>Ga0116177_10002061_pt1 | contig 14877 bp, 3 predicted proteins | sample AD_STIC10_MetaG_FD_89750 | JGI IMG/M metagenome (GOLD analysis project Ga0116177, IMG submission 89750) | Active sludge microbial communities of municipal wastewater-treating anaerobic digesters from USA - AD_STIC10_MetaG | ecosystem: Engineered > Bioreactor > Anaerobic > Digestate | place: USA... | reverse complement strand
GGCGGCATGGGAGGCTGTGGCGGCGACAAAGACGTTGACGCTCCCTGCGGGGGATGGTTCGAAGGAAGTGCAGTATCAGCTTCGGGACAAGGCGGGTTTGATTGCGACAATGAAAGATACGATTATCCTGGATACGGCCGTGCCGGCGGGAGGGATTCAGATTAACGGAGGGGCGCAATATTCGAATAAAGCGTCTGTGATGCTGACTCTGACCGCGACTGACGCCGGATCTGGCATTGACAAGATGAGTTTTTCGACGGACGGTACGACCTGGACAACCCCCGAGGCATACGCGACGACGAAGGCGTTTACGCTTCCTTCGGGAGACGGAAGCAAAACGGTGTATGTGAAATATTACGACAAAAGCGGGAAAGTCTCTGTGAATTATTCAAAGGCGATTATTTTAGATTCGGTTGCTCCTGCGGGCTCCCTCAAAATCAATAGCGGCGGGGCTTACACAAACTCGGCGGGCGTGGCGCTGACATTGACGGGGACGGATGCGACGTCGGGGGTGGAGAAGATGAGTTTTTCGACGGACGGTACGACCTGGACAACCCCCGAGGCATACGCGACGACGAAGGCGTTTACGCTTTCCTCGGGAGACGGGACAAAAACGGTATCGGTAAAACTTTATGATAAAGCGGGCAATGTCAGTACGATTTATTCGAAGACCGTAATTTTGGATAGCGTGGCGCCAATCGGTTCAATCAATATCAATTCGGGCGCGGCGTATGCGGTCTCGCCGTCTGTGACGTTGACGTTGACGGGGGCGGATGCGACGTCGGGCCTGGACAAAATGTGTTTTTCAGTTGACGGGGGCAAGACCTGGGCGGCATGGGAGGCTGTGGCGGCGACAAAGACGTTGACGCTCCCTGCGGGGGATGGTTCGAAGGAAGTGCAGTATCAGCTTCGGGACAAGGCGGGTTTGATTGCGACATTGAAAGACGTGATTATCCTGGATATGTCAGCGCCGCAAGGCTCAATTTTCATCAATGACGGAGCCGTAGAGACAGAAACTCCGGATCTTTCTCTGAAGCTCACGGCAAGCGATGCCGTTTCAGGCGTCGCAAAGATGCGCTTTTCCTGTGATCTCGGTGTGACGTGGACGGCGTGGGAGGCATTTGCCCCGGTGAAACAAGTGCGGCTTGAAGGTAGCGGGGGCGAGAAGAATATACGCTGCCAGATTATCGATAACGCCGGGAACACGGCTTCTTATGACTCAAAGATAAATTACTTTCCCCCCGCGGTCGTAGAATTTTTATCTTCCTCCGCGACTGACGATTCCTCCTACACGCTGATTTATAGCGTGGACGGGCAGGAATTTCGCGAGTCCTGGGAGCTGAGCCCCGGCAAAAATCACCTTCTCGTACGCCTACCGCGCGGCAATAGTTTCGCGGACTTCGGCGAATTTGAAGTCACCTGCACGAAGGCAGAATATCCCGAGCCCTTGATGCCGGATATCCCGGCACTGCCGGAAGATTTGATCTCTACAACGACGGAAGACGGGCTTGTTTTAAAATATTCCGGGGGGACTCTCGTTCTGGCGGAGAAACCGGGCGATTATAAAATGTATTTGCCCGAGCTGGATGCGGGTCAGAATTTGACCGGTGGCCTTCTCGTTTACGAGTCCGGAGACAGGCTTCTTTACCGCAATTCATTGCCGCTCGTGCGGATTGCCCGTGATGGGGAGAAACAGTTGTATTCCGCGGACGGTAGCGTGTCGTCTGTTTTGAGCGCCGACGGGAAAAAAGTCCGCTTTGCCTATCAAAAGGATGCGCAAGGAAAAGTTCTCAAGGCTCTTTCCCTGGAAGATTCCGGGGCAAGTCTCTATGACGCAGCGGGCCAGCCGGTCAGGATACGGATGGCAGACGGCACGGACGTTCGGTATTCCCGCGGGATGATCGAGACCTACACCGACGCGGCGGGGAATGTTTTTTCTTACGAGATCGCGGAGACGAAAGAAGGCGGGAATTTAACCGGCTACACTTCGGGTCTTGCTTTCGTCATGCCTACGGGTTCTTCGGTTCGGTCTCCTGTCGCCAATATCCTGGCGGATATCGATGATTATCCGGATATTAAAACGACGCTCGAAGAAAAACTGTCCCTCCAGATTGAATACGACACGGCAGGGAAAATGTTGCGGTTCACTTCAGGCAAAGGGGAAGTTCTTACGATCGAGAATCAGCTGCCGGTTTCTCTTCAGGACAGTCTCGGCAACGTCACTTCGATCGAAAACCGGCTGGACGGGGACGGCAATATCATTTCGCTGGACTGGAACGGCGGTGCGTATCAGCAAACGTTCGACAATGACGGCAATTTGAGCGGCATCCGGTTGGATGACGAGACCGTGCTGAATATCAAGAGCCTCAAAGTGGATGAGATCGTTCTTTCGGACGGGAGCGTCCTGCGCGATCTGGCCTGGGATGGTAATTCTCTCACCGGATTTGTCCGGGCGCGTCCGGACGGATCGGAGGAAACCTATAAGGATTCCAAAATCTTCGAGAGCAAAGATGCGAACGGCACTGTGACGACATTTGTTTCAATCGGCGGGGTCGATCACATGGACAAGGTCAGGACGGAGGACGGGAAAACCTATCAGGTGATCGAGTATCAGAACGCCCAGGGGCTCACGGAGCGGATGACGGAGCTGGTTCGCGTGGATCTCGAGGATGGGGCGTACATCGAATTTGAGCACGGAAAGCCCGCTCGTTACGTTCAGAAAAAGAAAGTCCAGCAGGATGCGACGGAAGTGCCGCGCCTTCCCGAAGGCGAATCGTATGTCCCCTCGGTGTGCCTTGCGAATGCCGAACTCCGCTCGGTCACGATCGATGCGGATGCGAATATCCTGTCGGGCGAAATCCTGTTCAATGACGGGACGCAATATCTGATCAAGAACGGCGAGTTGTACAAGCAGATCACGACCTCCGGGAAGGTGATCGAATTCAAGGATGAGCCGCCTGCGGAGGTTGAATTGCCCGAGCCTGTGCCTGCCGCGCCTTTGACGGTGGAAGAGATTGCGTACCGGAGTGAGCTGATTGAGAAGCAGTTGGATTATTTTGTGAACGGCGTCGGGATCGATGCGGATACGGGCCTGCCGCTGGATAATTACGCGGGGGCGACGGGGACTCAGTCGAATTACAGCCAGGCGACACTCGTCGGCTTCTGGGCGGAAATATTGTCGGCTATAGCGCGCGGCGATTATACCACGCCGAAGATGAGCCGTATGGAGGCGCTTCAGAAACTTTCCGCATTGATTTTGGAATACCGCAAGGTGCAGCAGCAGGCGGGCTGGAAAGGGATGGTTTCCTTTTTTACGATTAATAAATGGGATGAACCGGTTCTGGACGAGGGCGGGAATTCGACGGGTGAGACCCGGAAGGTTATTGCCTATGAGCGCACTTTCCGGGAGATGGGTTTGGGAGATAATTTAAATTTGGCTCTGAGCTTGTCGTCCGTGATCGGAGCACTGAGGGATGTTTCTCTCGACCCGCTTTCGGCCGCCATGCGCGATGGGATCATGGCGACGGCCGATGAAATTCTGGGTGCCCAGGATGAAGCCTATCATTGGTTTTTCTGCAACGGACGGTTTTCGTCCTGTCTTAACATCGCTCCCGATGGCCGGAGTTTCAGCCGCGGTGACGGAACCATGGATCGTGTATTCAATGAGTTTAGGCCCGGGCTGATCTGGCTTGCGGCGCGGCATCCGGAATATCAGGAAGCCGTGGACAATCTGGACGTGGCGGTCCGCAGTTATGAAACGGCCGGCGGAAAGAAGATCGACAATGCGGTGCCCTTCGACGGCGGCGCATTCCAGATGTTCTGGCCTCTGATTCACGTGGACGAGACGAAATATTCCGAATTCGATACGGCCCTGAGGAATTTTCTCTACGCGCAGGCGGATTATTCCCAGCGCAACGATATTCCCGGCCTCCTATCGGCGGGGGATGATCCCGGCGAGGGCTACAACGGGAAAATGGGCCTTCCGGCGGTCGCGGAAACGGATAATCCACTTTCGACGGATGTCGGGTCGATTTACGGGACGGCCTCCGTGTTTGCTCTGGCGCCCCACTACACCTTGCAGATGCTGAAAAATATCGAGACGAAATATCCCCAGGTGAAGACTTCCGCGGGCTGGGTGGATGCCGTCAAGATGAAAGAAGTCACGACCGTTGATCCCGTGACGGGAAAAACGGTCACGACGAAACAGCCCGTTTTTTCCAATCAGTATTTCGGCGTGGACCAGGCCGGATTCATTCTCTCGCTTCTCAACAAGAGCCAGGGGTATTTCGCGAATTATCTTGCCGAGGAGAATCTGGACGAGAGCTATGATGCGATTTACCGCGGAATGCAATTCGGACTCACTCCGGCGGCGGAGAAAAATCCGACTCCTCCGGATCTCGGGCAGATGGTTATGCCCTTGTATGACGGCACAAGTCCCGCGCCGGACGGTATAGGGAGCGGGTTGGCCAAGAGGCCCGCGTTCATTTCTACTGTTTCCGATCCGGAACTCGGCGAAGGGCAGGTCTTCGATTATGTTAACGCGAACGGGACGTATCACCACAGCGAGATCGAATTTTTCAAAGCGTGTACATCGGGAACCTGCGGCGACTCTCCGGAAAAGAAAGTGATGAATCTTCAGGAATATCTTTTGCTTCACGGCCGCGCCGAAATGGCCAAAACGTTGTTTGAAGGATTTTCTCTGGATGTTCTGAATGAGGCTGAATCCCAGGGCGCTTTTTACACGGCGGGTTATGGCTATGCGAATTCAGCCTTCTCGACGGATGCAAAAATGGGCGAGATCCGGCGCCTGAACTTTGATCTCGAGGAAGTGTCGAAGCCCGTCGGAATTTGGGCCAAATACGATACCTTCGATCTGAATCCTTTCGATTATCTTTCGGTGCCGGTGCGGCTTGGGCCGGACACGCCGGTTGGGACCGGTCTCAAATTCGAGCTCAAAGGCCTCGGGGAAATTTATGTGACGGGCCCGCTCACGGAGGATTGGCAATATTTTCAGATTCCGGTCGTGAAGCCGGCGGGCAATCTTGGGGAAATTGCCGTGGTGGTGCAGTCGGCGGATGGTAAGGCGATAAAAGGTGAGGTCGAGCTGGGACCGCTGTCCGCTTTCAAGGTGCGAAATTCCACAAGAATCGATTGGAGCGCGGCGTTAGGCATGAGTGATTATCAGGTGCGGAATTTGCTGAAAGAAAAAGTGCTGACACAGGCTGGCGGCGGCGAGGTGATAGAAACAGAAGAAATCCTCGAGAATTTTACGATCGACAGCACGGGCAAGCTTGTGAACGGCACTCTCAGGCGAGCTGACGGGGGAATCCAATATTTCAGCGAAGGGAAATTAAGGAAATGGGTTTTCAAGAACGGCCGCACGGTGACATTCGAGAACGGTCTTGCGTCATTTGTTCTGGATCTTGCGCGCGGCACGCTCGAGGAAGGACGCTTCTATTATGACCAGAGTCTGAACGGAACGATCCGCTCCTTTGTTCTTCAGGACAATGACCGGAAAAGGATTTTTGGTTCCGACGGCAGTCTTGAAACCATTGTTGAAAACGGATACACGGCTAATTTTAAAGACGGGAAAATCGATACTCTGGTGACGCCAAAAGCGACACTGAGCGGGATCGAATGGCTGGAGGATAGGAGCATTCTCCGGGCTCATGTCAAATCGCTGGATGGCAGGGAATTTGATATCGGGCGAGATGTGGAGCAGATGATCGATGCCGGTGACGGAGTCAAAGTCTATTACAAAGGGCTTCAAATTGCCGCGATCGAAACGCCCCGGAACGGAAGAACGGATTTCAGTTATACCTTCAATGCGGAAGGTCAGGTTGTTGGAGTGAATGCCGCATTCATTGAGGAAGTGATTGATCCTGAAACGGGGCTTGAAAACACTGTGTCCCGGACGATCTCACTTTTTGAATATATCAACCGTCCCGAACGTGCGCTTGAAACAGGGGAAATCCTGCGCGAAACTCCGGTCAATGTCCTTCCGAATTCTTCCGTCGGAGGGTTCCGCTGCGGCCCCATCAGTGATATAGCCGCCGAAGGCTACAAAGGTCCCCCTGCATCTCTGAGTTATTGGTATGACAACCCTACGGGCGCTGAGTTTGGGCTGTATGCGATCCACGATGGATATTCCATCGATTTATCCAACTTCAGTTTTCTTGTGACGAAGTTAAGCCAGAATCAAAGCATTACCTGGGACCAGGAGTACATCCTTAAGCTCAAAACGTATAGTCATGGAGGTCTTTGCAATTTTTCAATTGATGGCGTGACATCGACTCCTCAGACGTTTTGGTTCCCATTGGCGGGCAAGCAGGGGACTGAAGTGGAGATAACCGTTGAGCCCCAGCGATGCCCGGAAGGAGTACGTAAAGGGGGAAGTCTGGTGATCGACGGACTGACTTATGTGGCGTTAAAGACTCTCGACAAGCCGCTTTGGGAAGCGGAAATCGGGATGACGACGGCGGATGTCCGGAGTGTCAAAACAGAATCGGAGAATCTTCTTTCCGTCGGCAGTGAAGTGGCCTCGGGAAAACCGCTCGTCTATGACGAGCTCGTTTCTCTTCTGGATCTTCCGACGCGCATGATTTATTCCGATCTCAGCGAAACCGCGACGGGAGAGCTCGTGAATTTCCGGCGTTTTGACGGCTCCGTCGTTGAGCTGAAGAATAAAGCGGTGACGCAGGTGATCTTGCCGAATGGTACGGTGAACGATTACTCGGGCTCCGGGAATTCCGCGACGGGTGTGATCGAGGGACCGGACGGCGGTGAAGGCGGCGCGAGCGTTACGGATTATCATTACGGTGCTTTGCGAAAAATCACGCAGGCCGACGGGCGCATGCTCGATTTTTCCTATGAATTCGACGATTCCGGTGCAGAGATTACGGTCATCCGGGATTCGGTTTCGGGGGACGAGCGGCGCTTCAAGGACGGGAAGCTGCTCCGGTCCGACAGCGCGAACAAGACGGAAACGAATTACCGATACGAGAACGGAGAGCTCGCCGCTGCGGAACTTACCTACAAGAATAAAATCATCGAAAGCACCCGCTACCGCTTTGCGAATGACGAAACACAGGTGACGGATGACCGGGGAACCACCTGGTATTACGATGCGAACGGGAATCTCACGAAGCATCTGACTAGGGATGGATATTTATTCCGCTATGCGGATTATACGATGACACTGCCTGCGGGGGTAACGCCGGATCCCGATGATTTCAAGAGCGGAATCTACGGTAAGGACGGTTTGAAGGCTGTGCATCTTGCCGGATACGAGGCGAAAGACGGCTCCCAGCTTTTGTGCGACGCTGAGAATCCCGGCAAGGCGGAGATCAAACTCATTGAAGGGGATCATGCGGTCAATATCGAAATGGATTCTAACCGCCGCATACGATCGGGCCAGATCCAGTTCAAAGACGGCCTGGTTATCGAAATCGAGAACTATATCCCGGTCCGCGGCCGCCTTGCGAACGGAGAGCTTTTTTCCGTTTCGCTTCCGCAGGCGGAGAAAACCGAAATTTTACAATCGGACACCGGCGAATTTACCGGTATTCGCCTCACGATTGATGAAAAATATTTTACCTACGATGTCCTTGGGAATTTGACGAAAGTCGAATCCCCGGACGGTAAAACGAATTTCTTCACGTACAAGAAAGACGTTCTCGGGAGGATCACGGGCTATACGGTTCTCGGCCGGACCCAACTTGCGTTCAACGGAGTCCCCTTCCCGAAGGAGATTACCCTCTCGGCCAAGGATCCGCAGAAGCTTTTTGATTCCGGAAAAGAGATTGCAAGCCACGACGGGAACGGATTCATCCTCGGTGTGTTCAAGGAATCCCTGAATCAATGGGATGTTTATTCCGGGACACTTTCGTCCGAAGGCGACCGGCTGGCGCTCAAGAATTTTCTGAAAGAGGTGAAGCCGGGGCAGTCGGTTGCGGCAGTCGTTTCCGATCCGTCATTTTCGCGGCTGGACGAAGAGACGCTGGCTTTGTTCGAGAGCCTTGGGGCGGGTGAAATCCGGGCCGTCTCCGCAGCAAACAAGAAATGGGGTTTTTTCGGGAACAAGGGACTGAAAACCGGCGATGGTTTCGAGTCCGTGGGAGAGGACAGCATTTCGACCATTACCGAAACCGTGGCGGAGATGAATTTCGCGCCCGGCGCGGATCAGAATTTCGAGGACAGACCCATGTTTTTGCGCCTTCCCGGTTCGGTATCGCAGGCCTATTCCCGATTTTTGACCCGCTATGAGACGCTTCGAATTACCGGCGACATGAATATCCTCACCGTTTATGACAAGAGCGACGAGATCGTTTACGCAAAGCGCGCGGACGGGATGAATACCTATTACGAATTGGGCAAAATGCGCGAGACCTATACTGCCGAAGGTGATCTTGCCTACGTTTACGATTACAACTGCCCGGACGGCGGCTGTAATACTAACGATGACATGAAGCTCTCGCGGATCAGTCTCGTGAAGGCGCGAAACGAATTTGAACGGGAGGCAGAGCGCCTCAATGAAGAAATCGAACAAGCGAAATTTGACGCGCTCTACCGCCTGGCGTGGCAGGATGAAGTGGCGCGCCTCAAGATCAAAGAAAACGTCGAAAGCGGCATTGCCGCCATCATGGCGGAAATCCGACGTCTCGAGCCGTTGCGATACCAGACGGTTACGCAGTGCTCGGCGGGCTGGTCCGGGGAAGAGTGCGAGAGTCAGACGGTTGAAGTTCCTGAAGTCACATCTGCGATCAATAACCTGTATAGCCAGCGGGACGAGCTTTGGAAAACCCAGCAGGAGCAGTTAGCCAGGCTTCCCGGCGAGATCGCCGCGAGAAAACTCGAGATTGAGACGGCAAGCGCCTCGGCGGTTCATGACCTCGAAGAAAAGAAGGCTGAAATCCTGTTCGATCTGATCGAGAAGGAGATGGAACCGATCCTGATGGATTATTACCGGAGCATTCTCGGCCGCGATCCGTCGACGCAGGAGACCAAGGATTGGATCAACCGCTTCAAGGATTCGCAGGCGGTTGATGTCGAGCTTCTTGAATCCGAGCTGGGCGCGTCTCTCGAAAAAATAACGCGGGAAGAAGAGCGCGCTTTGATCATCACTGGCGTCGAAAGCTTTCTCGGAAATTATCTTACGATGACGGATTCAGAGAAAGCGGCCAAGCTCGCGGAGCTTCAGTTGAGCGCTTCCGAAGCGGTAGCCCTCGACGCGGATGAAGTTGACACAATCCTTACCTACCTCAAGTCTCGTAGCCTGCATTTCGGGCAGTCGGCGTTTCTGTCGCTTCGGAGCATGCTTCTTGCGAGAGGCGTTGAAGTGCCGATGGCGACGATCGGGCTTGAGGCGGTGCTGATCGATATCCTCACCGGCACGATCAATCCGCTCACGGAGGGGGAACTTCTAATCTCGGTTTTTGCGATGGACCGCGTTGCAGAAATCCACGGCAAGGACTTTTCGGGCGTCCTCTACTCGTTTGATGAGCTCAAGGCGCTCTACAATAACGCCTGCCTGACGGAAGGGGACTGCGCGATACGCGTGATTGCAAGAGTCGGGGAGGACCATTTTGTGGTGGTGACGAAGGTGACGGACACGGAAGTGACGTGCTTCGAAACGGGGAAAGGCAAAGACGGGGAAGCGGTGACGATGTCGCGCGATGCCTTCGTGAAGGTCTGGAAAGCGGAGGAAGATGGCAAAGGGTATCTGGTGGTGGACGCGAAGGATTCCACCGTAATGAACCGCCTTACGGACGAAGAGGCGCAGAGGATACGGGGCTCGTTCTGGCCGTTCGTGTTTCTGATCGTCTCGCTCGTGCTGACGGTGGCGAGCGTGGCAGTATCGTCGTTTAGCCCGACCTTGGGGAAGATCCTGGGCTATGCGGCGATGGTGGCGGGGATCGTGTCGATCGTGGCGAGCGTCGGAAACTGGGTGGTGCAAAGCGCAAAGATGGTGTACAGCAACATCGCGCAGAATGGACTTTTCCAGACCGTATGTCAGGGCCTTCAGAATGTGGGGAATTTCCTGGTGCAAACGGTGCAGTCCGTGGGGCGGTTTTTCCAGAGCGGATTTCAATTCCTGAAGGAAGGGTTTACCGGCGGATTCGCAAGCCTGGGGAGCGGGATCATGTCCGTGAAGAATTTTGTGATGGCGCCTGCGGGGGTGGATGGCGTCAAAATTTTCTTCACGGCGGGACAGCAGGCGGCAAGGAGTTTGATCGCAGTGGGGGTCGGGTTTGGAGTGTCCAGAGGGCTCGAGGGATTGGGCTTGAACTCCTCGCTTGCAAATCTGGCGGGGGCGTTCGTCGGATTCGGTGCGACCGGCATCGGATCCGGCCTATCGGGATTCATTAAATCAGGTTTGCAGGGAATGATGCTTGCCGGCGTGTCGGAGATGGGCCTGAAGCTCAATCTGCCGCCACCGATTGCGGGAGCAATATCGCTTCTGACCTCCGCAACGTTAGGCGCCTACTTCGATCCCACTCTTACTCTCAAGCAAGCCATTACCGAAATAACCCCTGCTTTGTATTCACAATTCACCCTCGGTGGAATCGATCTGCTTGGCCGTTCCATGGGCCTCGATCCGCGCATCACTCGATTGATTGGCCTGCCGATTTCTGCGGCAGTTGGTGTCGTAACCAGGCATGCCCTGGGATTGAATGGTTATCAGGATGTTTTCGGGAACATCAAACAAGCCATGCTGAGCAGTTTGGTTTCTGTTGGTTCAAGCATTGGCTTGGACGCAATCGGCGCGCCGGCTGCATTGCAGAGTTTTGTGCCGGGAATGTTGAGTCAATTGATTGTGAGTGCCGGCGGGACGAGTTCCGCAGATGCCCAAGAAGAAGGGCATGGAGTATTCGACGAAATCGCAAGCGGCGTGAAGAAATTCGGAAGCGGGATTGTCAACGCTGTAGGAAATGTGATCGGTTTTGGACAGAAAGTCCTGGGGTCCGCTGGCGAATTTACGGTTGATGGTTTTAAAAATGGGATATCGGCATTTTCATCAATCTTTAGCCGTGAGACTCAGGAGAATATCTATGCCGATGAGATTGGATTGCGTAATGCCGTGGTTAGCATCGACGGAGATAAATGGATCTATCAAAATGATGATACGCAAATTATCTACAATTCGGCAACGGACACATTCACCGAAAATTTCGGGATTGGAGGAATCGCATGTATTGAAGGTCTCGGGCAGGATGATGCCGGAAATATATTATATCGGGAGCTGACGTACGAAAACATCGCGGAGGAGGGCGGGATCGTAACGCAGGCGTATGAAAACGGCTTGTTGAGATCCTGGAGCTATGAATCAACCGCCGGTGATTCTATTACGTTCACAGGTAATGGCAATTCATCTTTTGATCAAAACGGATATTTGGTAGACGGGGTCATGACCGTTTCCGGGAGCGAGTACCAAATAGAAGATGGCCGTTTTCAGAGCATAGATATTGATTGTCCTGTCGACGTTAATGCGGTTACGCCGCCTGCAGGGCTAGAAACCCCGTGGTTTGAGAAATATTCGTTGTCGAGTGCGGCTGATATAGGGGATGCCTGGCTGGATGATGTCGCGGACCAGATCATCGGTGAGGCGGAAGCAACGAACGGCTGGATTTTGAAAGCGACGGCGGTTAACACAATAAAAGATGTTCTCAAGGCTACGATAACGGACGTTGCGCGATTGGGGGACCAGGCACCGCTAATCGGCCAGAATTGGAATGAAATGTGGGATGCATGGAAGGCGGGTCGTCCCGTTGATTCTGCATTTAAGTTTTTTGCATTAAGTGGTAATATCCTCACAGAAGCCGGCAGGGCGCTTGTCATCGGAAGCCTGGCCAAGGGGTTGGTCGGCGCGGCGATTCGCGGGGCGGGAACACTGGCAGAGGTGCTTGCCAATGAGTCTCGGTTTGTGAATGTCGCGGCGGAGGATTTTTCCTCCTGGATCAGCCGGATGCTTAAGAGTAAGAGCGCCGATGATATTGCGGCTTTGAAACAGTTCTTTCAAAATAATCCGGAAATGAAGGAGAAGTTTCTGGACGGGATCAAACAGGGCAGTCGTAATATTGACGAAGTTGTGACTGCTTTGAGAAAAAAGGTTCTCGGGCTTGATGATGTAAGGGATTATAAGATTTTGAAGTCTGCAGATGAGGTGAATCTTGATCCTAAATATAACGGCTTTGAGCCTTTACCACATAAACCGGGAACAACCGTTGTTGAAAAAGTGGGGCCAGCGCAGGAATTGGCCACAAAAAAATGGGTTAGAGTGTCTGGGGAAGATAATCTTGCACGTCCTTGGATGATGGAAGAAAGCCAATACTTGCAATTAAAATCGGAATCGCAAGTTAAGGGTGTTGATTTTGGGGATTATCTGAAGGAGAAGTTGCAATTACCGACAAAGCCAACAAAAGCATCTTATTTTGAGCCTAGCGGAGACGAGATTTTCGGGTATCGTGAGTCAATTATTAATAACCCTTCAAATCCGGCTGACAGTCTGAAACAAATCGAGATTGTAGGAAAACCCGCACTCGATAACAACGATTTTGTTTTCAAGGAGTCGATAGATGATTGACTCGGCAACTCATTCTAATAAAACTTTATTTATTCAAAAAAGAGATGGAATTAAAGAATCCGTTTCTTTCGAGAGTGATGTTATGGAGTTAGTGATGTTTGAACATGATGTGATTGTTCGCCTGAAAAATGATAGAGCCTATGGAAGCCGCAATATTTTTCGTGTCAATGAAAATGGGGAAATTGTTTGGCAGGTACAGCATCCGTTTGAGTTTCGTAATATTCAATCAGACAGTTCGGCGGCATTTACTTATTTAGGTCTAAGGGATGGAAAGATTATTGGGGGCTCTGTGGATTGTTTTACGTATGAAATTGACTTTAAGACGGGTAAACTTTCAAATCCGGTGTTCACAAAATGAAACTCTGGAAAATGGGAATTTTTACAGTTGTTATAGGCGGTTTGATTAACGCGATTCTTATCCAAAATCACATCGGCGGATTTCCGCGTGAAGGCATGCGGCTGGTCATTCTTATCGGTATCTTCGTATTTCTCTTCGGCCTGATTCAAGCTTTTCGAAAGAAGTCGTAAGTTTTTTATTTATAAAGAGGGGGTGATGGTGTTTGGCAAAGGTTTCTTTGGATGCATTCTCGGAAAAAGATATAGAGTTGATTGATCCCAACTTTAAGGCTTTTGAAGAAAAACCGGATTGGATGAGTCAAACAGAGAAGGAAAAATATGTCTCCTCTTGTGAAAGCAAAGGATTTCATTGGGATATTGACGAGAAGCCTACTGGTTGGTTAGCGCAATTGCTGTTAGCGAAAGGCAGTAAGTAAAAAGATGAGGAAAGGACTGCATTTGGGAATTCCCGGATTGGATGAAAATCCATCGCCCAATGATTTACGGCATGCCATTGAAGAATGGAAAAGGATACAAGGGCAATGAACAAACTAAAAATATTATTTGTTTTTCTGCTTTTAGGTTTAATATTATCACCAACCAAAGAGGATAATTGTATGGCTGGTTTCTTTAAGAAAAAATACATCGAGAATCAACCCGGACAAGACCTGCCGGTAGTGACGGTGCCCGGTAAGATAGTGTTTCAATCTAATCGAGGAGGAACTCTTTCAGAGATTTTGGTGCTTGAGAATGGTCAAATCCGAAAAGTTGCCAGCGATGAAAAAACGACCGCCGATTTGCCCAAGGGATTACCCGCCATGTTTGGAAGTGCATTAGCGGGATTGACAGAACCGAAGTGGTCGGCTGCCGGATTGCGAATTCTTACCGTGGGGGATGGAAAGATTTCCATTTTAGATAGCAATGGTGTAGTTTTGGAGAGAGTCAAGACTTCAAAATATGCACATCAAGCTATATGGGATGCGGCTGGCAAAGGTATTTATTTTACGGTGACGGATAAAGCACCTGAGGGTGGGGGGAGCTATAACATTTACCATTTAGATCTTGAATCTAGTGTCGAACATCGGATTACTAACCTTTCGCCGTTACCGGGAACGCGAGGGATACTTTCATTGACTGTTTCGCCGGATGGCAAGCGCATTGCTTTCACCGGTGCCGGACTTCCTAATGTCGATGGTATCAGTATCTGGCTCGTCAATTCAGACGGTTCAGATCTCAAATTGCTTGTTAAATATTCTACCGATCCCGCCTGGTCTCCGGATGGGACAAAGCTTGTATATGCGTCTAATTATTTATCATCGGGAGTAAAGATTAGTGAATATGATGAAATTTTCATTCTTGATTTCGTTTCAATGCAAACTCAGCAGGTGACTTATAACAATTGGACTGATCGTCATCCTATTTTTTCCCCTGACGGTAAACAAATTGCGTATAAATCCGCCCGCCATGTTGATATCGCAGATGGGGCGGAACTATTTGTAATCAATATCGATGGCACCGACGAAGCGCGCCTGACGCCACCGCAGAGGAATCCTAAATACCCGCCCGATTCCATAAACGGCTGGGCCACTGACGAATATCCCGATTGGCACGCGTAAAACAGGCAGCAAACGGTACAACTGTCACCTGCTATACTTCCTTTTACTTTTGCAATTGGTCGGCTGGTCGGCCGATTGTACGCGCGTTAACCCATTTAATCGGAAATAGATACGATTTTTATGCCGAAAAGGGGCGATTGTGTATGGTGGAAGCATGAAAAATATTTTAATGGTCTCTATGTGTAAAGCGCTGTAAAATAAAGACTTCCGGAAAGACACGCTTAATTTTTATATAAGTTGGACGATATTGTTAATACGGTGAAAAAGCGAATCTTTAGGGGAGATTAATATAATGGCGCCGAAAATTCTATTGATCGATGATGACGAACTCGTTGTTAAATC
>Ga0116177_10002052_pt1 | contig 14906 bp, 25 predicted proteins | sample AD_STIC10_MetaG_FD_89750 | JGI IMG/M metagenome (GOLD analysis project Ga0116177, IMG submission 89750) | Active sludge microbial communities of municipal wastewater-treating anaerobic digesters from USA - AD_STIC10_MetaG | ecosystem: Engineered > Bioreactor > Anaerobic > Digestate | place: USA... | reverse complement strand
GCACATAAATAAATATCTGTCATATGAATATGTTCTTTAAAAGTTATAGGTATTTCTATTACTGGCATTTTTAATAATTGTATTTTAGTATATATTAGGTTTTTTATAATACTTTTTTATATATTATTTTTTTAATTTCTTTTTTGGTTTTATTAATTTTTCATCATTATTTATTTTTGATTTTCTTTTTGATTCAAAGTATGGTTTACTTGCCAATAAATTATTTTTTTCTATACATTTTAAACAAGATAATTCATAACAAGATTCTGTTTCAACCCAATAATAATTAGATTTATCTTGTGTATTGTCTAGACAATATTGACATATTGGTTTTTCGGTTACAGTTTTTTTGATTGGTTTTGTATATTCTTTCATGTTAATATATTGTTTTTATAAATAGATTGGTTCTACATTTTTAAATTCCATTAAATTTTTATATAAATCTTCGTCTATTTCAATTGCACTTGTTGAATTGTGATCATCTAATGCTAAATAATAATTATTTCCTCTTTTTAATAAATTTAAATGACCGTAAAAATTTTGTAATTTCATTTCTGTCCAAATTTCTTGTTGTTCATTTCTTTTTGTCATAGTTGATAATTTTTATTTTTATTGTTTAGCTAGTAATATTTTTGGTTTTTTTACTAAAATTATATTATTACTTTTACATTTAAGACACTGTAATTTATTAGAAAAAATTTTTTTAAATTCAAAACCATCATTAGTATATTTACAAGTTATACATTTAACTTGACCATATTTTATATTAGATATAAATTTTCCTTCTATCATAATATTATATATTAAAATTATATAATTTCATTATTACATTTCCCAACTATCATCCATCATTTTTTCTACTTCCCAAATACCATCTAATATTTTTTTAAATGGTTCATCTAATAATTTGGGATCTAAATGAAATATATGACCATATTCTTCTATTTTGTAATAGAAGTCAATTATTTCTTGCATTTCGTGTTTTTTAATATCTTTTATATCCATAATATTTATATCTTTTATAATATCCAAAATTCACCATTAAATCTAATTCCTTTTTTTACATTTAAATTATTTTTAAAATCAGCGTGTATATTCCAATGATTTAATGCAAAATGTAAATTTTTTAAATATTGATATCTTTCATCATTACTTTTGAATGTTTTTGTAATACTTGCACCTGATTTATAATTATTTTCATCTGGTAATCTTAATGAATTAAATAATATATAAAATGTATCTTTTGAATAAATAAAGAAACTTTCATCATCTGATGTTTTACAATAATGAGTTTGTAAATTTTTATTTTTAGATAAAAATCTTTTATCAATATACACTAATGTTAATTTAATTGTGCTAATATTATATAGTTGTACTCTTAATACTAATTTATTCGATGTTTTTGTCATATTATTAAATTAATTTGTAAAATTAGTAATAAAAAATTAAATATACAAATATTTTTTAAAGTAAAACGAGAAGAATAATCTTCTCGTTTAGATTGACAAGGACTATTATTATTATGTCCTTTTTGGTTAAGTTTTGCTTTTATGTTATGCAAAACATTGGTACACTAACACTTATATTAAGTCAGTGTTAAATATTTTTAATCATTGTTCTAGTTTTTGCACCAGACATAAATAAAAATGGTTTTATTTCTGGACTTAAATTTGAAATATTACCATATCCATCACTGATAAAAAATCTAAATGATTTTTGTCTTGTTATACCAATATGTTTAGAATTATTTGTTGGATATATCATATTGTTCCATATATTTTTATCTATCATGAATGAAAAATCACTAATCATTCTAGATTTTTGATCACCACTAATTAAAACATTATCTAATTTACGAATATCTATTTTACTATCACCGTTACCATTATACATTATCATATATAAATTTAAATTATTATCATTTTTAACATAATTAATTCTAAATATATCCATACCTATTGGTTTTACTAATAATGATATAATAGTTGAACCATTAATATTACCAGTTAATTTATATATTTTTATAAAACTATCATTATTATTGTAATTTTTATCTGATATTCTATCTTTATAAATAGTAAATGTTTTACCATTTAATCCAACTATAACCGAATCAGTTACAACCATAGGTGTATTAGTGTGTAGATTAAAATCTGAACTACCATAATCAAAAACATATCTATTTTTAGCATTAATATCTGTAAACTGTATCGAATGTCCATTTTTATATGTGGCATACATTGTATTTGAATTATTTGTAAACCATATTGATTGAGCACAATTCATATAATTATCAGGTGTTACAAATCCTGGAAATGTAAAATATTCCCATATTTTATTTAAAAAATTATATTTATTTTCCCAATTTAATTCTTGATAAACATTACCCCATTGTCCAATTTTTCTTTTATAATTTTTTCTACCTTTTAAAACCGAATAAAATTTATTAATACCATAAATTTTATTTATTTTAGCAACATGTGGATTAATTTTAGCATAACAGCTTATACTATAAGGAGATGTTCTATTGTTACCATTATATGTAGTACCACTATTAATTTTATCTACTAAATCATTCATTGATTTTATTTTTACACCATAAAATGATACTCCATTATAATTTATTATATCCCAATAAAATTCTTTAAAACTATCAAAATTATTATAAATATTTCTATATGTTTTATTCATTTTTGGTGTATTTAAAGTATTATTTATTGAACAAGGATATTCATTTATACAACTATCTGTTATTGTTCCAAAATTCAATGTTTGTCTAATACCAGTACTTTTTTCTATTAAATAATTAACATCATTAATCTCAATGTTATTGTATGGGATATTTGTATTTAATGTTATAGCACTATTACTATTCATTATAACTGCCATATCTACATATGATATAGTTGGATTATTCAAATTTGATCTATCAATTATTCCCCTTTTTAAATTTAAAATTCTAGACATTATATAAAATATTTTTTCAATATATATAAAATTAAAAATCTTTTTTATCTATACTCCATTTTAAATTTTCAAATTTAAAATATTTATCATATACTTTTCTAATATCATCAAATGTTATATCATTTATAATTTCTTCCAAATCCCATTTTTTAGGTTTCATTAATGAATCAACATTACTGTATCTATTAATTTCATTCTTTTTAAATTGTACTTTGTAAAAATCTTTAATTAAATCAAATCTTTCTTTTGTTAAATATTTATCTGGATTAGATAAGACTTTTTTATATATTTTTAAACATTCATCAACTTTATCATCATCTGTTATCAAACTAGTTGATAATAAACCTTCATTTTCTGATATTGTATATAAGCTACAATTAACACCATAAGTTAGTCCTTTTTTTTCTCTTATTTCATCAACAAGTGGTGCTTTAATTGAACCTGCTAACATTTTATTGATAAATTTAATATATGGATAATCATCATTCACTAAATTATATCCTATAATTGAACTTTTATTAAAATCAATTAATTTTTCTATGATAATATCATCATCTTTTTTAATAAATTTAGTTGGATTTGTATCAGAAAAAATATCAAAACCTTCAAAATCTGAATTTTTAGATACATTTATTATTAGACTTGGTTTGGATAAAAATTTACTAAAATATTCTTTAATATCTGAATATTTTAAATTTTCTAATGATTGTAACTTACCAATTGGTCCATAATTTCCTAATTCCTTTCTCATTAAATTGTAAAAATGTGAACTTCCTTGATCTTGAAAATAATCTCTATATTCTTGTATCACAATATTACGTTCTGTTTCAAATTCTTTTTCTGTTATATTAAATTTTAATAATGAATTAACCAATTCGTGTCTATATTTATAGATATACTCATCTAATCCTGTTATGTGAAACACAACTTCTGTTGCAGATGTATATGCATTCCAACTAATAGAATATCTATCAAATGCATCATAAAGATGTGTATATGATTTGCAAAGTAAATGTTCTAAAGCATGGGATATCCCATAATTATTAGGATCTTCATTTAAAGTTGACCCTTTATATACTACATAAAAACCAGAAAAATCTGTAATTGATTTCTTATTTATTATATTTTTCATTATTTATTTTTATTTTTATTTATATATTAAAAATGTATTGTGTATTATGATTTTTGTTTATTTAACATATTTAATTTTATTTGTTGTAATTTTTCATTTCTCAATTTAGTTTTATCTGTATATCTGTAAATTATTTCCAATTTGGTGATATTAACTGTTATACTACCATCTTTATTTAATGTAAAATCATCCATAATAGGCGTAATTTTTAATGAATCAATTATTGAATTTAATTCATCAATATTTAATTCATTAGATTTTAAATCACATGTTAAAACATAATTAGAATATTTAAATTGATTGAGTACAATAAAAAAATTTTTATCTATTACTTTTGGTATACCATAAAATTTCTGAATAAAAATATCATTAGGTATATTTATATTAATATTATAATAATTATTAAAATTGTGTATTCTTACTATCATCAATTAATCTTTTTAATTTTAATACTTTTGCAAATCTAGCATTTTTTGATCCTATCATATAATTATTTATCATATAACTTTTATTATAAAATGAAATATCACTTATTTGATAAATATCACTAATTATATCATATATAATGATATTTCCTTCTTCGTTTATAATTTTATTTAATTGTTGTATAATTAAATCGGTAATTTGTGAATTTATTAATTCTTTTTTGAAATTTGGTTGGTTATATTGGTAATGATCAAAAGGATTAATATTAATTTTTATTGTATATTTTTTACACAATTCTTTTGTTTCTGTAAATTCCACTTTAGATAAATCTATTTTAGATAATATGATTAACGTACTTATAATATAATCATTTATATTATCATCTGTTGTTATATTTTTATGTTTATCAAATTTTCGTTCTAATAATAATGCAATATCATTATGATAAATTTTATTAATGTTGGTTTTATTAATTATTTCTTTCCATTTATTTAATACATAATATCTATGTCTTAATCTATCAGTTACTAATCTATATCCGTAAAAATCATGTGCCATTAAAAATGGATTTAATTTAATAAAATGATCATAATTAAAAGATTGAATCAAATAATGTATTTTTTCGAATAAATTCAAATCTGTATTAAATTTTAAATGACTGTAATTATCAATAATATTAATTGGTAATATTAATATATGTCCATTTTTTTCATGCAATAATACATGTGATTCTAAACCCCTTTCAATATATTCTAATTTATCTAAATGATAAATATTTAATAAATCATCTTTTGTCATCTATTGTATTTTTAATTTTTAAAATTTTATTAATTCTTGATTCAATTATATAATTATTAATTTCATTATCTAATAGATTTTCATATTTAGTATACATTATTAGTTCATTTTGATTTATTGATACAACACTACAATTATAAGAATATAATTCATAACTATCTAAAACAAAAAGCGGAAAAAATGGTTGAAATACATATGCTATTTTATCTATATTAATACCTTTATTTATTAGAATATTATTATAATCTATTATTTGTGATTTTTGTTGATCTGTACAATTAATATAACTAACATCAACCGTATAATCCTTTAATAATAATCCACTTGACATATTTAAATATTATTTTTTGATATTTTATCACCTTTTTGAAATTTCATTTTTTATTTTATTAATTTTAATTCTTCTATATTCTTCTAATTTTATAAATCTATTCATTGGAAATACATATGATATTTTATCTACTGTACCATCATTTTTTATTGGAAAAATATAAAAATACATTATATCAAATTTAAAATCTACTACATATTTTTTATTTATTTTTATTCCACTTGAACCACCATCAGAATCATTAATGCAAACTACTATGTCTCCTTTTTTTAATTCCATTTTTAAGTTTTCTTAATTTAATTTTTCTTATCGTTTCAACTTTTTCAAAATTACTTTTAGAAAAACAAATATATGAATTTTGTTCATATAGTATTATACTATGATAACAAACCCTGACAACTGTATATTCTTTACCAATTTCAATATGTTTGGAATGATGTTTATTTCTAACACATATTACTTTGTCTCCTACTTTGAATTTCATTTTTTAATTTCTTTAATTTCATTAATCTATATTCATTTAATAATACGAATCTATCTAATAAATATGGATATGATTTTTCTTTTAAATAAACTATTTTTCCATTTTTTATAGAAATATTAATAGTTATTCTATCAATAGTGTATTTTTTACCTATTATTAATTCAGAATCACATAACCAATCTTCATCATTTTTTCTAATACAAACGATCAAGTCTCCCTTTTGGAATTTCATTTGATTCTATATTTTTTTTAAGATCATTAATATTTAAATTTTTATTTCGTATAGAAGCAATCTTCTGAAATCTTAACATTAAATCATCACTAGTTTTAAATTCTTTCCATCCTTTAGTCCAAAGATTTTGTTTACGAACAATTATTCTATCTTTGTTATACATTTCAGCATCAGTTATAGTAGTAAACAATTTATGTTTGCAGTGTTCTGTTGAATTTTTAATAGATTCATAAACTTCTGTACCATCATATACTAATCCACTAGATGATAAATCTACATTACACAATATTTTAAAAAAATTATTTTTTAAACTTTCAAAGTTCACTATACCATCTCTAACTGTTGGTGATATTAATTGTACAATTTTATTTCCTTTTACGAATGTTTTCGGTTCGAATATACATTTTATTTGACTGTATAATAAGAAAATATCAGGTGAAAATAAATCATATTTTACATAACCATTATTTTGTAAAATAATATCTGCTATTCTCTTTGATTTAGGTAAACACATAATATCTATATCTTTAATATTATGTGGTTCTTTTGCTACAATATCTCGCAAAGAACCACCGAATACAACTAGGTAATCGGTATTTTTAAATAGTTTATTAGAATCAAATTCTAAATATTCATCTAAGTGTTTTTTAATTAAATCTTTCATTTAAAAATATTTAATATATTCAATAATTTATTTTTATTTTTATTTTTATTTTTATTAATTCTATTTTTTATATTATTTATTTTTTCGTATCTTTTTTTGTATAAAAATTCTTGTAATTCTATAAAATTACAAGAATCATAATAATGACTGGATCCTTTTTTGTTTTCGATTAATATAAATGATTCGCCATTTTCATCAAATATGATATGTTCTATTTTATATTCTTTATATAATTCTAAAGAATAATGACTATTAACACAAACTACTATATCACCCCTTTTCATTTTGAATTGATTTTTTTAATTTTTTCAATTTATGTAATCTAGTTATTATATTATTTGATTCTATTATTGATAAAAAAATATCAATTAATTCTTGTTCTTGACTATTATTTATATATCTAGGTCTAAATTCAGATCCACATATTGTTTGACTATTTTCTAATTCATATACAATATCACCTAATAATAAATTATAATATGATTTTACAATAGGTATATTATATTTATCTAATAATTTTAATTTATATTTTTCTAAAATATTTAATATTTTAGATTCATATTTATCATTATTACTAGTTTCATTTATAATATAATCATATATTACATTATAAACACTATCATTTAATTGAAAAGGTGATAAAAATACATTAATATGCATTTTCCATCTATTTTTATGTTCAGAATTCATTTTATTATATTTCTCTTAATATTTTAATTTTTGGATTGTAATTAGGTGTTGTTTCAGTTTTTGTTAACATCAACCATGAAATTTTCCAATCTTCATCAATAAATGAATCATACCACCTAGAATTTATTGGATATTGACTATTAAAATGTAATTCATTTTTAATAAATGGAAATGGTTTACCGAATAAATGGTTCATATCATGTGACCAATTTGGTAAACCATCTTTTTGAATATAATCCTTCCAATCAATACCAAATTCTTCAATAAATTCTTGTTCTGTTTTAAATCTATATGGAAATACATGACTCATTATATTACCCTTTCTATTTTAATTTTAGGATTATAATTAGGTTCTTTTAACGTTAACATACTCATATTTATTGTCCATCGATATTGCCCAAAATATTTATCTCTAATTTGTATTTTAAATAATGGGTTTTTAAAATTTTCATCTGATATATGTATTGGTAATGTTGTTCCGAATAAATGATTCATACAACCATCTGGATTCCAATGACATTTAGACACCCAATTAAATCCATAATCTTTTATGAATTCTTTTTCTGTTTTAAATCTATAAATCATCATTATTTTAAACTATTAAAATAATCATAAAGTATTTTATTATGTCTAGCAATACTTCTTAAAAAATTTTCTAAATTCACTGTATCATCTTCCCAATATTCATCTTCTTCATCATAACCATAAGGTGTTATTGTATGATCAATTAATGGTTGATATTTTAATAAATCAGAATAATCGGGGAATTTACATAATAGATTTTTACGAAAATTCCCGACTATTTCACCATTTTTTTCAATTCTATATTCTATTACATTAGCTGATGTTGTCATAATTTTATATTTTTTAATATACAAATATAATTAAAAATTTTATAATATCAAAATTAATATATAATAAAAATAAATTATCAATATTATGAAAAATATTAAAACATTTGAACAATTTTTAATTGTAGAAGAAGAATCATTAATAAATAAGAAAGAAATAGAAAAGGTTATAGAAATTTTAAAGAAAAAAATACCATTTAATAAAATGGTTAATATTATAAAAAATAATAAATCCAAATTAAAATATTTTTTAAATAAATTTACAAACGGTACAGACCAAATTTATGTTAATAAACTTTTAGGTCAAAACGAAGGATTTAAAGATACATTATGGAGTACGTTTATAAACCCATTTATTAGTGGTGATATTTGGAATCAATTAGCAGCTATAGGTATAACTATCTCATCAATTATAATAGGAATATGTGTATATTTAATAAGTGTATCATTATACATTAATTTATTTTATACACCAATAGATAAAGGAATAGTTAATAATATTGAATTTAAACCATCTCATATAGAAATACAAAATTCTATGGTATATGTTGGTAAAACACCAATATCAGTAAATAACACAGAAGAAGTACCAGATACATATATTATAACTGTTAAAAGTATTGATGGTGAAGATACGGAAAAATGGTTAACAACAAACCTAAAATATGCGGAAAAATTACAAAAAAATGATACAATAATGTGGGATCAAAATTTATATGATATTAAAGAAACTAAATATGGAAAATAAAAAGGGAACAAAATTCCCTTTTTATTTTAAAAATATAATATATTATCATAGTTTTAACTTTAATATACAAAAATAATAATTATTTTTCAAAAAACAAACTTATTTCATTCTATTAATTATACTAGATAACTTTTTCTTTCTTTCTAAAAGTTCATGATCAATATTTAATTTATCTACAATAGTTTGAGTATAATAAATATGGTCATTTAAATTTTCAGCAATATATTCGGTATATTCTCTTGTTAAATTTAATTGTTCTGTAAGATCTTTAACTAAATTTTCAAGTTGTGATATTCTTTGTTCATATCTATTTTCCATTTATTCGTTTAATTATTTTATGTAACTTATTCTTTCTATTTATAATTTTATTATCTATTGGTTTACCTAATTTTTCAGCTAAATATTCTGCATATTTTATATTTTTATCTAAATTTTCAGCAAAATATTCTGCATATTTTATATTTTTATCTAAATTTTCAGCTAAATATTCTGTATATTTTATATTTTCATCTAAATTTTCACCTAATTTTTCAGCTAAATATTCTGTGTATGAATTATTTTTCATAATTTTATGTTTTATTTTTACTCAATAATCAAAGAAGAAACACCATATTGATCTTTATTTACACTGATTAAATAATCATAATTTATTGTGTGAACATGTTCAATTATTATTAATTTATCTACTTCATTTTTAATATTATCTAATAATTTTAAAAATTCTTCAACTGAATTATCAATTAATTTTGTCATTACCTCATCCATAATAAATAAATTAGGTTTACTTTTATTATTCATTTTACGAAGTGCAACTTTTAAAGCAACAGATGCAAATGTTCTTTCCTTACCAGAACTTTCAATTGCATTTTGACTCACATCTAATCTATTGTTACTAGATAATTTAATATTTAATTCATCATCAAAGAATATAACAAAATCAACATCACATAATATATTACTTATTTCTTCATTAATAATATGGATTGATTTTTTCATCAAGAATGAAGGTAAACCATCGCGATGTACACATTTCATATATGATTCTAGTATTTCATCTTGTTTTTTCTGTTCTTCATATTTTTTAATTTCATCTAATAATCTATTTAATTCGTGATTATTAATTAATATTTTAGATTCATATTCAGATTTTTTAATATTTTTTTCTTTAATATTTTTATCTAATTTATCAATTTGATTTGTTATTTCATCTATTTGACTTTTAATATCTATATTATGTTGTATTTTATCTAATTCGTTATTATATTTATCAATGTCATTTTTATATTTTTCTACAAGATTATTTGAACGTTCTATATCTAATATAATTCTATCTTCTGTGCCAATAATTTCCATATTACGTTTATAGATATTATCTTGTTCAGTTAATTCTTTAATTTTATATGATAATGTTTCTAAATCATCTGATTTAATTGATATTTCTTTTGATAATTTAGTTTTTAATAATTCAATATCATTTATTTTTTCAATTATTTCATTTTTCTTATCATAATATGTTTCTAATTTTATTTTTAAATCATTTGGTATATTTTCACTTTTGATAAGTTCTATTGATTTTTCAATTTCAATATTTTTATTTTTTAATTCATTAATATTATATAATGTATTATCATATAAATCTTTTAAATCTTTATCAAATGAATAATCTTTATTAGTTATAAAATTTAATTTATCATTTAAATCGTTAATTTTAATATCAATATCGGATATTTTTGGTTTTAATGTTTTAACATTATTCATTATATCCAACATTAAATTTTTATTATCATTTATTTTTTTATTTACAACAATAATAGATGATGAATCCATCGTTCTATTACAAGTAATACAAACTTTATCTAAACTATTTTGAAGATTTTCTGTTTCAATTTTAAAAATCTTACCTTGTTCCATTAATAAATCAATTTCATTCTTAATATTATTTTTATCTATTAATAATTGATTTAATTTATCTTTAATTGACGATTTTAGTTGTATTATTTTAGAATTAAAATCTTCTTTTAATTTAGATATTTTTGTATCATTATCATTAATTAATATTTTTAAATCTGTTATATATGAATTAATTACATTTTTAATATTTGAATTAATTGTATTAATTTGTGATGATAATTGTGATATATTAATATCATAATCTTTCATATCTGATGATTTTTTAGCGATCAAATCTTTTAAATCTGATTGTTCTTGCTTTTTATTATTTAATTCATCAGGACTATATAATTTTATTTCTTCTTTAAGTTTTTTAATTTTATTTAATTGTTCATTTCTTTTATCTATTTTTTCATTTTCATTTTTAATATTTTCTGTAACACTTTCTAATTCAAAATTATATAATGATTCATCTATTTTTTCTAATTTTTTAATTGTTTCTTCTTTATTAGAAATTAAATTAGGTTTATTTAATTCTAATTCATTTATTTCTGATATAATTTCAGTTAAATTAAAATTTTGATATTCATTATCATCATTTAATTCTTTTATTGTAAGTGTGTGAGTATCAATATCTAAATTAATTCTATTTTTTGATAATTCTTTTTTATAATCTTTAAATTCATTTAATTTTTTTTCAAATATATCATAACCAGCATCTCTAATTATAGAATCCATAAATATTGATCTATCCATTGATAATAAATCATTTAAATTATCAGCAGTAGTTAATACTAATCTAACAAAATCAGAAAAATCACCAATTGCATTATCTATAATTTGTTGTGTGTTTGTTTTTCTTTCATCTGTTAATTTATTTTCTTCTATCATACTATCACCAATGTAATAATCTACATTAGTAGAACAAGATGATATACTAATTTTATCTCTACTTATTTTTCTTTCAGTTTCTCTAAATATAGTATATGTTTCATTATTTATGGTAATAACGGCACCACCATTACAAAAATTTAAATCTCTTTTATTATTTATATAACGGTTATCACCATTTTTTTCTCTTTTTAAAGTTGTTGTTGTTTTACCATATAATATATAACATATTGCATCTAAAATAGTTGTTTTACCTCCTTGATTTAAACCACCAATTTGTATTAATGAATTACTTCCCAAACTTTTAAAATCGATTTCTGTTAAATCACCATAAGATTTAAAATTTTCAAACCATATTTTATCAATTGACCATGATAATCCTAAATTTGATTCTGATAATTTTAATCTATCATTTATTATATCATCAATTTTTAATATTTCGTTTATAAATTCTTTATCATAACCATTTAATTCTAAATATTCTATAAATATTTTTCTTTGATTATCTAAATTTAAAACATCAATTGATTCATTAACCATTTGTACTTCTGATACATCAGTATAAATAGAATTTTTAATTATTTTAACATTTGTTATACCGTGTATATCTTTAAAATAACTTCTAATTTTAATTTCATTTTCAAAATTAACATTAGCACTAATATCTTTCCATTTAATTTTTACTTCTGATTTAGTATTTAAAAATTCATGATTTAAATTAAGATTATTATAATCTGTATCAATATTTAAAGTAAAATTAATATAATTATGTTCATTTGATATATTATATTCATCTACCGTAAATTCAGTTGGACTTTCAATATTCCAAACTAAAAATCCGTGATTTTGAACATCCTCTCCAAAATTTTGTTGTAATGTGCTAGATGGATAAGCTGCTGAATAAATATCTTTTTTAATTTTAATTTTTGTCATTTATTATATTATTTATTTTATCTATATAATCACCATTATGTATTTCATTTTCCCATATTCTGATAATATTCATATTATTTATTTTTGCTAATTCGTCTTTAAAAATATCGTTTTTAATATTTTTAATTTGTGTTTCATTCAAATGTTTAAATATTTTATTATTACCATGCCAATAATCACCATCCGTTTCAATCAATAAATTTTTATCCATTAAATAAAAATCATATACTTTAAACTTTAATTTATTATTAATATCATTAAAATATATTCTATATTGTGTTTGATATTTTATATTATTATTTATCAAAAAAGATTCAATTATTTTTTCAATACTAGTTTTTTTTGTTTTATAAAGTTTATCTACCATTATTTCATATGCGGTTTTACCATATTTTTTTAAACAAGTTTCATCTGTTTTAATTCTACTTTCAATTGACATCCAATTATGACATACTCCGTATTTTTTAATAAATGTATTTATTCTTTTTTGTTTTGATTTTTTTGACCATCCATAAGGATATTCACTATTATCATTATATCTTTTTCTACTATTTTTAATTTTTGTTTTTATTTCATCATTTTGCCACATTTTTTTACTAGCAATTGAATGTTTTTCTTTAGTTGTATCACTTATCTTAACACCATACATCGGATTTTTATCACCTAAATATGTTATTTTTTTATGTTCATCACAACATTTTCTTGAACAATATTTCTTTAATTTTGTTTTTATTGTTATTATTTCTTTATTACAATTTAAACAATTTACAATTATTCTATCAACTTTTTCTTTTTTATATGATTGATATTGACATTTTGTTGAACAATATTTTTTATTATTATGTTCTTTATTACAAATAGGACATTTCATATTATATTTGTTGTTTTATTGTATATATAAAAATATATTTGTTTAATTCAACAAATATTTGATGAAAAATTATTATAAATACCAACCTTTTTTAATATATTCATCTAATTCGTTTTCATCAATTTCCATTTCTATCGTTTTTGTTTTAAAAAATTGTCTTTTATGAATATCACCTAATAATACATAATCATTGTTATCAAAATAAGCAATTGGTTTATATTTTTTCTTTTTAAATACTGCACCTGTATCAGTTTTAGAACCATTAATTGGGTCATGAAATAACGCAATATATATTTTTGATTCATCCTTAGTGTGTTTAATATCTTTCCAAGGATCAATATTCTTTTCTAAATGTGAATAGTTAACCCATACTATATCATCATCATTAAAAAAATCAGTATTTGGTAAATACATTATATTTTTGTTTTTTAATAATCTAACAACAGTAAGAACAGAATTTAATCTATTTTTATTTTTTTTCATTATATCGTGATTACCAACAACAATAATCACTTTAGCAATAGATGCTAGATTATTTAAAAATTCACCTGCTAAATCTTTTGCTTCATTTGTAATTGATACAAATTCTTCAAATAAATCACCAACAATAACAATTCTATCTGGTTTTATCTGTATAAGTTCATTATAAATTTTATTAAATTGAGTTCTATATTCATCATGACGTTGTAAATTATGAATATGTATGTCAGCCAAATGTACTATTTTTAACATTAAGTTTTTATTTATTTTTAATTATTATATATGTTTGTTATATAAATGTTTAATTTATATTTTTTATAATTTTTTCAATTTTCTTTCTTCTTAATATTGAATTAATTCTAGTTGTTAATGCTTCATCTAAATCACCATCTGTATAATAATCGTAATCGTTAAAATATTCTTCTATAATAACTTGACCATTTTCAAATTTATATAATCCAATTAATCCACCCATTTCATCTATAAATTTAATAGAAAGATTTAAATTTGGATATTTT
>Ga0116177_10002050_pt1 | contig 14918 bp, 13 predicted proteins | sample AD_STIC10_MetaG_FD_89750 | JGI IMG/M metagenome (GOLD analysis project Ga0116177, IMG submission 89750) | Active sludge microbial communities of municipal wastewater-treating anaerobic digesters from USA - AD_STIC10_MetaG | ecosystem: Engineered > Bioreactor > Anaerobic > Digestate | place: USA... | reverse complement strand
CAGTTTTCGCTGCACAATTTGCAGATTTCGTTGTCAAGTTGCAAACGCATCCTATATTTCGCCAATGGCAAAATGCTTCCCCATATATTTTGCTTGACGGATAGAGAGCAGATAAAATAGTAGAAAAAAACATTCAGGAGACACAAAATGGCTGTCAAAGTAGATAAAGAAACCTGCATCGGATGCGGTGCCTGCGTTGATGTTTGTCCGGTTACTGCTTTAAAAATGGTAAATGATAAAGCAGAGTGTGACGGTTCTCTTTGCATTGATTGCGGTGCTTGCATTGCAACCTGTCCGGTTCAGGCAATTTCCGAATAACTAACTGTAACGGATAGTTATAGTTTCTTAAAGTGGCAAAGCGATAGTATTTATATCCGCTTTGCCACGATGTTTTATTTTCTTAAAGTAATTTTTCTGGTGTGGTTTTCCGAAAGGGAATTCGCCAGTTCCAAACCAGCAGGGAGGTGATTATTATGAAACGCATAGCTTTTATTCTTATTATTACAACCCTAATTTCCTTAAGCTTTGCCATTCAAGTGAGTGGAAACCAAAGTGGAATTTGGTCTCCTGTAAACAATCCTTACGAAGTAATTGGGGCTATAACTGTTCCTGCAAACGATTCTTTAATTATTCAAGCAGGAGTGGAAGTTCATATTTTGGGCTCCTATCAAATTACCGTGCAGGGGATTTTGAATGCTTATGGAACTGAGGCAGATAGTATCCGAATTTTGAATATGCAGGCAAATCCGACTACTCTCTGGCCTGGTTTGCGTTTTGAGGATTTACAGCATACCAGTCATTTGAATTATGTTTATCTTGAGTATGCCACTAATGGAATTAGGACTATAAATTCCCCTATTGCCATCTCGCACTGTCACATAAATCTTTGTGAAAAGGGTATAGATTTTTTTGGTATAGGTTCTGCTGTTCCTTTGCCTAATGTAGTGGAGTATTGTTTAATTGAAAACTGCATTCAAAACGCCATACTTGTAACTTCCAACAGCAATGCCTACATCAGATACAACGAAATTTGCTATAATGGAACCGGAACTCAATTTCGGGCAGCTATTCAAATGAGCAATCAATCCGGCATAAATCAATGCAATCCTAATATCTTATATAATCATATCCATCACAATTACAAGCAGGGAATTTCTGCCTGGGATATTGCCTCCTCGGGTTCCATCAATCCTCAAATTTTGAATAACCTCATTGAATGTAACTACACCGGTATTTATCTATTACAGGCATCGGGCTATGTAGCGGATAATCAAATTACCTGCAATTACATTTTAGGGGATATGAATTCCGGAGCAGGAGTAATGGTTTCGGGAATAACTTCCATCCCTTATTTTGAGAGAAACCGCATTGAAGGTAATTATACCGGTTTTTACATTACCAATAATGGTAAACCGATTTTGGGAAACCTGGCTTTGGACCATATTTGGGCTCAAGGCGAAAACATTATTATCAACAATATTGATGCTAATAATCACAATAATTCCATATATTGCGATGCCTATCCCGATGCCGGGTATATTATTATGGCGGAAAATAATTATTGGGGTATGGCTACAGCAGCGGAAATTGCCCAAACCATCAATGACCACAATGATAATGCTGCTTTGCCGACTGTGGATTTTGAGCCCTTTATAAGTCCTGTGCAAAATACAACTATGATTGGCAGTTATACTTATAATGGCACAGCACAAATTGCTTCAGCACGCCTGGAACTTATCACTTTTGATGATAGGTATATCTATGTTACAATTCCTCTTTCGCAACTTTCTTATTCCTTTGAAACGGATATCAATACCGTTTTTTATGCCCAGGTTGTTCTAACCGAAGCAGGGACAGGAAAAGAACTCTATGGTTGTGCCGGCGGTTATCTTAATCCTACTGTTTTTTCACCTCATTCTGGATATATAGTAAATATCGGTATAATTGAAGTTACAGATAGTCCTCTGGCTCGTTATGAATATGTAGGGGAGCCAATGGAGGAGAATAGTGTAACAGAATATCCTATATTAACAGGCAAGGGTTTATATGGCTATGATAAATTGGACTGGGTTTATGCTGAAGGTGATTATCTATATCTGAGAAGAAACTTTTGGCGAACTCCCACAGGGGAAGTGGTTACAGAACTTCCTTGGGGAATTGTTTATAGAAAATATCTGCATATCAATGCTGGAGACAGCTGGCAAGAGACCGAAGTGAGCTATCCGGGAAATAGTATTGTAACTACCGAAGTGCAAGTTAATAATTGTGTTACGGAATATGGTGCGCCTCCTTATTTACTTTTTACCCGGAAGGACTTCTCTGGAAATGTTGTTAATAAACGGCTGAAAGGGCTGGAAGAAACACTTTTTCACTACCAAAATCATTATACTATAGCCACGGACAACATAATTCATATACCGGATAATAATGACCCTCTAACAGAAGGTAATGTTACTTTCTTTATACCTGAGCCGCTAAATGAAATTCCTTCTTTTCTTGCCTTTAACCCCGATATTGATATTCATATTCATATTCAACTATTTTGGCAGGCACCGGCACAGGGAAATTACAGCTGGACTCACTATCGGATATATGAAGACGGGGTCTTTTTAGATGAAATGCCTTTTTCCCATAGCGAGTTTATTGTTACTAACTTTAATCCTCAAATTACTACATACTTTTATGTAACTGCTACGGATGGAATAAATGAATCGGAACCAAGTAACTATGTTACCGTAATTTATGTAGGGAATGAAGACCCTATTCAGAAACCTGTAAGCGTAGCTGTATATCCCAATCCGGTTAGTTTTATATCGGGCTCGGTTCTAAAAGTGGAAGTTAAAAATGCGGAAAACAGCTCTTCTATAGTGGAAGTTTATAACCTGAAAGGGCAATTGGTTTTAAGAAAAAAGCTGCAGGAAGAAAAGACATTTCTCTGGAACGGGATAGATAACAAAGGTAAACGCAGTTCTTCAGGCATCTATTTCCTGAAGATAAAGGTTAAAGGAGAAAAACCCGTTACACGCAAAATTGTTGTTCTATAGGTAATTCTTCATTCTTTTTTGGATAAAAAAAAGATAGCGGCTTTTATAGTGTTGCCCTAAAGAGAGACATCGGAGGGTTGACCTCCTGGTCAACCACTTTTTAATTATGGACGATGAGGACATCGTCCTTCCGGAAAAAGAGCTTTTGGCGGAGAGCGGAGAGCGGAGGGCAGAGAGATATTTTTTCCCGCATTTTTCGAGGGGCTTACGCCTCCATCGCTATTATAGTGTCGCCCTAAGGGCTATAAGGTATCTCCATTCTCCATACAATCTCTTTTTCTCTTTTTCTCTTTCTCTCTTTGTTTAAAAAATCCTCTCTTTCTCTCTTTTTCTCTTTTTCTCTTTGTAAAAAATCTTTCGGTGTATTCGGTGTATTCGGTGGCTAAAAATAACCATCTCGCTATCTCTCTCTTTCCATCTCGCCATCTCGCCATCTCGCCATCTCGCTAAATCCATTCTCACTTCAATCTCTTTCTCTCTTTTTCTCTTTCTCTCTTTGTTTAAAAAATCCTCTTTTCTTCTATTCCGGAAACATATACACCGAAAGCAGTGACTTATCAAAAACGAAATACTGTTTAGCGGTTTTGGTGATTGCCTTCTTATCCAATTTATCATACAGGGCGGGATAATCCAGAAAACAATCAATCGGCAAGCGGTAAGCAATATTCTCACTCATATTATTCACCCAGTATTTATTGGATTTGATGTTTTGCTCGTAACTTTTATGCAGAGTGGTTTTGGTGGATTCTATATATTTATCTGCAAAAAGTCCGTTTCTTAAACTATCCAAGGTGGCAAAGGTAGAGGCATTCAATTCCTTGGCTCGTTCAGGATTGCAGCCCATCCAAGTGATAGTGAAAATGCCGGGTTCAGGCATATATTCGTAATAGCTTTGAATATCTATAGCATAAGCTCCACTCATATTTTCGCGGACATTTTCCCGCAGTTTTTCGTGAGCAATCATTTGCAGAGCATCTTGTAGCACATTATTTTGGGGAGAAAATGATGCCTTAGTTCTGGTTACATTGGAAACCAAGCCGCGGTCTGTGCCTTTATTGAAGGTGATTTCTTTTTTTCCTGTAAAAGCTTTAACTCCGGCATCGGTCATTTTTTCTTTCCTACCCTTTGCAGGTAAATTGGCTAAATATGTTCGGCAATAGTTCTTTAATTGTTCTTCATCAAAATTGCCTACCACATAGAAAGTGAAATCGGTGTAATCGCCAAAGCGGTCCTGGAAAATATTTTTGATCTGATTTAGAGTAATGCTATCCAGGTCTTCGGGATGCAAATCTTTTTTTAAGGGATGATTATTGAACATCAGCACCGATAAAGTATCAAAAAAGGCATTGAAGGGTTCCAGATAACGATTTTGAACAAAAGTGCGGGTGGAGGCAACTGCTGCAGAGAATGCTTCTTCATTGAACCTGGGCACATAATTATACTGGTAAAGCATTTGAAACAGCAATTCCAAATCCTGGGGAGAACAGGAACCTCTCCAGCCCTCGGAATAAGTAGAAATTGTCGGATAAACATACACAATTTTACCTGCTAATGCTTTTTGCAGGGCTGGGGCATCAAAATTACCAAAACCGGATACATTGAAATATTGGGACATAATTTCTGCAGCTTTGTAATTTTCCGGTTTCAGTTTTGCTTTTCCGCCGGTGCTTTGAGCTGCAAGAATAACTTCATCTGCCTTAAAATCAGTTTTTTTGCTGTAAACGGTAACTCCGTTGGAAAGAACCCACTGCTTAATTCCAGATTTGGGAAAGACCTTTTCTTTGGTTATTTTTCCCGGCTGGGGAATTGTTTCCAAAAGCGGTTCATTAACGGTTATATCTACCCAAGGTTCCAATTCTTGAGCAAATGCCTGATGATAAATAGTCAGTAAATCTTCTTTAGAAGGATAGTTAGCTCCTGGCTTATCCGTTCCGGCTAAACTTAAAGTAAGATTTTCCGAAGTGATAACCTCATCCACAATGTCATTCACTTCACTTAAATCAATTTCATTGATCAGCCCTTTTAGTAATTGTTCATACAATTCTGCGCTAATGATTGTATCTTCGGACATTACGGAACCGATAAGATCCCAAAGCACATCCCCGGAATCCATCGTCGGCTTATCGGCAAGCATTTTTTCTGCCTGCCTGATCATTATTTGCCTGGCTCTTTCCAATTCAGCAGATTGATAACCATACTGTTTAATACGAGCCAATTCTGTTATTAAAGTTCTGAAGGCATCTTCGCTGCGACCTTCATTGGCAAACATAATACATTCCGTAGCATTAAAGCCCCGCATCCAGTTGGTATTATATATAGAGGCATAAGAAAAAGAGGGATCGGGCTGTTGACTAAGCTCCTGCAACCTTGCATTTGCCATCGTGAAAAATAAATCCTGCTTCATATCATTATACAGAGAACCCAAATCAGTTAGAGGAGCGTTTTTAACCTTCCAGGTACTTCTTAACATCGTGTAGGGCTGTTCTTTATCCAAAACTGTAACCGCTCTCGGTTCAATATTATCAGGAACAGGATAACTTAAGCGGGGACGCGGATTTTCTCTTTTAGGGATAACACCGAAGTATTCTTTAACCAAGCTCTCCATTTTTTGGGGGTCACAATCGCCTACAATGAAGACAGTTTCCAAATCGGGACGATACCAATCCTGATAGTAACGAATTAAGCTCTCCGGCTTGAAGGTCTTAAGATTCTCAATTGTGCCGATAGGATTACGCTCAACATAACGCGAACCGGCAAAACGCACTTGATCTATTTGATCCTCAATTCTTTGCTGTGCACTTTGTCCCAACCTCCATTCTTCCATTACAATACCTCTTTCGCGTTCAATTTCAGAGGGATCAAAACTTACCTGCAAGGCAATATCAGACAAAATTGAAATTCCTTTTTTCATTTTAGTTTCATCATCTGTAGGCAAACTAAAGCCATAAAGAGTAAAATCATAACTGGTTCCGCCATTTAAGCCATTATGAAAGCCCATTCCAATGGAAGTGAGATAATCTACCATTTCGGTTCGGGGGAAGTTTTTAGTGCCGTTGAAAGCCATGTGCTCAACAAAATGAGCCAGACCGCGTTGGTCATCATCTTCCACAATGCTGCCGGCATCAATTAAAAGCTGAAGCTCAAGTCGTTTTTCAGGTTTGGCATTTTGCTTGATGTAATATTTCAAGCCATTATCCAAAGTGCCGGATATTACTTCCGGGTCTTGTTGCAAAGGATAACTTGCGTATTCCGGAGGAAGTATTGCCCCTAAATTTAGAATACAGCAGATAAGGATTAAGCCCAGATAGATCCTCTTCATTATTAACTCCTTGTCCTTTTATTTTTTGCCCCGCAAGTTTGCCCGCTTGCTTTATTCTCCATTAAAAGTAACTAAATACTGCTCATCTTTGCCTAAAATTTCTTCACTATCTACAAAAGTGTAATGGGATTCATCCTGCAAGTATAATTCCACCTGATAGTAATAATTCGTTCCATAGTCCACTCGTAAAAATCTGCTTTCTCCAGGTAAAATATTATACAAAACGCCTACCTGATAATAAGTTAAAGGACTATGCTGCCAGATTTCCGCTTGGGTGATTATCTTATCGGAGTTGTTTACAACCTTCACGCAAGCACGATTGGGATTTAGGTAAATGCTGTATGTTTTACCAGCTTTCACTTCAATCCAGGTAGAATCAATGTAAATATTCTGCACCTGATCATATATACTGTATGTTTCCCCTACTAACCATAGTTTCAGCTTCTTTTTCACTTCGCCGGTAAAAATATTTTGGGTGTCCGTGTCTATATTATAGGAAACGGATTCCCCTGCAGGAATTGTCTTCTGATCCATATTATCCACTCTAAGATAAGCAGGATAGGAACATTGGTTAAAAACCTGCAGCTTCCCTCCGGATTCACAAGCGGAAAGCAAAAACAGGATAATTGCCAAACCCGGGATTATGTAATATCTATTTTTCATCATTTTTCTCTCTTCTTATAAGTTCTCTCTTTTAACAAACACCACACAAGAAATTGGCGCTACAGCGAGCGCCGGTACAAAACTCTTCTTATAAGTTCTCTCTTTTAACAAACACCACACAAGAAATTGGCGCTACAGCGAGCGCCGGTACAAAACTCTTCTTATAAGTTCTCTCTTTTAACAAACGCCACACAAGAAATTGGCGCTACAGCGAGCGCCGGTACAAAACTCTTCTTATAAGTTCTCTCTTTTATCAAACACCACCCGTGTCAAGTAAATTGTTGGTTGGTTTTGGTAAAATAATTCGGAGAATTCCGATTCTGCAACTACCGCTGTAGCATAAAGTATATTTTTTAAGACCTTAGGTCTGGTGGAAAAGAAAAAGTCCCCTCCCCAGTTTGGTTTCCGGCATTTCTTTGGGTATAATAGCTAAAATAATTATGAGAAGAGGAATCCGAGTTTGGAAGTGAATTTCGTTGACAGTATTTAACGCTTGGTTTTTATAGGATAGAAGTAATATAGTGAGAAGGGATTTTTTTTAAGAAAGTAGAATATCTGGTTGCCTAATTACACTTTGGTAGAGCCCCAAAACGGTTTTAGTGTTTGTTAATAAAGGGAGAGAAGGAGATTTGTTGTCCTTTGTCTAAAAAATGGATGCTTTAAAATTTAGGCAACTCTACAAGGAATATATAATGCGTATTCACAGGAGGGAAGAATTGCATAATTTGTTCTGTAACTACCACAAAATTCATAAGGATAAACTTGGTTAACGAAAAATGGAACTAACGGACTATAAAAATAGAACTTATCTATCAGCCATAGAAGCAGCAAAATTTTTAGGGATAACCGTAGAGATGCTGCATAATATTGTCAATAAACATCTTATAAAAGCACAAATTGCTACAAGCGGACAAATGCGCTTTGATCTGAAAGAGTTAAAGGACTACAGTTCAAATTTTATACCTAAAACTAAAAGTAAAAGTTCGGATATAGAAAAAGTGAATGTTATTGAGATCAATGGCTCAATTCAAAGAATTTATATAGAGAACTCTATGCGTATGGAAGAGCAAGAGGATAATAGCATCCATCTAATGATTACTTCACCACCTTATTTTGATACCAAAATGTATTCAGGAGAACCGGTTTCTGATGATCTTGGTAATATTCATAACATAGATGAATGGTTTGAGGAAATAGGAAAGGTCTGGAAAGAAGTTTTCAGGGTCTTACAACCAGGTAGAAAAGCATTTATCAATATTATGAACCTTCCTGTTCGGTTAGATAAAGGGAAGTTTAGAACCTTAAATTTAGTAGGAAGAACCATAGATTTATGTGAGAAAATAGGATTTATATTCAAAAGAGATATTATCTGGCAAAAAACCAATGCCGTCCGAGCACATTTTGGTACTTATCCTTATCCGGGTGGAATTTTAATTAACAATATGCACGAATTCATTCTGGAGTTTGATAAACCGGAAAAGAAGGGCTTTAATAAATATGGACATCTCACTAAAGAGCAAAAAGAACAGTCCAAATTGGACAAGGACTTTTGGCTGTCAATTAAGAAAAGTGATGTTTGGGTTATGAAACCACAGGGAAGTGGAGATAACAGAAATCATATAGCACCTTTTCCTTATGAACTTCCATTCCGTTTAATTAAAGCGTTTAGTTATATTGGAGAAACAATTCTTGATCCTTTTGCCGGGTCAGGAGTAACTCTTTCTGCTGCTGCTGATTTAAAACGTAATGGTATTGGCTATGAAATATATCCTGAGATTGCCTACGAGGCAATTAAAACTCTCACTTATCATCAAACAGAAATTTGGTGAGGAATACAAGTTATGAATTTAGACGGAAAGACCATTTATGCTCAATCCAGCGATATAAAAGCCCGCACTTATCTTGAATATCGTAAGGATATGAAGAAAAAAGCAATTGCGGAATTAGAAATTCTGGAATGGCTGGAAGATAAAGTAAAAGAATTATATCCATTCCATAATGAAAAGACATAAAAGAAAAATCATAAAGAAAATAAGGTTTTGAAAGTTGAAAAAGTTTAGAGGGTTGAGATCAAAAAATGGCTGAAAAACCCTTCGCTTGCAGCCCTTTGCCAAAAGCCCCTAAGGGCGACACAATAATAGCGATGGTGGCGTAAGCCCCTCGGAAAAAGCACAATGCAGACGGCGGTAGGTTTTGACTTACAATTTTCACCTGCCTTCAATGTCCTTATACCCCACCATCTTTTTCACTTCCAACCGCTCTGCAACTGGTTTCCAAACTGAAAAATTGTGAGTTAAAACCTAAAAAAATCGGTTTATGTTTTATACCGTAAACAAAGAAAAGGGCTATCTTTTTTTTATTACCTTTATTATTAAACTAACAGAATATATCAATAAAGCAATTACAGAGAAGTAGAATAATACAGATAAGCTGCAATTTATATCTGGATGTTTTAAACTAAATTTATAGTTCAAAAAAACATCAATAACAACACTGGAATAAACAGTTATAACTACTATTTCAAAGACAATGCTGAATAAAATTCTAAAGAAAATAGACATTTTGCTTGAATGCCAATTTTTTCTTTCAATTTTTTGATCTGTTGGAGGTATTTTTTTGTTTTCAAATATTAAATATTCTTGTTGTATTTCCTCCAGGAAGAATACTAATATAACCAATATTAGTGATACTAATGCAATATTATTACTTCCCATTTTGAGGTCCATATAGTTCTTTTAGTTTATTATAAGTATCCTCACTGCATTCAATTTCCCCAGCAGATCCGAATACTTTATTTACTTTTTTTAAACTAGGGGCTTCAGTGCTTAGCTTTTGATTCATTCTTGCCAGAATTTCTGGGGAAGTACAAACCATAACCTTTTTTTTATCAAGGTATTTTGCAGATTTTAACATCTTGTAAATATATTGATTCAAACTCTTTTCTAAACCTTTACTGTATTTAGAGAGAACATTCTTTAATAAAGTATTTGCTGCTGTATCTGTTATATGAAACATAGAAGATATCTCTTGAACCGTTGGTAATTCTTCTTCAAAATAACGACGGATAATCAAGAAAAGACGAAGTTGTTTGATTTCGTCTGCTTTTGAGAACAGCGTGTTACCGGTTAGCATTAAAATATATTCTTCAATTGCAGCTTTGGCTAACTTGGTAAGTGAATCTTTAAGGATGTCATTTTCAATGCCCAAGGATTCTAACAAATCGTCTATATCGCATTTGGGCATAATATCCTCAAACCTAATATCAATAGTTAAATCCATACTATATTCCTCTTTATCTTATTATGTGCTAATAAACTTTGCTTTTAAGCAAAGCCAATAATTCACTACTGTTATTAAGTAATCTTGAAACACCATATTAATCATCCTTTAGGATTAGTTTTCTCTGCTATGTCCTAAAAAGTGGTGTCCATTCCAACTCATTGTTTTTCAGCTTATTTGAGGAAATCTAATATCCCTCGTTTCTCACAATCTATGCTAAGAAAATATATAATTACATTATTTCCAGGTTATCAATCCAAGTCAAGTTTTTTTCTATAAGCTTGGGTGATAAAAGAAAAAAACAACTTCCTAAAGTATTCATTCTTATATGATAACTATAAGTGATAAGAACAATTGGAAGGATTCAGGTAACAACTTATGTGGATGGCAATCAAAAATGGTTTCTTATGAACGACGAGGACGTCGTCCTTCCGAATAAAAAAGCCCTTTAGGTAAACATCGGAGTGTTGACGTCCTCGTCAACCACCTTTCACGCTTTATTTCATTACCAACAAGCAAGCGGTAACGCAAAAAAACCTGGTTTCTTTTGAACGACGAGGACGTCGTTCTTCCGAATACAAAAGCCCTTTAGTGTGCGGAGTGTTGACCTCCTGGCCAACCACCTCTTGCGCTTTATTTCATTACCAACAAGCAAGCGGTAACGAAAAAAACCTGGTTTCTTATGAACGACGAGGACGTCGTTCTTCCGAATAAAAAAGCCCTTTAGTGTGCGGAGTGTTGACGTCCTCGTCAACCATTTTTCGCACTTTTTCCGCAATGGTGACCTCCTGGTCAACCACTTTTCCCGCTTTTTTCCCGCAATGGTTACCTCCTCGTCAACCACCTCTAACGCTTTATTTCATTACCAACAAGCAAGCGGTAACGCAAAAAAACCTGGTTTCTTTTGAACAACAAGGATAAACTTTTCGCTCTCAGCCCTTTGCCAAAAGCCCTTTAGGGCGACACAAAAATAGCGATGGGTGCGTAAGCCCCTCGGAAAAGTCACAATGCAGACGGCGGGAGATTTTGACTTACAATTTTCACCTGCCTTCAATCTCTCTACACCCCACCCTCTTTTTCACTTCCAACCGCTCTATAGCTGGTTTCCAAACCGAAAAATTGTGAGTTAAAACAAAAAGCACACACCCTTCCAACCGCACTACAACTGGTTTCCAAACCGATAAATTGTGAGTTAAAACAGAAAATAACATCCTCATATAGCTGTTTCCTATATTCCTTATCCAAAGCCATCAATCTACCGTTTAACATACCTTAATCAAGCGTTAATAATTAACGCTTGATTAAGGTTAGATAAACACTTGATTTATGCTCTCAGCTTAGGGCAAAAAGTGATCCTTAAAACTGACTGGTATTGTGAAAAACATCCAACAACCTGTTTGTGATCCCAAAGTGGTTGTCCAAGTGCTTTGTCCATTTTGATCTATCGTCGGCACTTTCCAAAAGTAAACTGCATTACCCATCACCAAATCTACTGATGGTCTGAACTGAGTACTTGAAACACTTTCGTACACAACCGTGTTTGCATCAGAAAAAAATTCCGTCAGTACTGATGTGTACATTGTATGTTACATCTGTAGCGATAGTTGACTGATGCCACATAAATGTTGGTCATATGTCAACATTCTGACTTGAATGTAATGGTGAAATCAAGTAGAAAGCTGACGGTGTGAATAACAGAAGTGCACAAACAAAAATGAAAGCTAATGTGTAAATAATTTATTACATTGGTTCCTCCATTAAAAGTTTATGTTGATTTATGATTGCCTACTCTTTCACTGAAATCATTATCTATGGCTTCGAGAATTGAGTCTGTTAAGATGTTGAGAATTTTAGCCGTATTTTTAGGATACGATTTGTTGGCAGAGGGTGTTAGTTTACCGTGTACAAAAACATGCCTCACGGCTGCTATTATGGCGATTGGCTGAAAATCATTTCCTTCCAGATAATACCCTATCTCTTTTTCTGCAGCAGTATCATCGCCTGGCTTATGTTTATATAGTTTGTCCTTTACAAACTCAAGGAATCTTTTACTATTGGGTAGATTTTTTATTGCTGTTGCCAAATTCTTTTGCCCATCCGGATATAGCGGATTCGGTTTGTTTAATATTTGTTCTGTTGAATTCGCTCCAGTCAATAACTTCATGTATTGTTCTAAGACAGAATATGTCAGGAATGCCTTAAAAAGGGCAGTGTATGCCTCAGCAACCGGCTTGGAATATGAATCATACTCTATATTCTTAATCTCCTTTACCAATCTGTATCTGGCATTAATTCGGTTGATATCTCCTAGCTCAATATTTTTCTTATGAAAATCTAAGTTATCAATAATACTTCGTATCTCCGATGCGTTATCACCTGCCAATTTTACTGCTTTACAAAAAACAGCCCACGACTGTAAATTATTTTTGCTTCGCATACTTTACCTCCAGTATACTCTTTATTTGTTGAGACACAATTGTTGTTGCTAATTCCAACTTATTGTTTCTCTGTTTAGTTGAGGGCATCTAATATCCCTCGTTTCTCACAATCTATGTTAAGAAAATATATAATTACTTTATTTACACCTTGTCAATTCGCGTCAAGTTTTATTTAAAAAAGGGCTACCTTGCTTCAATCCGTTGCGTTCTCACTCTAACCGGATAGGAATTTGACCACCCTGGAATACTTGATAAGTTATTGATTACAGATTCTCTATTTGCAGTTGGACCTTTAATATAGATCAGCACAAAATCCTGTTTTAACGCTCCTCTTCTATTATCCTGAACTATAGAAGAAGCCGAATAATTCATTGGAAAACATCCAATAAAACTAATACCATTATGCTTAGAAGCGTTTATAAGAAATTCCCAGTATTTTATGTCAGTTGAGTTAAAAATCAGAGCCAGGATACCATCAGGTTTTAATACTCTAAATAATTGGGTTGTTACTTCTTCCATAATTTCATTATAGTGCTTTAGATTTTTTCCTCTTTCTTTAGCATTAGATACAACGATTTCGTTAGAATATTGGGGCTCAGCTTTTAATATAGCATTCCAGACAGAGCTAAGTTCTAAATAAGGAATCCTATCTCCATGGGGTGGATCAGTAATGACTAAATCTATAGAATTATCCCTAATTCTCTTAATTTCACTTCTCGTATCTCCTAAAATTAATAAAAGGTTTGAACTGGAATCAAAAATATCTTCCAAACTTTTGGAGATGTCTATATATGGGTTTTTATCAATATATTTCAGGGATTTAAGAAATTTGTTTGCTTTATTCACAAAACAATTCCAAACATTAATCTCAAAATGGATAGTGGGACGCCAATATCCTATTGCCCAACTACCTACCTCAATTTTGTCACTGCTCAAACCTGATTTTTTCCCCCTATTAGCTATGGCAAATACCATTTTTGACATTTGCCCGGAGGAGGATGTGAGAACTAACAATAATGCTCTTCGGATATCAGGTTCAAACATATTTATTTGATCAATTAAAGTATCAATACAGAACAATGCTCTTGTAGTAAACAGATCGTATATTGTCATCGTCTTGTCTGTATTAATTCGGCTATTTTGAAAGAATTGTGGATTGCCGATATTCTTAGTTTTATACTCGCTAAATTTTTCTAATAACGCTATATCATTCTTATCCGGGCTTAACTCTATTCTTTGATTTTTATGCCCTTTTATCCATACAGATTGTATTGCATTACCACTATATAGATAGTGTGTAGCTATTGAGTTATTATGAGTTTGATAACAAGAGTTTATTTGGTCTTTGGCCTTCTTCTCTATTTCGGAAACTGCATCCTTTATTCTTTCATATGAAGGCAAATTTGCCATAAGTGTTGTTAGTTCTATAGATATCGGATTAATATCAATACCTATGAATTTACGATTCCTTTTTAATGCCTCTAAAGCTATCAAACCTGACCCTACAAAGGGATCGAGTATAATATCATTTGGTTTTGTAAATTTCTCTATGATAAAATTCAGACATTCAATAGGTTTTTTACCCCAATACTTGTGGAAAGCAGCAATCCCTTTATATCCTTCCGGGTTAGATAACATTCTTACATTTTCCATCTCCGGATCAATTTGGAAGTCAATTTCAATCTGATTTTTCATTGAGTTAAGGTTACCTCCCTAATGAATTAATAATTCAATATAACAATTCGCTTTTTTGAGACCTAAAAGTTGGTTTCCCTTCCAACTTATTGTTTCTCTGTTTTAGTTGAGGGCATCTAATATCCCTCGTTTCTCGTAATCCTTGTAGGAGCAAACAATAATTTGCATTATTTCCAGCTTGTTAATCCAGGTCAAGTTCTTTTTCTAAAAAACTTGCATCCCTCCAGAATTATTTTAGCTGCTTTCTCAAATGATAGCCCACTCAAATAAATTAGGGGAGGGTATATATCGCTTCGTTTATTGGCAGTTATATATAAAATGGTGTCCGATGGTTAGATGCTTAAAGCTCTCCTCATATACATTTCATATTGAAAAGACATAAAAAAGAAAATAAGTTTTAGAAAGTTTAGAGGGTTAGGATACATTAAAGCCCCTTAGGGCGGCATCGCAATGGTGACCTCCTGGTAAACCTCTTCTTAT
>Ga0116177_10002027_pt1 | contig 14997 bp, 14 predicted proteins | sample AD_STIC10_MetaG_FD_89750 | JGI IMG/M metagenome (GOLD analysis project Ga0116177, IMG submission 89750) | Active sludge microbial communities of municipal wastewater-treating anaerobic digesters from USA - AD_STIC10_MetaG | ecosystem: Engineered > Bioreactor > Anaerobic > Digestate | place: USA... | reverse complement strand
TATGTTCTGCGCTGCGATATCAGTTTTATATGTGCATGAAGAAGGAGATATTCAAGCAACAACTACAAAACCTCTTTCGTGAATGGTGAGTGGTGAGGAGTGAGTGGTGAGGGCCTGCCCTGAAGTGAAATTTTACGCAGCAAAGCGGAGGAAAATTTCTACTTCAGGGGTGAGTGGTGAGTAATAAGTGGTGTGGGCCTGCCCTGAAGTGAAATTTTACGTAGCGCAGCGGAGGAAAATTTCTACTTCCGGGGTGAGTGGTGAAGGCCTGCCCCGAAGTGAAATTTTACGCAGCAAAGCGGAGGAAAATTTCTACTTCCGGGGTGAGTGGTGAGGGCCTGCCCCGAAGTGAAATTTTACGTAGCGCAGCGGAGGAAAATTTCTACTTCAGGGGTGAGTACTTTTTTTGAGTTGTTACTAAGTATGGTGTTGGGGCTTCGTGGATGGGCCGTTGTGTCGCCCCGATGGGGCTTGTTTTGGGCACTGCTGGCTAGTTAGTGGGTGTGTCGCCCCGATGGGGCTGTTAGTGGGCTACGCTGCGTCGGCTATCGATCAATTCTGCATTCATCGGCTAATCGGCACATCGGCTAATCGGCTAATTTTTCCGGCATTTCATTTCCACACTCCCACACACAAATCCGCCGTACGGCGGACACACTTGCATTTCCCATCCCGAGTACTCGGGACTCCGCTACGCTGCGTCGGCTATCGATCAATTCTGCATTCATCGGCTAATCGGCACATCGGCTAATCGGCTAATTTTTTCTTTCGCTTTTCAGACAAATTTCTTGAGAACTGGTATACGTTGCATTAAAGTAACAATCCCCATCGTTATCGCTGTTACCAGGATAGCTGCTATTGGAATGGTGATAAATGGAACTGTGTGCATTGCCGGACCGTAGATGCCGAATGCGCCCATAAATATGCCCTCAAAGGCTTCGATAATTAATGGGTGCAGTAAATAAATACCAAATGTAGTTCCGCCCATATAAGCGAGGAGCTTGTATTTCTTTTCTGAAAAATTGTGGAAGGCCTGCATGGCATAATGCTCTAATAATATAAATGCAGAAGCAGCCATGATAAATACACCGGGACGATGATGCGATAACCAGAATACCTGCATTTGACCATGCACTGTACTATCGTACCATGTAATGATGACGTTCACGATATAACTGGCAATAAAAATTATCCAGGTGTTGCGAATTTGTTTGGCGGAGAATTGATAGTGCATCAGGTAATAACCCATCATGTAAAATCCTAAATAAGGTGTTACAATCGGAATATTAAAACCGAGCGAAAAATCCCAATAATTATAAGCGAGCGGTAATAGAATATCTGCAAAAACCCAAAGCGCTAATAAATACCATTGATCTGTTCTGTTTAATACCGGCACCAACTTGCGCAATAAGGGCGTTACCAGATACATACCAATAATCATGTACAGAAACCAAAGATGATCATACACGGCGCCTGCCATTGGGTTTTTAATCACACTCCACCAGGCCGAAGTATCGCGGAGATATGGCCATATAGACGTGTAAGCCGTGCCTTCCTGATGAAAGAAATGTTGAAATACCATATGCACTTCATACACGAGCGTCCAGAAAAACAAGGGAATAAAAACTCGGGTAAAGCGTTTTTTGAAAAATTTGCCATAGGGCTCATCATGACTGAGCAGCAAGGCGCCGCTAATCATTAAAAAAATGGGCACCCCTGCCCTGCCAATGGTATCAAAAAGGAGGCATACTATCCAAAATCCGGATTCCGTATCCGACTCGCGCCACAGCCAGGGGGTGGCGATATGTAACTGTACAACTGCAAAAGTGGCAATAAACCTGACCAGGTCGAAATGCACGGCACGTTTCCGTATGGGTATATTCGGGTCTATACTCATGAATCCGTAAAATTACGTGTTTTGTTTCAGCCCGACTACCTGCTGCTCCAGGTTACGGATACTGCCTGATGTTGGCTGGTTATACGGGTAAACTGTTAAAGATTACTAAAATGACCGTATTATTTAACAGAACCCATAATCTTTCTCTTATTTTGTGTCAACAACCCAAACTCATGCGCGTTCTCCTTCAACGCCATCTTTTAGTATTCGCACTGCTTTTGCCCTTGGTACCTGCATGCAAACCCGAACCCACTCCTGAAGATGTGGCACTGCAATTTTTCGAACACCTCTACAACGATCACAATTTAGAAAAAGCCGAATTATTGGTAACAAACGCCAGTCGCACGAAATTGCATGCGGATTTTAAATACATTGAAGGTGCATTAGGTTTATTAGCGGATGGCCGGGAGAAAGAATTTGAATTCAAAGTTGAGTATGCGCAAACACGCATGCAGGGAGATTCTGCTTTTGTGTATGTATGGAGTTCTGTTGACGACTCAACAATGGAAACTCTCCTTATTAAAGAAGCTGAAAAGTGGCGTATCGATTTTACTTACAGTAAACCAACAGCTACTGCGGAAGCCTTAACGAAACAGGTGATTGAGGCAGAGCAGGCTACTGTTTTTATTCCCGGCGTTGCAGCAGACACGGCCAGGCACTAACGCTGGTCATTCTCCCTACACCTGCATTTTAATTTTCTTACAGGCACATAGTTGATTTTACACGTCATACATGAAATAAAAAACCGCCTCATGTGAAGCGGTTTTTTTATTTTTTCTCATTGACATTTCATCAACTGCATCCGAGACTTTCGCCACAATTCAAACATTTGTAGCAAGTGCCGTTGCGGATGGTGGTGTGACCACATTTAGGACATGGAGGCGCATCACCCATTAACGATTGGTTTGCAGCATCTTGTGCACTGGCCATTTTATATTTTTCGGCTGATGCTTTGCGTGTTGCAGCGTCTGATTTCGCAGGGCGTTCTGCAATCGGCTCACCAACGGGATAATTACCTGTCGTTTCGGTTGAGATATCTTGTGTTGATTTTTCAAACATGCTGATATCTTCCGGTGCCACATGCACTAAATCTGTGCGGTTCAAATATTCAAACGCCAGGAGTCGGAACACATAGTCGACAATAGACGTACTGAATTTAATATTTGCGTGATCAACCGGACCGCTTGGTTCGAAGCGTGTGAAGGTAAACTTATCTGTAAATTCTTCCAGCGGCACACCATATTGCAAGCCGATTGAAACTGCAATAGCAAAACAGTTGAGCAACGAGCGATAAGAAGCACCTTCTTTGTGCATATCGATAAAGATTTCACCTAACGTGCCATCTTCATATTCACCGGTGCGCACAAATATGGTTTGACCACCAATTTTAGATTTTTGTGTAAATCCATCGCGTTTAGCCGGCAATTTCTTGCGTTCAACCACGCGACTTAACTGACGTTTGAAAATCGTGTCGGTAGATTGCATGATAATATTACGTGCAGCTTCCAACACTTCTTCGCTGGTCCATTCGTGTTTTACTTTTTCATCAACACCTTCTTTGCTATCGCTTTTGGTAGAAAGTGGTTGCGATAATTTAGAACCATCGCGATATAACGCATTTGCTTTCAAACCTAATTGCCAGCTCAGCATATAGCAATCTTCCATTTCTTCAACGGTTGCTTCGTGAGGCAGGTTAATTGTTTTTGAAATCGCGCCGCTGATAAAAGGCTGAACGGCACCCATCATACGCACGTGACCATGCTGATGAATGTAACGCTCACCAATTTTTCCGCATTTGTTTGCGCAATCAAATACATTATAATGTTTTTCCTGAAGGGCTGGAGCACCTTCGATGGTCATGGTTCCGCAGATATGATCATTGGCCGCTTCAATTTCTTCTTTTGTGAAGCCTAATGCGCGCAATAAATTAAATCCGGGTTCGCTATAATGTTCAGCACTGAATCCTAAACGTTCGAGTGTTTCGGCACCCAATGTAAATACATTAAATACAAAACTGATTTCGAATGCAGAACTCATTACTTTATCTACATGCAACACTTCCTGCTCAGTAAATCCTTTGAGCATGAGTGTTTCGTAGTTGATATAAGGAGCATCTTTTAATGTACCGGTTCCTTTTGCATAATTTACAATCGACTCGATGCTTTCATCTTTGTAGCCGAGATTTTTTAATGCAAGCGGAATTGACTGGTTAATAATTTTAAAGTAACCACCGCCGGATAATTTTTTGAATTTCACTAAAGCGAAATCCGGTTCAACACCTGTGGTATCGCAATCCATTAATAAACCGATGGTACCGGTTGGTGCAATTACAGTTGCTTGTGCGTTGCGATATCCATAAGTATCACCTAATTGTAAGGCTTCATCCCAGGCATCGCATGCCGCTTTCAATAAGTACTCAGGACATAATGCCTGATCGATACCCATTGGTTTAATTTCAAGGTTTTCATAATTCTCGGAAGCATTGTATGCAGCGTAGCGATGGTTACGCATAACACGCATCATATCTTCTTTATTTAATGCATAACCTTTAAATGGTCCGAGTGCACGAGCCATTTCGGCAGATGTTTTATAAGAGATACCGGTCATGATAGCGGAAATAGAACCGGCAATAGCGCGGGCTTTATCACTATCATAAGGTATACCACTCACCATCAATAATGAGCCGAGGTTTGCAAATCCTAAACCGAGCGTGCGGAACTCATAAGAAAGTTGCGCAACCTCAGGACTTGGAAACTGCGCCATCAACACAGAAATTTCCAACACAACTGTCCACAAGCGACAAGCATGTTCAAATGCTTCTACGTTAAATACGAGTTTATCATCATCGTAGAATTTACGCAGGTTGATAGAAGCGAGGTTACATGCTGTATTATCGAGGAACATATATTCGCTGCATGGGTTAGATGCATTGATGCGTCCTGATTTAGGACAAGTATGCCACTCGTTAATAGTTGTATCAAATTGCACGCCCGGGTCGGCACAACGCCATGCTGCGTAGGCAATTTTTTCCCAGAGTTTACGTGCAGAAACTGTTTTAAATACTTTACCGTTTGTGCGTCCGATTAATTCCCAATCACCTTCCTGCTCAAGTGCTTTAAAGAATGTATTTGGAATGCGTACAGAATTATTTGAATTCTGACCGGCAACGGTACGATATGCTTCACCTTCATAATCAGAAGAATAACCTGCAGCAATTAAAGCAGCAACTTTATCTTCTTCTTTTACTTTCCATTCAACAAACGATTCAATTTCAGGGTGATCGAGGTCGAGACAAACCATTTTAGCTGCGCGACGAGTAGTTCCACCTGATTTAATAGCACCTGCAGCAGCGTCACCAATTTTGAGGAAACTCAACAAGCCAGAAGAGGTTCCACCGCCGGATAATTTTTCACCTTCACCACGAATTTTTGAATAATTCGTACCCACACCGGAACCATATTTAAAGATACGGGCTTCGCGTGTCCAGAGGTCCATGATACCACCACTGTTCACCAAATCATCATCCACGCTTAAAATGAAACAAGCATGTGGCTGAGGGCGCTCGTAAGCTGACGTTGATTTTTTCAATTCTCCGGAATCCGGATCCACAAAATAGTGACCCTGTGGTTTTCCTTTAATTCCGTATGCGGTAAATAAACCAGTATTAAACCATTGTGGTGAGTTTGGTGCAGCCATTTGCGCGAGGATCATATAAGCCAATTCCTCATAGAAGATTTGGGCATCCTGTGTTGTTGCAAAATAGCCATATTGTTCGCCCCATTGGCGCCAGCAATCGGCCAGGCGATGCGCAACCTGCTTAATAGAGGTTTCGCTACCTGTTGAGCCATCCGGTTGAGGCACGCCTGCCTTGCGGAAATATTTTTGTGCGAGGATATCGGTTGCTACCTGGCTCCAGTCTTTAGGCACTTCTACATTGTGCATTTCAAATACTGCATCACCGGTAGTGTTGCGGATAACAGATGAGCGCAGTTCATATTCGAACTGGTCGTACGGATTTACACCATCCCGGGTGAAGTAGCGCGGGAATGATAAGCCGCCCGTTGTTGGTTTCTTTTTGCTGGCCATGCTGGTTAAAGTCGTTTTGGTTTGTATGAAATGGGTTTTCGAAAGTAGGTTCTGGTACTGACGAAAAAACCTCCCGGTTCTCTCGAGAGGTTTCACGAAAGTAGGGAATGAAACTGTTTACAAACAAGTAACACTTTTCCACCCCCCTGTGGGTAAGATGAAAAGAGTCTTGTACCGTGGGCGTCGGGTTGTTCACATATATTTTTTATTAATGTGTGGCGCGCTCCGAATGTCCACCCTGGTGTTGAAATAAACATATAAAATGGGGAAAAAATTCTGCCAAAAAACTTGCAAGAAACTTTTAAAGAGAATAAGTGAGATGAACCTCAATACTAAAAAACCGGAAAGAACTATGTATCCATGCTCTTAAATGATTGTCAAATAATATTTAATGATGGTTGAAGAAATTGGGGAGAAGGGGATTGGAAGTACGAATGTGGAAGTAAAAAATTAGCCGATTAGCCAATTAGCCGATGTGCCGATGAATGCAGAATTGATCGATAGCCGACGCAGCGAAGCGGAGTCCCGAGTACTCGGGATGAATGCAGGTGTGCAAGTGAGGTCCGCCGTACGGCGGATTTGTGTGTGGAAGTGTGGAAATGAAATGCAGGAAAAATTAGCCGATTAGCCGATTAGCCGATGTGCCAATTAGCCGATGAATGCAGAATTGATCGATAGCCGACGCAGCGTAGCGGAGTCCCGAGTACTCGGGATTAGCCGATGAAATACAATGGAGTCGCGAGTGCTTGGGATTAACCGATGGGAAATGCAAGTGTGTCCACCGTACGGCGGATTTGTGTGTGGAGGTTTATGCATTAGAATGCAGTAATGTAGAGAGGGGAATTCCTTTAGAAAATCCTTCGAATTAAAAGTAAACTAATCATCAGCAAGAGGTGGTTGCAAAGCAACCACTTAAATTAAACGCATTACTGTCATTGCGAGCCGCGACCCAAGGAGCGGCGAAGCAATCTATCCGATCGCAAGAGCGGAACGTAATTAACGAGCATTCCCTTTTCCTCATTCCTCAATTAAAAGGTAGTGAGTAGTGGGTAGTGAGTAGTGAGACAATGCAGGGATTTTGGAGGAGCATGAAATTGTTTATTCGGTTACAATTATCATAAGTGAAAGCTGTATTTTGAGGCCGTAGGCCGTATTACATTATCTCACTCACCGCTCACCATTCACCACTGACCCCCTCACCCCCTCCCCAACTTCTCATTCCCCTTATGCCTTTCACTATCCCGGTTTGTTTTCTTTTCGAGGTTTTTTTTGAGGGCGGTGGTTAGGTCTATGCCGGTTTGGTTGGCGAGGCAGATGAGTACGAATAGTACATCTGCCAACTCGTCGGAAAGTTCTTTGTTTTTATCGCTTTCTTTGAAGGATTGTTCACCGTATTTGCGCGCGATTATGCGGGCTACTTCTCCCACCTCCTCAGTGAGCATTGCCATATTGGTGAGCTCATTAAAATAACGGACACCGGTGGTTTGTATCCAGGTGTCGACAGTTTTTTGTGCTTCAGCGATGGTCATGCCAGGTATCATTTAATTTGATGGAATACTTTATGGTGTTTCCGTTTCAACTTCGTTTTTTTGAGTGCGAATTGAGTCGTCGTATGTTTTGTAATTATTGAGCATTACACTATCCTTCGGATTTTCGTATGCCTGTACTATTTTTTCAATATACACCGGATCCCGACGATAAGTGCCGAACATGCGGTAAATACTGTAATTACTGCCCACTAAAAAAGCAATACCTACCAGCATGGCAAATACAGCACGGATAAATAGAGGCTGAATTAAATACAATAATGCTTTGCGGTCTTCATCACCTAATCGGCGGTAGTATAAAATAATATACCCGAGCAAGCCAATGGTGGAGCAAATAGCAATAATCAACAAGGCTTTGTCGGATTGTAACAACATAATTCTGGTCATAATGGCGATGACCATGACGGAAACAGACCACAAGCCAAATAAATACATCAATCGCATAATGCGACCAATCCGATTTTTATCTAAGAATACTAAAATGCCACTGGCGAGGTAGTAAAACGATAGCATCCCGAAAAATAAAATACTAATGCGTTCGCCATAGCTGCGCATATTGGGTTTTATCAATAAAAACAAAATCGTGAATGCCAGTAAGATCAGCTCAAAATATCTTGAAAAAAACTTTCTCCACTTATCGTTCATACCTACTCTTTATTTTTTGTGTCTATGATAATGGTAACAGGTCCGTCGTTGACCAATTGCACCTGCATATCTGCACCAAAGATACCTGTTCGAACGGCTTTGCCACTGATACTTTCCAAATCCTGCACAAACGCTTCATAAAGCGGAATGGCCACATCCGGTTTGGCACTTCGAATAAATGACGGACGGTTGCCTTTTTTTGTTGAGGCGAATAAAGTAAACTGACTCACTACTAAAAATTCACCTCCTGCATCTGCAATGTTGATATTCATCAATCCGTCAGCATCGGCAAACACCCGCAATCCGACAATTTTTTGTGTTAACCATTGTATGTCTTCTCTATTATCTGCTTCTTCTATACCCAATAGAATAACAAAACCCTTTTGAATGGAAGCATGTGTTTTTCCATCAATGATAACTACTGCTGATTGTACTCTCTGAATTACTGCCCGCATCGCATTACCATTTTTTTGTGTCCTTAATTTCGTGATAAAAAGTCAGATAGCTTGTATACCGTGAAGGTGAAAAGGTGCCAGCCTCCAATTGTTCGCGAATGACACAACCATCTTCATTGATATGCAGGCAATTGTTGAACTTGCATTGGCCAATATACTTTCTGATTTCAGGAAAAAAATGGCCTACTTCTTCTGCATCAATATCTACCAATCCAAATTCTTTAATGCCCGGTGTATCGATAATATATCCACCATGTGGTAATTGGTGCATGCGGGCAAAAGTGGTTGTGTGCTGACCTTTTTCCGAATATTTTGAAATTTCATTTACACGCAGCTGCAGCTCAGGTTCAATCATATTTACGAGGGATGATTTTCCAACACCGGATGGCCCTGTGATTAAGGAAGTTTTGTTGTGAAACACTTCAAACAATTTCTGTTCATGTTCGCGATTGGTTACAGAAGTGCTGAATGCATCATAACCGGCATCTGTATAACTGATGATTAATTCCTGCAATAATGCATTGTCGGCAGCATCATAAATGTCATGCTTATTAAAAATGACAACGGCCGGAATATCATATACTTCACTGGTAAGTAGAACTCGATCAATAAATCCATAAGCAGTGCGAGGCTGTTTGAGTGTGGCCACCACAACTGTTTGATCAATATTGGCTGCTATTACCTGTTTAACATGCTTTTTGTGTGTATCGCTGCGTACGATATAATTTCTGCGTTGTTGTACTGATGCGATTACATAATTCTCTTTATCATCCTGCTCTACATCCACTAAATCGCCAACGGCAACCGGATTTGTTTGTTTTTTATCCTCGAGGCGCATGCGACCTTTCAGGCGACAAACAATAATCTCGCCTGTTTCGGTTTTCACATCATAAAAACTACCTGTGCTTTGAATTACTGTACCCGTCATAGATCGCAGTTGATCAACGCGGTGATGCCACGGAGGCAGAATGGATCGCGAATGCAATTTCCTGAATCAGCGAAGTGTCTTTTTCGATAGCATTGCCAACCACAATGATGTCGGCACCGGCATTGCAATTTTCGTAGGCTTTTTCAGGTGTTTTTATACCTCCGCCCACAATGATGGGCACATCCGTATGCTTGCGCACGGCATGGATGACTTCGGTGGGTATAGGCCTTTTTGCGCCACTGCCGGCATCCATATACATGAGTTGCATGCCAAGCAATTCGCCGGCCATGGCCGTACAAGCGGCTATTTCAGGCTTGTCGGATGGTATAGGCGTAGTATTCGAAATATAACTTACTGTTGTGGGTGCACCTCCATCATCGAGTATATAACCGGTTGGAATCGCTTCAATACCGGATTTTTTCACATACGGAGCTGCCAAAACCTGATTACCGATCAATAATTCGGGGTTGCGACCACTAATCAGGCTTAAAAACAGGAGTGCATCGGCATGTGGGTTGACCTGCATAATACTGCCCGGAAAAATAACCACCGGGATAGGGCTATGCTCTTTCAGGTTGCGGATGGTCATATCCATGGCATCCCCAATCACAAGGCTTCCACCCACAAAAAAATAGTCGACATGACTCTCCAAACCCAATTCCACCAAGCGTTTGAGCTCAACAGGCCCTACCTCATCCGGGTCGATGAGCACGGCGAATTTCTTCAATCCGCTGCGCATATCGGCAGTCATTTGGTTCAGGATAGGGCGATGCATGTGCATGATGGGAGCAAAAATAAGGAAAAAGGCTTGGAAAGGGTTGATGCCGACCACAACTGATTGTTGTTTGTAAGGGCAACAAAAAAGACCCCTTCGGTGAAAGGGGCCTTTTAATTGTACGTAACTAATTGCTTACTGCGCTTCTACCAATTGAATTTCTGCGTGAATGCGTACTTCCTCACTCACTAAAACACCACCTGCTTCCAACGCCGCATTCCAGTTCAGATTCCATTCTTTGCGGTTGATTTTTCCGTTGATGATAAAACTGAGTATGGTGCGATGAAAGTGGGTATTATTATTTTATCTTATTAATAAATGCGAAACAGTTCAACTGGAATCCCATAGATACTATTCAATTTTTATTAAGCTATGCATTTCAGGCAAAGTGGTGTCGCCAGAAATGAATACGCTATACATCCCAGAAGGCAAATCATCTATTTTAATTCTTTCGCCTTCTACTACTTGAACATCTTTAACAACCATGCCAGAGAAATTGAAAACTTGTACTCGTATTTGAATCAATTCGGTTCAAGTACTGAAATGGCATGTAGAACTATAGACTACCGGCCGAATAAATGCAGTTAAAGTAAATGCGAGGACTGCAAAAAGTAAAAATAGAGGTTGAGGTTTATTACCAGATTGTCTATTTTCATAGCTCAACATTTGGTTTTGTGTTTTCATGGTTGTATATTTCGGTTATCAAATATACCTATTTTAGCACATCAATAATAAAGCTAATCATTATGCTAGTAGAAATTTCAAAATAAATAATTCATTATGGCAAACTTACTGTTATGACCAAGTTACATATATGGTTGTTTGTTTTGCTTTTATCCGGAATCAAAATAAGTGTTCGAGCTCAGATAGTAAATCTGGCTTGGCAAAGGTGCTTAGGGGGTATGGAAACGGAGTATGGTGAAGCTATTTGTCGCGGCTTTAGTTCGGATTATTATATTGTCTCAACCACGACATCTGATGACGGTGACCTCACTGAGACTTTTGGTGTTTTTGATATGTGGGTAACACGTTTAAGCGATGCCGGTGATTTGCTTTGGCAAAAGTCCATTGGCGGATCCGGTGAAGATTACCCAGAGTCTATAATTCGCACTATAGATTCGTGTATTGTTTTTTGTGGGCATTCAAGTTCTAGTGATGGTCTTATTGATACCAATTTTGGTTTAGGTGATATAGTCGTTATTAAGCTTGATACTTTGGGCAATATCCTGTGGCAAACCGTAATTAATGGCTCACAAGATGAGCGCGCCTATAAAATTTTGCAAACCAGCGACAAGGGTTTTATTATTACCGGAGTCAGTCACTCTAACGACGGACTTTTTATAGATCATATTGGTAGCACGGAATATGGTGATATGGTGGTTGTGAAGTTAAATTCACTCGGTGTTGTGGAGTGGTCGAAAAGCTTTGGTTCAAATCGTGACGATGCTGGCCGGCAGGTAATAGAAACAACTGATGGAAACTTCATAATAGCAGGTAATAAATGGGGAGGATTTGATTTAGAAAGCCAGTATTATATCACTAAAATTTCATTAACCGGTGATATTATTTGGGAACAAACCTATGGTGGTTCTGATTTTGATCAAGCCTATACAATAGTTGAAATATCTCCCGGAAGATACTTAGTATCAGGAGAGGCTTATTCTTCAGATGGTGATGTATATGGTGCACACGGTAGCAGAGATGCCTGGACTTTATTATTGGATGGTTCGGGTGAATTGGTTTGGTCAAGATCTTATGGTGGATCTGGTGCAGATTACGGATTTGAACTAACTATGTATAACATTAATACATTTATTATTTCTGGTGCAACAACCTCGCCTAATAATGGTGATGTCGATGGGTTTCATGGGGGTGGTCCGGTTGGAGATATGTGGGTGCTAGGTGTTGACAGTTCAAGTATAATCCAATGGCAAAGATGTTTGGGTGGAACAGGCCACGATCAAGCATCTGAAGCAATTGTTGATGGAAGTGAAATTACAATCGCAGGATATACTTCGTCCAACGATGGTGATGTAATTGGTATCCATGGTGGCCCTCCCTATATGTATGATGCTTGGGTTGTAAAACTTTCTTTGAATTGCACCCCGGTTCAATACTACGCTGATACCGATTTTGATGGATATGGCAACCCAGATGTATATGTTTATTCCTGCACAGATACACTTGGTTATGTTTTAGATAATACAGATTGTATAGATACAAATGCCTTGATTCATCCGGAACTACCAGAACAATGCAATGGCATTGACGATAATTGCGATGGTGTGGTGGACGAAGGTTTTGTGTATGTGCTGCAATATGCAGATGCCGATGGTGATTCTTATGGAAACCAGGAAGCAGACTCATTAGGTTGTCCGGGTTTAGCAGGTTATGTATCAGACTCGTTAGACTGCAACGACAATAATCCGGACATTTATCCGGAAGCAATTGAGTTACTCAATGGCATTGATGATGATTGCGATGGATTAAATGATGAAGGCCTGGTGGTTGATGGTTACGGTGCAGGTGTGCTACAAGTATATCCGGTGCCGGCAGCAGATTATATACGGATTGAAACTGAAATGCCTACCGGGGGAACGTTACAGGTGTTCAACCCATCAGGCGAACAGGTATTTGAGATAAAAAATTGGAGTGGCGAAATTTTGGCAATCGACAGTTTGCCTGCAGCATTATATTGCGTCCGAATTCTATATCCGGAAGGTATAATGCAGTGCTATTTTATTAAACAATAAGGCTTTTCCGTTGCATGGTTGTTTTATCAACAAAACCATTCATTCAGCAATAAAGAAGCAACAATAAACCACTACGAATAAGTGGCTTATTGTTGCAAAGATGCGCAGCTGCTTACTGCGCTTCCACCAATTGAATTTCTGCGTGAATACGTACTTCTTCACTCACTAAAACACCACCTGCTTCCAACGCGGCATTCCAGTTCAGATTCCATTCTTTGCGGTTGATTTTTCCGTTGATGATAAAACCGGCAACGGTGCTTCCCCAAGGGTTTTTTAATACGCCACCAAATTCAACATCTAATTTGATGTTTTTGGTAATGTCGCGTATAGTAAGATCGCCGTACATGGTGTACATATCGTCGTTATCTACACGCTCCAATTTTGTCGGCTTAAATGTAATGGTTGGAAATTTTTCTGCATTGAAAAAATCATCACTTTTCAAGTGACCATCTCGCTGTTCGTTACGGGTGTTCACGCTTGCAGTTTCGGCGGAAAAAGTAATGTTTGCCGTTAAAAAATCTTCGCCAATGGTTTCTGCTTCAACGGTATAGCGTTCAAATTCGCCACGTACTGTTGTCATCATCATGTGCTTCACGCTAAATCCAATTGAGGAATGCGTAGGATCAACGATCCATTTTGTTCTTGTTGCTGTTGCTTCCATTTTTATGATTGTTTTAAAATTGTGTTCAAGTCCAAAATTCAGGAGCCGGGAAGGCGGTAAGCCGGGAAGAAGCCGCAAAAATTCACTTCCGGGCACGCCCAACTTCACCACTCACCATTCACCACTCACTATTCACCACTCACCACTCACTATTCACCACTCACTACTCACCACTCACCACTCACTATTCACCACTCACTACTCACCACTCACCCCATTGGCACTTCTATTACTAATATTTTGCTATCCGATGAAAGTGCTTCTATGGAGTGAATTGAATTTTCTTCCACGCCCAATCCGTCACGTCGATTGAGTTGTTGGTTGTTGATGATAAAGCTGCCTTCGAGCACAAAAAAATAGGTGCCGTTTTCGGCTACTTTTTGGGTGTATGTTGCTCGCATTCCGGCATCGAATGTACCCAGGTGAAACCACGCATGCTGATGAATCCAAACACCGGCATCATCTGCATTCGGTGAAAGCACTTGTTGCAAAGTATTTTTGCTGTCGGCGCTATTCAATGTTATTTGATCATAACGTGGTGTCACATTTTGTTTATTGGGCATCACCCAGATTTGCAGGAATTTAACCGGCCTGTCGGTATGTGCATTTTGTTCACTGTGTTGAATACCGGTTCCGGCGCTCATCACCTGTATATCGCCATGTTTAATTACAGCTACATTGCCCATGCTGTCCTGATGTTTTAAATCACCCTCTAAGGGGATGCTGATGATTTCCATGTTATCATGCGGGTGTCGGCCGAAACCCATACCCCCGGCTACGGTATCATCATTTAAAACACGCAACACACCAAAACGCACTCTCGACGGGTCATAATAATGGCCAAAACTGAACGTATGCCAGCTATCCAGCCAACCATGATTGGCGTGACCGCGCGAATCTGCTGTATGTAAAATCGTTTTCATATCCTTGATGCAAATGTATGTATATACATGCATTTGTGTGTGAAACAGGCTTAGTGGGTAAAAAGTTCATTTGGGATTTGGAAAGGAATGAGGAATAAGGAAAAAGGAATGAGGAATGAGGAGTGAGGAATAAGGAATGATGCTGAATTGAATTCTGCTCTTGTGCTCGGCGAGATTGCTTCGCCGCTCCTTGGGTCGCGGCTCGCTATGACGATGATGCGTTTAACTTATGTGGTTGCGAAGCAACCACCTCTCGGTTAAGTTTCCCGTCATTGCGAGCAAGCCTGACGGCGCGCAGCAGAGGCAGGCGCTGCGAAGCAATCTTGC
>Ga0116177_10002026_pt1 | contig 14999 bp, 8 predicted proteins | sample AD_STIC10_MetaG_FD_89750 | JGI IMG/M metagenome (GOLD analysis project Ga0116177, IMG submission 89750) | Active sludge microbial communities of municipal wastewater-treating anaerobic digesters from USA - AD_STIC10_MetaG | ecosystem: Engineered > Bioreactor > Anaerobic > Digestate | place: USA... | reverse complement strand
AGCCAGATTGGTAGTTACCGTAGACTTACCCACGCCCCCTTTTCCGGAAGCTATTGCAATGATGTTTTTTACCCCCGGAAGTATTGGGGTATTATCACGCACACTCGTTACAGAAGAGGACATTTTAATATCTATGTCGAATTCATCGCCCACAACCATCGAAACTGCCTCTTCGCAATCTTGCCGGATTTTTTCCTTCAATGGACATGCAGGTGTAGTTAGCACCACCGTGAAACTGACCTTTTTATCTGTAAGCTGGATGTCCTTGACCATATTTAAAGAAACCAGGTCTTTTTTGAGGTCGGGATCTTGTACGGTGGCGAGAGCTTTCAGGATGTCGGCTTGTGTAAAGGGCATTGATAATGATGGAGTTAGAGATTCATTCAAGACGCAATTTAGAGCGCCTTTCTTCCTAAAACAAAACTCCCCTCCAACAGTTTTGAGGCCGCGTATTTTTAGGTGGAAAGAGTATCTTTGAGGTCCCAAATCATCTTATTCATTTACCGATTGATTTCCCGCGATACCATAGAAGAAATTAGAAACCGCCTCGATATCGTGGACGTCATCAGCGACTTTGTGTCGCTAAAAAAATCGGGTCAGAACTACAAGGCCCTCAGCCCGTTCTCAAACGAGAAGACAGCCTCTTTTTTTGTGGTTCCCGCCAAGGGAATCTTCAAAGACTTTAGCAGTGGTAAAGGGGGCGATGCTATCACGTTTGTGATGGAGCACGAGAAAATGAGTTATTCCGAGGCGCTGCGTTACCTCGCCAAAAAGTATGGAGTAGAAATAAAAGAGGATCGCCAGTCGGATGAAAGCAAGGCGGCACTAAGTGAGCGCGAGGGACTTTACATTCTCATGAACTTTGCGAAGGACTACTATCACCAGCAACTTCTTGGCAGCGAAGAAGGCATTAGCATAGGGTTAAGCTATTTCCGCGAACGCGGTTTTAATGATCGCACCCTCGATAAGTTTGAACTGGGTTATGCTTTGAATGGCTGGGAGAATTTTAGCGAAGAAGCAATTGCCAAAGGATATAATAAAGAGTTGTTGGAAAAGACTGGGCTCATCGTTAAGAAAGACGATGGTAGTACGTACGATCGCTTTCGCGGAAGGGTGATTTTTCCGGTGCACAATATTTCGGGCAAGGTGATTGCTTTTGGTGCCCGCATGTTGGGCAAGGACAAAAACCAGCCTAAATACATCAACTCCCCTGAAACCGAGATTTATCACAAGAGTGATGTGCTCTATGGTTTGTATCAGGGTAAAAATGCCATCCGCCAGCATGATGTGTGCTATCTGGTAGAAGGGTATACAGATGTAATCTCGTTGCACCAGTCGGATGTGCAGAATGTAGTGGCTTCTTCAGGTACTGCGTTAACTGAAAGTCAGATTAAACTGATCCGCAGGTTCACCGAAAACATTACTGTGTTATTTGATGGTGATGCAGCCGGGATTAAAGCTGCATTGCGAGGAATCGATATGATTCTGAAAGGTGGACTGAATGTTCGGGTTGTATTGTTTCCGGATGGGGAAGATCCGGATAGTTATTCACGAAAAGTAGGCACGACTGAATTTCAGAAATTTTTAAAAGATCACACGCAGGACTTTGTTTCTTTCAAAGCTGGTCTTTTTGCCTCGCAGGCTGCGAACGATCCGATCAAGAAAGCAGAATCCATTAAAGAAATTGTTACCAGCATTGCCCAGATTCCCGATCCGGTTAAGCGTTCAGTGTACATCCAGGAAACCAGTTCTCAACTGAAAATTGCTGAAGAAGTTTTACTCACTGAGTTGAATAAAGTAATTATTCAGGAGCGCAGAAAAACGCAGACTGATAAACTGCGCGATCGCGATGAGCCACCGATGCCTGTAGATGTCATGCCGGAAATAACGACTCCGGTGAAGATTGATGCGCAGGGGATGGTAGATCTGCAAGAGCGCGAAACAATCCGGTTGTTGCTCAACTTTGCTGATAAGACTGTTGATGATAACCCGCTCTCAGATTTCTTTGCCCGCGAGTTGGATGATGTGACTTTCTCTAATCTTACGTACAGACAAATTTATGAGGAGTTTAAAAAAGGAATTAGTAAGGGTTCAGTGCCTGACAGTCATTATTTTTTACATCATGGCAGTGAAGACGTTAAACGTGCAGTAACAGATCTTATCACCATGCGGTATGATACCAGCAAACACTGGGGTGATAAGTATAAGATTTTTATTCCCAGAGAAGAGGAATTAGTCAATGAATTGGCTCTTACCAACGTGTTGCGCTTAAAATTCAGAGTAGTGCAGAAAATGATGGAAGAGAATCTGCAAAAAGTAAAAGTGGCCGAAACAGGTGGGAGTTGGGAAGAACTGGAAGAAGCCCTGGTTGCTCAAACCGGGCTGAAGGAAGCAGAACAAGAGTTGGCCAAAATGCTCGGAATTGTAATAGCTAAATAGGAACGGTATAGGAACCATTTTTGTTAAATGATTTGAATTAAAATAAGATGAGCGATAAAATTAAGATTGATACGATTGAGGAAGCAATTGATGAAATAAAGCACGGTAAAGTGATTATTGTGGTTGATGATGAAGACCGCGAAAATGAAGGTGACTTCATCTGTGCTGCTGAATCCATCACTCCCGAAATTGTAAACTTTATGGCTACCCACGGTCGTGGACTTATCTGCGCGCCATTGATGGAAGATCGCTGCGAGGAACTTGGACTTGAATTGATGGTGGGAAAAAACACAGCCGCGTTTGAGACTCCATTTACCGTTTCTGTGGATTTGATTGGCCATGGTTGTACTACCGGAATTTCAGCGCATGATCGTTTCAAAACGATTAAAGCATTGGTTGATCCGGAAACAAAACCAGAAGAGTTGGGTAAACCCGGACACATTTTTCCGCTCAAAGCAAAAAAGGAAGGCGTGTTAAGACGTTCAGGTCATACCGAAGCAGCTATCGATTTTGCCCGTCTCGCTGGATTTCGGCCAGCCGGGGTGCTGGTAGAAATTATGAATGAAGATGGTTCTATGGCTCGCCTCACAGATCTTAGAAAAGTAGCGGATCGTTTTAAGTTGAAACTCGTTACTATTAAAGATCTGATTGCTTATCGCATGAAGGTAGAGTCGCAGATACGCAGACATGTACAGGTTAATATGCCGACAGAGTATGGCGATTTTAAATTGGTGGCTTATGAGCAGATAAATACCACCGAGGTACATATGGCGTTAATGAAGGGAACCTGGGATAAAGACGAACCCGTTATGGTACGTGTTCACTCATCCTGTGTAACGGGCGATATCTTTGGTTCATGCCGGTGTGATTGTGGCACGCAATTACACAACGCGATGAAAATGGTGGAGCGTGAAGGAAAAGGAGTGGTATTGTATATGAAACAGGAGGGAAGAGGCATTGGACTGATGAATAAATTAAAGGCTTACAAGTTGCAGGAAGAGGGTTTAGATACAGTAGAAGCAAATCTGCAATTGGGTTTTGATATGGACAACAGGGATTATGGCATTGGTGCCCAGATTTTAAACGATCTGGGTATTTCAAAAATCAAGTTGATTACCAATAATCCAAAAAAACGTGTTGGGCTGATGGGCTATGGCCTGGAAATTGTTGAGAACATTCCGATTGAAATTACTCCCAACCCACACAATGAAAAGTATTTACAGACCAAGCGCGATAAAATGGGGCATTCGATTTTAAAGCAAAAATGAGAGCAGTTCTTTTTTTAGTATTGTTATGGGGTACACTGTCAGTCTCAGCTCAAAAATTTGCTTCTGAGTTGTGGCACACAGGCAAGTTGGTGCTCGACACAGGGGATACGCTGCGTGGCACGCTTAAGTATGATTTACAGAGTGATATCCTGCAGATTCAAATTGATAAACGCTTAGAGAGTTATACTGCACGAAAAGCACTCTTTTTTGAAATCTTCGATGAAACAGTAAGGCGTTATCGTATTTTTTATTCGCTCCCCTATGCACAATCAGGAATGTATAAGGCCCCTGTTTTTTTTGAACTCTTAGAGGAAGGCAAACTTACCGTACTGTGCCGCGAATCAATTGAATATAGAACAACTACCTCGCCTTATTATTACGGTTCATTCAGTCGCCTGGTGTTGATAACAAAGTATTTTATTTTGAAAGAGAATGGATTTATTGAGGAATTCAAAGGGAAGAAAAACGACTGGTATGATCTAATGCGAAATAAAATGGATGAAGTTGAAAAATATGCCAAGTCTAATAAACTTAGGATGGACGATAAGTATGAACTCGCTCGAGTTATTGAATATTATAATTCCCTCTACGAAAAAAAATAATTCCTTTCTTTTTGATTATGAATAGACCCCTGATTTTAGTAACCAATGACGATGGTATAACTGCCCGAGGTATTCTCAATTTAGTTGAAGTAATGAAAGAGTTGGGCGATGTGTTAGTGGTTGCACCGGATAGCCCGCAATCAGGCATGGGTCATGCAATTACAGTTGGCGATACTCTTCGACTTACTGAATCCTTTATTTTTGAAGGTGTAAAAGCCTACGAATGTTCGGGTACACCGGCTGATTGTGTAAAAATGGCCCGTCACTTTGTATGTAAAGACAATCGCCAGCCTGATGTGGTTGTTAGTGGAATTAATCACGGTAGTAATACGTCAATAAGTGTATTGTATTCGGGTACAATGTCCGCTGCAATTGAGGGAGCTATTGAAGGGACACCCGCCATCGGATTTTCTTTGTGCGACTATAGTCACAAGGCCGACTTCTCTCATACCCAAGAAGTGGTAAAGAAAATCGCACAACAGGTATTGGATAAAGGGTTGCCGAAAGGAGTAGCTCTCAACGTAAATATTCCGCCCAAGCGTAATGAGCAACTTAAAGGAATTCGTGTGTGCCGGCAGGCCAATGCCAAGTGGGTGGAGGAATTTGTTCAACGCTTTGATCCCAATGGACGTAGTTACTTCTGGATGACAGGTAACTTTGTTAACTTCGACAAAGGGGAAGATAATGATGAATGGGCTATCGCTAATAATTATGTGTCAGTGGTTCCTTGTCAATTTGATCTTACCGCGCATCAGGCGATACCTAATCTCAATGAGGATTGGAATATTCTTGGGTGATCGGATTTAACCAGGTAGAGTCTTTATAGTTTTATAAACCCATTGGTTTGATATGCGATTGTTTATCATCATAGGCATTTCGGTAATTTCTTTAACCTCGTTTGCGCAATCTGGAAGAGTATCTGGACGGGTACTAGACGCTAAAACCCTGGAACCACTTCCTTTCACCAACGTATTTATCAACAACACAACGATCGGGGCTCCGACTGATACAAAAGGTGAATTCATGTTAACGAATGTGCCCGTTGGCAACAGTGAGATAATTTTTTCTTTTGTTGGCTATCAACCGTATCAAACCCGGGTTCATGTTCAAGCTAATGAGGAAGTAAAGTTGGTTGTGAAACTGATCGCAGAGGAAAAGAACCTGGAATCGGTTGAAGTTACCAGTAAACGTGATAAAGAGTGGGATAATCAATTGATAAAATTTGAGAAGATATTCTTAGGTACCACAAGCAACTCTACACAATGCAAAATTGTAAATCCATGGGTGTTGGATTTTACCGAAAGTTCAGATGCACTTAAACCTTTATTTACCGCCAGTGCGTCTCAGCCGCTGGAAATTAACAACCTAGCTCTTGGCTATCGGATTTTATTTTATCTGAAAGACTTTAAAGCAGGCGCTCAGAATTATAGTATCCTCGGTAACATGAGGTTTGAGGAGATGCAAACTAACGATTTGAAGATGGCTGATCGATGGACTAAAAATCGAAGGACGGTGTATGATGGTTCCGACCGACATTTATTCAAATCAATTATCGATGGTCAGGTAAAGGAACAGGGATTTCAATTATATACAGATAAGCCAGGGTATGAATCAAGCACAAGCCGATCGGTAATTTTTAATCAGGAGTTAGGTAAGTCGCTTGTTAAATACGGTACCGATAACATAGTTTCTCCGGGAAAGCGTGCGGGAGAATATCGTATTAAATTGAAAGGCCGTATTGAGATTCACTATCTCAATACAATCGCATCAAAAAAAGTCTACCGCGATGTCCCTTATCCTATAGCCTGGATGGATGTGGAGAATGGTATTGTTGATGTTAATGCTCAAGGTGTTCCGCTTAATTCGGTGGATATCGTGACATCCGGGTATATGAGTACGGCCCGGGTTGCCGATATGTTGCCATTCGACTATCAGCCAACACAGTCAGCAGGAGTGATGAAAGAGGATGCTTGGTCCATTGAGACTTTGAAATTTAAACGATTGCAGGAGAAAGTCTATCTTCATACTGACAAGCCGTATTACTATGGCGGTGAAATAATTTGGTTCAAAGGATACCTGCATTATACCGCACCTTACTTATATGACAGTCTCAGCCGGGTGCTCTATGTAGAATTGATTGATCCGGAGCGAAAAATTATTGATACCCGGATACTTCCCATTGATAGCGGTAGAGCTGCGGGCGAAATCTTATTGTCAGATACATTAAAACCTGGCAACTATTTTTTGAGAGGATATACGCAATGGATGATGAATTATCCTGCCGAGGAAATTTTTTTCAAATCTATTCCCATACTTCCGTTGAGCACATTCGTGGATTCAACGGCCATGAATGTAAAACTGAAGGATAGTTTACACCATGTTATAGTAAGAACCAATGCCGATGTTTACAAAACGAGAGAAAAGATTGTTGTCACCATCAATGTAGCAGATGCTGCCGGGATTCCTTTGAAGAGCGATCTTTCTGTTTCCATTACCGACATGAATCAGGTTCGATGGGTGAATGGTGTAAAGAATATTCTGGAGGACTATTATTTTAAGGATGAGTTGGATTTGAAAGTGAATAATCCAAAACTTCTCTTTCCCATAGACTATGGGATCAGTTTTTCTGGAATATTTTCCAGTGACAAGGGTAAACCTGAGCAGACTGACTTAACAGTTATTCAAGGTAAGATGCAGGATATGGTTACCGTAACCACAAACGATGAAGGATATTTTTGGTTAAATGGATTTCAATTCAGAGACACTGTATCATTTTCGTTTCAGGCAAAGAATTCGAAAGGCAAACCGTACGGAAAGGTTAAGTTATTACCACGAACTGTACCGGGTAAAGATTTTACATGTAAGGACCTTATTTTACCAACGCGATCCACAACCGATCCACAGCGGTATAAAGGAAATTACCAGATTCCCGAAGATGCAAGAATTCTCGATGAGGTAATTGTTAGTTCAACAGTTATTAATGAGGAGCGTACAAAGCAAGCGATCGTGTATGGCGAAGCCGACTATGTAGTGAAGGGGGATGCTTTACTGAACGCTTCCGGAGGAAACCTGGTACCTGCCTTACAAGGAAGAATTCCAGGATTGCAGGTAGTTCCTTTTTGGGATGAGACCGGTATACAACGTTATAAAATCAGAATCAGGGGCGGATCTTCTACCTTTGGTGTTGGCGGAACGACAGAACCACTTTTATTAATTGATGGAGTGCCTGTCATGGATGGAGGATTTATTGCAGATCAGATAGCGGCTATAAATCCCTCCAATGTAGAGCGGGTTGAAGTAATTACACGGGCAAATCCGTTGTTTGGAGTACGAGGAACTAATGGGGTAATAGCCATTTATACAAAGTCGAGTGGGTTAACTAATGCAGATAACAGTTCAATCCAAACTGATGCGAAGTTTCAGACTATACCGGTAATAGGGTATTCCCAACCACTCAGATTTTATTCGCCTGATTATTCAAATGAAAAGGAAGATCATGCAAAACCTGATTTCAGATCTACCATTTTTTGGAAGCCATGGGTAAACACAGATAAGAAAGGAAATGCCCAGGTTGAATTTTATACAGCTGATTTACCCACTGAGTATTGCATTATAATTGAAGGGATAACCGAGGATGGTCACCCGCTAAGACACATCAGTTTTGTTACCGTCCGGAACCCATAGTCCAATGGAGAATGCCTTTGGATTGTTAAGGGTAACAAATTGCCTTGTTATTTCGTTTTCATGAAAATAAAAGGGCTAACCAATTTATCTATGATCAGAACTCTGCTGAATTTCTTCCGCGTTCATTCTTTTGTAATAGTATTTATAATTTCATTCAACGCGGCAGGTCAGGTAAGTGGTATAGTCGTTGACGCGCAAAGTGGAAAGCCTGTCAACAAGGCAAGTGTATTTATCAATAATACCAGCCTTGGTGCCATCACCAACGAGAAGGGCGAGTTTAACCTGGAGGGAATAGCGCCCGGCTTTGCAGAGCTTGTAATTTACCGGGAGGGTTATAGTTTATTTAAATCTTCATTGCGGATCCAGAGCGACAAATTGTTTAAGCTTAATCTTAAGCTTTCGCAAGTAGACGCCAGTACAAAACCTGCCAAATCCAAACAGGATGCCGAATACAAAATGAATCTTCAGTGGTTTGAACGAGCTCTTTTAGGGGAGTCTGCTAATGCAGCCTTATGCAGGATTACGTATCCTAAAACAATGCAATTAGTGCGTAGTGGCGATATGATAGAAGCCAGTTCTCTGGAACCGCTGATCATTGAGAATAATGCCCTTGGGTATAAGATTACGTGCTACATGCAGGAGTTTAAAGCGGATGTGGAGACTGTAAACTTTCAGGGTGCAATCAGATTTGACACGGTAGCTACCAAAGAAATCGAACAAAAAAGAATGTGGGAGAGAAACAGGTTGATTGCTTATTGGGGATCATCGCGCCATTTTTTCCAAACCTTAGTATCACGAACATCAACGCAAGAGGGTTTTCTTTTATTCGATCAGAATAAGACTCCCATTAAGCCAGAGTCGCTGGTTGCGGAAGGAAAAATTCCAGGGTATACGAAAATCTCGTTTCCAGGCGAAATAATTGTAACGTTCCAGATGGAGTCAATGCAAACCGGTGTCACGGCTAAAAATCCTGAGCAAACTTCAACACTGATTCCATTGGGTGGTATCGATGCTACTACGGATGGTATTCTATTGAATGCAAAGTTAGTTACCTGGAAGGGGTATTTAGGGCAGGAGCGAATGGCCGAAGCACTTCCACTTAATTATGTGGCTACAGCATCCCTTGAAAATGAAAAGGTAGACTGGAAGAATTTTTCCTTATTGCGTGAGAAAGTGTACTTGCACACCGATCGTGATTACTACTATCCGCGTGAAACGATTTGGCTTAAGGCATATTTAGGGTATAGCATGCCCGTGCTGCGCGATACCCTCAGCCATACACTTTATGTTGAATTTATTTCTCCGGACAAAGCCATTTTAAATTCCAAAGTATATCCAATAAAGAATGGTGTAGCGTGGGGTGAAATTTCGCTTGATGATAAATTGGTTCCTGGCCAGTACTATGTAAGGGCATATACCAATTGGATGCGCAACTATGGCGATAGCGCTCTGTTTATTAAACCAATACCGGTTTTGAAAGCAGACGAGAATATTGAATATGAAGAACCAGCAACAGGGGGTAATAATTCAATGCTGACCATTACTACTAATAAGAACACATATAAAGGCAGGGAAGCCATTGAAATGCAAGTTCAGGTGAAGGATGAAAATGGTAATCCGGCAAAAGCAAATGTATCGGTGTCCGTTAGCGATGCAGTAACTTCTATTCCCATCTCATCCTCAAAGATTACGGATCCTAAATCACTAGGTATAGGAACCTTTGAGGTTTCGAATAAGTATTTTGATCAGGTAACTTATTTTATGGAGCGCGGGATCAGTTTTCGGGGAGTTGTGAAGGACTCCAGGAATATCCCCACCCCTGCGAGTGTTCAGATTATTCAGGGCAACATGGATAATTTGATTAATCTGGAGACAGATGAGTCGGGTGAATTTTTAGTCACTGGATTGAAATTCTCAGACTCATTGATTTTTGCTTTTCAACCCGTTAACAAGAAAGGCAAATTGCTTCCGAAAATTGAATTGTTGCCAAGGGAAATACCTGCGTTGAATTTTAATTATCCGTTAATACCACTGCACATGAGAAAGGATAATGCAATGCAGCGAATACAAAATACTTATCAGTCAGGAGGTGAAAAAGTTACCGTGCTGGAGGAAGTGCAAATTACGGGAAAAGCAGTAGCTACCATGGACGAGAAAAAGGATGTTCGGGTTTATGGCGCCCCTGATTATGTGGTACCTGGAGATAAACTTGGCGGAACAATAGCGGGCTCAAATTTATTGGTGGGATTGCAAGGAAAAGTTCCAGGATTAAGAGTTACTGAGTCTTTAGATGCCGGTGGCTTTAGAACGGTACGCGTACAGATACGAGGTGCTTCGAGCTTAACAGGAAATACTGAACCCCTTATTTTGGTAGATGGTGTTCCTTTTCCGGATGCGAATAGCCTGATCTCAATTGATCCAAGCATGGTAGAACGAATTGAAGTAGTTACCAGTGCATCACCCCAATTCGGAAGCCGGGGTTCAAATGGCATAATCGCTATTTATTTGAAGACGGGTTATTCAGCGCGGGATGAGACGAATAAAAATTTTATTTCATACAAAATCCCAGGATATTCCAGGATCCAGCCGTTTATCTCGCCTGATTATAGTACCTCGAAGGATTCACAAACTCCTGATTTCAGGACCACAATTTTCTGGAAGCCCGATGTAAAAACAGATGATACTGGAAAGGTTACCGTTCCGTTTTATGCGGCAGATCTGGCCACACGATATCGGATTGTTGTGGAAGGGGTAACAGAAAAAGGAGTTCCTGTACGGGCAGTGTCCTATATTACTGTTGAATAAGCAATAGACTCAAGCCGGATCAACATCAAAGACAACCTTAACATTGCGATATTCTTTAATCTGCTGTAATTCATTCGCCAGGTGAGTTAAGGTTGCTTTAATCTCATTCAGTTTTCCCTGGTCGCGCCTGATTTTTAACAACGCTATCATCAGATATTCATTCCGGATTTTTGAAATCATGGGCTCACCTGGTCCCATAATTCGAATACCAGCTAAGCTCGACTTTAATTGCTTTACAAAGGTATCGGCCACAGCCTGTGCAATTTTTTTATCAGCATGTTTAATGGTGACTTCAATCAATCGGGAGTAGGGCGGATAAAGATGTTCTTCGCGGTCGCGTAATTGATCCTGAATAAAACCGACTACATTATTTTCAACCACGTATCTAAATAAAGGATGTTGAGGGCTGGAAGTCTGCAACACCACCTTACCACGCTTTTCTCTTCTTCCCGCCCGGCCACTTACTTGCGTGATCAGTTGAAATGCTCTTTCATACGAACGGAAATCCGGAAAGTGCATCATGCGATCGGTATCAAACACGCCCACCAGACTTACCCGATCAAAGTCAAGCCCTTTCGTTACCATCTGCGTTCCCACCAGGATATCGGTCGCCCCACTTTCAAATCCTTCCATAATCGTTTCATAGCCTGTGCGCGACCGGGTAGTATCTAAATCCATGCGTTGAATGTGCGCATCTGGAAAATGCAATTTCAATTCCTCTTCCAGTTTTTCTGTACCGTATCCAAGGGTGAGGATTCGTTTTGAAGTGCACGTGGGGCATTGACTGGGCAATTCTTCTCGATACCCACAGTAATGGCAAATTAAGGCATGCCGATACTGATGGTAAGTAAGACTAACCGCACAGTTGATACACTTGGGTACCCAACTGCAATCTTCGCACTGCACCAGAGGGGAGTAGCCTCTTCGGTTTTGAAAGAGAATGACCTGTTCCTTTTTGTCAAGGGCCTCTTTAATTTCTTTTAGTAAGAGTGAAGAGAATTCGCCTTTGTTCGTCTTGCGTTTTTTCTCATTGGTTAAATCAGCAAAAACGATCTCAGGCAATTGCGCTTCACCAAATCGTTGCAACAGAGAAACCAATCCGTAACGCCCCGTACTCGCCTGATGAAAGGATTCGGCAGAAGGAGTTGCGCTGCCTAACAAAACTTTGGCGTGATGAATTTGAGCGATCACCATGGCTACATCGCGGGCATGGTAGCGTGGGGCAGGGTCATGTTGTTTATAGGAAGCATCGTGTTCTTCATCAACAATAATAAGACTGAGATTGTCGAAGGGGAGAAACACAGCCGAGCGCACCCCGATAATAAACCGGAACTTACCGGAGAGTATTCCATTCCACACTTCAACGCGCTCATTATCCGAAAACTTGGAATGATATACTCCCATCTCACTGCCAAACATTTTCTTTAACCGATGTACAATTTGGGTGGTAAGTGCAATTTCGGGTAACAGGTAAAGAACCTGAGAACCACCCTCCAGTGCCTTGCGGATCAGGTCAATGTAGATTTCTGTTTTTCCGCTTCCGGTAACGCCATGCAGAAGAGTTGCTTTGTGCGTCTCAAAACTTAATAAGATTTCATTCCGGGCTTTCTCCTGCAATTCACTCAGCAACACGGGATGTTCGTGTGTGTTATCCGGAAAACCGAATCGAGGCACGATCACTTCAAACTCTTCCAGGATCTGATTTTTAATCAATGTGTTTACAGAAGACTCTGAGATATCCTCATCCAGCAGTTTCGATTTGGTAATGCCTTGGTGGTTGAGGTCGGGATGCGAAAATATTGGAACTTCCTGTAGGTATTTCAATAAAACACTTTCTTGTTTTGGTTTAGAAGATAAGGTTTCAAACAGTGCTTCCAGATTTTTTTTATCCACATAGTCAGCGTGGATACGGATGTGTTTCTCTGTTTTGGGTTTGAATTTTTCTTTGACCTCTTCAAAAAGTATAATGGCTTCTTTAGAGGCAAGTGATTTAAGGATATGATAGATCGATTTGGTGCCGAGTAATTTGGCAGCTTCTGTGTAGCTGAGTGTATCGGCCTTCAACCGATCGAGCAGCAACCGCTCCTTTTCGGAATAATCAAACGTAGATACCTCCAGATCAAACCCGGGTTTTAATTGCACCATCGATTCGCTGGAGAGCTTAAGCCCGGAGGGTAGGGCGGCCTGGATTACTTCGCCCAGCGTACATAAGTAATAATCAGCAATCCATTGGTATAGCGCAAACTGAGGTTCATAGATTACTTCACGTTCATCAAGCAAATCAAGAATATACTTGGCTTCATAGTCTTTAGGAGGCTGATGATGAAGTTGGACGACTACCCCCGTGAGAATTTTCTTTTGTCCGAAAGGAACAATTACCCGTTGGCCTTTTTTAATTACCTCATTCAGCGTAGCAGGAACCCTATAGGTAAATAGTTTTGGAATGGGTACCGGCAAAACGATCTCAGCAAAGCGGGTGTCTTTGTCGGCAGGGTTGAAGAGATCGGCTTCTGGTGTCATTTCTTGCTGTGCCGCTAAGTTAAGTGATTTGGTAATGCAATAAACTGCAAAGACACAAGGTTCTAAGTAATTTCTACTTTGCGCTCTCCGTGTTCTTTGCGGTTTAAACTTCTCTTAATCTAGGTTAATATCTTCCTGTCTCCTGGGTGCCACGGAATTAAAATTGGAACCGTTCTGTTATTTTGCAGGTACATGAAGCGGAGAGATTTTCTTTCACATTCACTTTTAGGAATCAGCACAATGAGTACACTTAGTTCTTTTATGAATTCAATGGATGAATTGAATCCAACCGAACAGATGCCCGCTTTATTTATCGGGCATGGCAGTCCCATGAATGCCATTGAACAAAATGAATACCATCAGTCGTGGGCGGACCTTGGTAAAAAGCTTCCTCGCCCAAAGGCTATTTTAACGATCTCAGCTCATTGGCTTACCCGCGATACCCGGGTAACAGCCATGGAACGTCCGCAGACCATTCACGACTTTGGCGGATTTTCGAAAGCGCTATTTGATGCACAATACCCGGCCCCCGGTTCGCCCGATTTTGCCGAGCTTACAAAAACGCTGATCACCAAAACACCTGTTCAATCTGATTTTGAATGGGGCCTTGATCATGGAACCTGGAGTTTCTTGTTGCCCATGTATCCGCAAGCCGATATTCCTGTTTATCAATTGAGCCTCGATTATTACAAACCGATGCAATACCATTATGACCTGGCGCGTGAACTTCGTGAACTGCGCAAGAAAGGGGTTATGATCATTGGCAGCGGTAATATTGTTCACAATTTGAGACTGCTGAACTTCTCGGGCCAGACATACGATTGGGCGACCGAGTTTGACTCAACAATTAAGTCATTTTTGGTTGACAAAAACCATGATGGGATTATCCACTATGATAAGTTAGGTAATGCCGCAAAGATGTCAGTTCCTACTCACGATCATTACTTGCCGTTGATTTATGCGATCGCTCAACAGGAGAATAATGAACAAATATCCTTCTTTAATGAGAAGACGGATATGGGTTCGGTATCGATGCGGTCCTTTGTGATTCGTTAGACTTACCCTTCGTGTTTCTTTCTGGTTTCGAGTCTTTGTGGTTCAAAAAGACAAGGGAACCACTAAGCCACCAAGACGCGAAGAGTCACAAAGAGAATTATCCTCAACTAAGAAATTTACTTTTCAACCACTTTGATTTGCGTTCCCTTACTAAGTTTATCATTCAACAACATCCCATTTAGTATAGCCAATTCTTCAAACCGGTTTGCCTGCATATTAAAATTCTGAAAAGCAGACTGGAGAGTCATTTGTTGAGGTACTGTTTTTATCCGGATCACTTCGGGTTTTCTATTTAATTTATGAGCTTCTGTTAGTTCTTTGAAACTCCGAATGGTGGAAAGAAAGACCGACTGATAATTTGTGAATTTTGATAGTTCTGAAATTCCCATCAGGCTATAAACATTACCTTCATATTGAATTAATGAGGAGAGCACCCGGATGGTACCCTTTTCTTGTTTCTGATCGGCTATCATTACTATAGAGTTTAGCCCATTGATGTTTTCTTTTTTTGATTCGACCAAAGCAAGTTGATATTGCTCTAGCATCTTATTAGCTGTCTCTTCCAGGGTACCTTTTCCTGCAAGGGTAATCATCAGCAACGCCTCACCATTATCCGGTGCCATTT
>Ga0116177_10002024_pt1 | contig 15006 bp, 8 predicted proteins | sample AD_STIC10_MetaG_FD_89750 | JGI IMG/M metagenome (GOLD analysis project Ga0116177, IMG submission 89750) | Active sludge microbial communities of municipal wastewater-treating anaerobic digesters from USA - AD_STIC10_MetaG | ecosystem: Engineered > Bioreactor > Anaerobic > Digestate | place: USA... | reverse complement strand
CTTGCAGCACTGGCGGTTATGGGTGAAGAGACAATGAAAAAAGTCTTCAGTCTCAAACATCAGTATTTTGAAAGACTCATTGATCTGTTTCCAGGAATTGATAACCAAAGATTCCTGGAAATTTATAGCAATCGTGATAAACGACTACTTCAAAGAACTGGCGTTACACGACTAAAAGGACTTCTTCAAGAATTTGCTGAAAAGACATCGCAGCAAGTTTTGTCAACTCCTTTCCATTACCAACCTAGAATCATACTAAACATCCATCCTTATGTATTGACTGAAAATGAAATCAAAGTTCTTATTCAGACAGTTCGTTCTATCACTAAGAATCTAGCAGATATTGAAGTAGTGGATATGCATTATAAACAGATAACTCCTTCATATGTCAAGAAAGAGTTATCTGTTATTGTTATGTATGAGTATTATAAATGGTTAGATTATTTCAGCGCTAATGAGTATTTTAAAAAGGTATCATGTCCTGAAGTAGCTATGATAGGACCTGCTATTTATTTTACTAAACCTAAACAAATCGATATCGATCCTTTTAAGGATATGCAGGAACTGGCTAAACCTTTTATTGGACTAAAACTTCTTCCTGTTGAGAATTTTTCAATTCTTGCAAAAAGCAAAGCATAGAAGACTGCAAAAGCAGTCTTCTATGGGCTTATTTGTTTTGCATTTGTGTCATAAATGTACTATAATTAAGCTGATCATCGCTTCCTTCTGTCAGTTCACCATCAACTAAAACAGGACGCTCAATTTGAACATCGATGATTTCTTCGGTTCGACGTCGTGCTTTGTTGGTAGAAGTCTTGGTTAGGATCTCAGCGATCATTGCAGTTGTTGCTGCGTTTTGTTGATTGACACGGTCGTCAGACTTGATTTTGGTTTTTGCTAATACCGTTCTATCCATTCCGTCCAAAGCTTGCATCAATAAAATCCTATCTGTTTGTTCACTAGGGATTTTACGATCGACGACTAATGTACGGATGATGTTCTCACGAACATCTTGTGTCAGATTAAGTCTGGCTTCATCTTCAAGACTAAATACAGATTGAGTCATGATTCACCTCTTAGATAATCTTAACCCTATATACTCTATATGAGAGATAATAAGGATTAGTTTCCTATGTTTTGGAAAACGTGGTTTAAACATAAACAGTCTCCGAAAATATCTCACTATCAAGAAGTTTTTAATCAATTTGATAGGGTTAATCTCGAGACTGTGTTCTCATCCGATAAGTCAATCGTTCAGATATCTGTAGGAAAAAGAAATGTCATTCAATATACCCGACACTTAAATCTGCTTATAGAAAAAATTCAAAATCAAAGTTTATTGTATGCTTATGAACTTGATTATGATATCAAGTCAGTTTATGCACGGGATTTCTTCATTGACGATCAAGGTTATTTTACAGATCCACATGAAGTATTTCCTTTATTCAAGACGTCAGTGAAATGTTTTCTAGAGCTATATGAGCAACTAGAAGAAAGTCACGACAAGTCATTTGAAACCGAGAAGAACCTTATGCTGACGCAGCACATTGTCAGCAATCTCGTTATTTTATCCAAGGAGTTGTCTGATGGATTATAAAGATGCAATAATGAATTACGGGGAAGAGATCAAAACTGGAACTCCGGATAGTATTTTATCCAGTCTCTTTCGAACGATTCTGAACGATATTGGAATGGATATCCATCGGTTTAATGGATTGTTGTTAAAGTATCTGACTCGTATTAATCATGAACTGAATTTTCGAGAGATTGCCAGTATTCGTGGTAACTTGAGTAATGAACTTCTTAGGTCAGTTATGACTTGGAAAGTATTCATGAAGGGTTTATTATTTTTGAACATTCAACAGTTCATGATTCTTATTACAATCGAGGATGATAAAGAACAGATTTCTCATCATGAGCATTTCGTAGACATGAAAGAATTCTCCACGATTAAAAAAGTTGACAGCATTAATCCGGATTACATTCTTTCTGGTCTATTTCAAAAGATCAAAACCGCTTTGAATATTGATGAGGAGTTATTTAATAAACTCATCACCGATTATATTCGTCGTGTTAATATCGGCATCAAAGACGAAGATATTTCCAGTATCAAAGGTAATCTGAAAAAGGAACTTAATCGCAAACATATGACTTGGAGAGTATTTATTAAAGGTCTTATGTTTTTAAACACTCATCGTTTTACTATTGAGCTTAAACTTAAGCACGTTAACCAATGTTTCACCAGTCACTACAAGAGTGTAGTATTGAATATAAAAGAAGATTTGTCAGAGGGGTAAAAAATGCGAGAAGATCTGTTATCTATTGAGCAAGTTAACTTCATTGGGACAAATATCGAAAAGTTGTTCCAACTCGAGCTGTCTCGATTATCCGGTAAGAATCCAGAGCACGCTAGGCGTGTGTTGGAGTTTGTCATTACGCTTTATATGGAACAGATCTCGACATTTTTTACTTTGTCTGTGATCAAAGACCGTGCTGAAAGTATTAATGCAAATTCTGTGATACGAGACTTTGTCTTGGATCTGTCAGATAAGTTTTCATTTATGCTGACCAACGCTGAACTTGCCGGTGGGAGTAAACTGCTTTTCACCATTGTTGAAAGCGTTAAAAGAAATCATGGAGAAAAAACTGACTTTACTTTACTTCATCCTTCTTTAGTAGAATCTTTACAATTGGATGAAAAGGTATTGATAGATTTACTTAATGACAATTTTTGGCTTTTGACCTTATATCTTCTTGTTCTTTATTTCAGTCCTCTTAACATGGCTACTCCGAGTGAAAAAGGAAAAAATGTTAAGAGTAATCGCTGATCCTCAATTAAAGGAATGAAACATGACTGCTAAGCAAGGTCCGATGTACGACTCTCTCGCTGGTCTGCGTAACCGTATCCGTCCAAATGCTCGCCGTGAAAGCAATTATAACGGTATCAAAGATCCTTCTCCTTCTCCTCTGGATTGGAAGGGTGACGGTGAAGATCATATCAACATTTGGCGGCACGCAGAAACAGAACTTGGTCGTTTTCTTGCACTGGACAGCGAACTTTCTGTTAACCACAAGTACTTTGGTCGCTTTGGTAGCGTCGAAACTTTCTGGTATTACATTCAATCTCGTGAACGGGACGATCGAATTCGTTCCATGTACGGTAAGACTTTGAAGAACTTCATTCGGAAACTGACGCGTGAACAAGTCACCAATTTCCGAGCGATGATCGGCGATACTATGTATCAGCGCGTACTTCAATATCCTCCGCTACTCAAAGCTCTTAAAGACTCTACACTTCCTTTTGACTATTATTACATTGATAATCGAAATGAAGTCGGCATCCCCATTCGTCCTAACTTCTTCAAATGGGTTCTTTCTGCAATGGAAGAGATTCGCCGAGCTGTAAAAGAAGATCGTGAACCTAATTTTACGCTTCTCATGGATAACCGTAAGATCGGCATCTACGATACCGTACTTCCGAAGAAGACAGTGAAACCTGAAGAAAGTCTTTCTACTGAAGATCTTCAAGCTGAAGAAGTCTCAGTTAATTCCGAAAATGAAGATTTCACTTTTAATACCGTCAATAGTACTGATGTAGTTGTTGAACATCACCCTATTGTTCAAGATACTGAAAACACTCCTGTTTAAATAGGCTTGCAGACTCCTGGGATATCCCAGGAGTCTGCTCGTATGTCTTACTATGTCTATTTTATATAAACTTCTCATCATAGTTATATTGGTCAGCTTACATCACTGCTATTGGTATTCCCCTGAATCTAATCAAAATAGTATAGACAGATTTCAGGAGAATCAACATGACCGTTACTGCGAAGCGATTCAAGTTTCTTAACGAAGAAACCAACGTCGCTATCTCTGATTTTGTAACTAATACCAGTGATATCTTTAATTCAGTTAACAATGAAGTCAAAGAACTTCTTGGTACGACTGAGGACTTTATTAAAGGTGCTATTAAAGATTCAGGTATTCAAGGTCTTAAGGATCAAATTCCTAAAGATAGTGTTCGAGAAGTCAAACAGCTTTATGGTGATCTAAAAGACATCACAAAATTCAGTACTAAGGATGTTGATAAAGCTATTCGAGATCTTCTTCCTGATAACCCTATTGTTCAATCAGCATTTGGTAAGTTATCAGGTTCATGTAAAAATAAAGCATTAGGTAAGGGTGGGTTAGGAAAACCCTATGATGCAAATATTAACTGCAATGGAAAGAAACGACAAGCCAACGCAGGAAGTTGTAATTCTGGTGAATTAGGTAATGTTCTTAATAAACTGACTAATGGAAATTATCAATCTGAATATAGTGATTTAAATCGTAATCTTAAGAATCTAGTTGCTTTAAGTTCTTATGGTTATGAGATGAATATGTGCGGTGTATTCGGTGCATTATCTGGTTCTTTAAATAAAGATGTGCTGTCTAGAGCTTCTGGGGCTTTGTTAGGACAATTAGCTTCAGATAAAAACACATTGGGAATTTTAGATCTAGCAGGTGCTTCTGCTGGGTTACATACACTTCTTGAGTATCCAAAAGGAATAAAAGATAGTTTAACTAACTTTAAGATTCCAAGTGAAGTTTTAGATAGTGGGAAAATGGATCTAGGTGAACGTTTCACAGGAGCAATGACCCTGTTCAAAAATAACTGGAATCGAAGTGAAGAAGACAATTTGATTTCATTGGCTTCTGTTGAAAGCTTTAATTCTCAATTGGATGAAAGTTTATCTTATAGTCGTTTGGGTAATAGTTTTACAGAAAATGATTTAGATGTCATTTTTGACGATGATGATTCAGTGTTCTCATCCGCCTATAGTTCCATAACTCCTAGTTTTACAAAAAATAATAAAGACTTCTTTAGCAGTTTTACAAATTAGTAAACATATAGACACCAGAAGCCGATTATGGCTTCTGGTGTCTTATTTTTTTTTTACTTAACTGCACCCGCTGCAATATCCGAACCACGAACAGCACCTTCTAACGCATTAAATGCACCGAAGGTTAACTTCTCAATAGTTCCAGAAGTTGCAGATTCATGAAATAAGGACGACCAATAAGCCGCACTGGTCAACTTCCCTACTTTCATTAAATGTCTTGCTATATTTAATTTAGCTTTAGACATGTCATAGATCTGGGTATAAAGATCTTGACCCGCCAATACAGCAAAATAATCCATGAGAATGTTATCTTCATCCATTGTCATATCAACACCGCCCAAAGTACCTGTTGTGAGCGGCATATACATAATGCTTGAAAGATCAACGACTGTAAAAGTCACATCCAGAGCTAAAGCATTGCCGTTAAGATCAAACGCCAGATTACTTGTACCACGTGTGATTTGAAGAGACTCAATCATCCCTAAACGAACCTGACAACGACCTCTATCGAATAACTGACAGATAAAGGGACTGGTGTAAGATTGTTTTCCTGTTGCAAGAGGAAGTGTTCCAGCCAATATCATGCATAATGGAATATAAATATTTTGAATTTGTGAAATCGCATTTCCATAAGGAGAGATCAATTTCATGGTATAACTAGAGCGAGGAAGTTGAGCCGTAGAACTTTGCCAGTGTTTAGGAATATCAATAAAACCTGAACCTCCTAAACCCAATGCAAGATTAGACATCCCCATCGTCACACCATCCAAAGCACCTAAAGCCAGATCCTTAACAGCACCTAAAGCACCTTGTATAGCAGAACCAATAACGCCATCGCCCACTAAGTTACCATCAGCAAAACTAAAACGTGCTTCTCTTGTTTGAGAAGAGATTCCATTTAACTTACTGGATAGATCGGATTCAACTACAGAATTGCCAAAAGACTCAGTAACTTGTCCAGTGTGTTCTACTTTAAAAGTTGCAAACTGAGAACCCTGTCTGAACTCAGCGTCAAAATAAGTTAAGAATTCACTGAATGCACCAGGATCTTTCTTCTGTTCACCTGTTGTACTTTCTTTATCGATACGTGGATCAAGTTCCATACGTTCCGACTCACCAGGTTTGTCATAATAACCAAACATCAAAAAATTGTTAATAAAAGCCATAAAGCTTGTATCAGTGGGATTATTTGACGGACTGATATAAGTGGTGTGCGCAGTTTGATTTGTTAAGTCTTTCTTTAAATAACCAGTAAAATCAGTAGCTGATCCATTGTTGAATCTTTCATAGTCTTGAATAAAAAGGTTGTTTGCTAATCGTTGTGCTTTAGTTGCTAAAGCAAAGATATCAAAATAATTCTGATCAGTAAAAACATCAGGCATCAGTTGATGAAGAGCCGATAGATAATCCTGATCCAGTTTAAAAGGTTGTTGAACACGTTGGCTGGATTCATTATCCAGACCAAGTGTTTTTCCTATTTCACTATTCATGAACTTAGGAAAGATACCTCTATTAACAGCAAAGTTATTAACAAGAAGATTAACTGCTGACCAGTACATATGCATGGTCGGTTTTAAGGTATAGAACTTACTCGTAGGACGAGTAAATATCCAAGACAAAGCTCTACCTGCTGTAATTGTTAAAGCAAAACCAGGAAATGCAGTAAAAACAGCAATAGTCCCTGCAGCTCTACCTAAAGTATAAAACGCGCTTGGGGCTCGACCTGTTCTCGCCATGGAGATAGAGTCAGAGTCAAATGCTTTTGATAGGAAGTTAGTCAGTGAATTAAATTGTGGAACGCCAAAACGCATATACACAGTTTGAGAAGGAGCGTCTATCGCTTCACTGTAATAACGCCCCATGCCGTAATTACCAGACGTATTAGTGAGACTAACTTTAGTACGACCCGCTAATCGTCCTTTAACACGAAGATCTGAATATCGAGTAAACTGAGGTTTACTATTAATACCAATATTACATCCTAAACGAGTATCGGTAAACTTAGCACTTGCTGTTGACCAATATCGGTTAATGATATCAACGTCTTCATCCATCTGACTATCACTAATCAGAAATGCACTCTTCGCCCAATCCTTATCCAGAATTGTAGAAGTCTGATCAAAATTCGTCTGACTCTGAGGTTGTACAATCGCTTTATCGTTAAGCTCAATGATACGCGGATCAATGTTTGTGCTATTTAAAGCCATGGAAACTCCTTAAGCAGAGCGTAGAGCCTATAAGGCTCTACGCTCTATGAGGTTAAATCATCTTTCTCCTAAGATCAACACCCGGAATAATCTCCGACCCACGATCACTGGGAGAAGAACGCTTGGAAGGAATATTATCCTTCTGTGATTTAGATTCTGGTTGAGAAGTATTCTGCTTCAGGATCTGTTTAAGAACATCCAACATATCTGTCTGAACTTGAAGTTGTTTATCCAAAGTTGAAGTAACTTGAGACAAACTCTCAGCAGATCGATCTTTCTGTCGATCTGGTTGAGAAGTAGAATCAACAACACTTTGATAACCAGAAGAGAATACCTTTGGTTTCTCAGAAGTAGGTTGATTACTTAAAGACTGATCAGTCGTTGATGTTTTAGAATAAAGGTCATTAGCCGATTGTGTGCTTGTCGGTTTTCTAATTGGACTTCCTGTTGTAGAAGCAGCATTAGTTTGAGGACTCGACATTTTAGGCATGCTTCCTTCAGGAAGCGAAATACCAAATTGCTTAGTAACTTTATTAAGTTTAGAAGCAACTTTATTATAGATTTCAGAAAGCGTTAACGCTCTCCCGTTATCATAGAAGTAATTTTTATTAGCGTTAGCTGCTTTAGGTAAAATATCAGCACCAATTGCATTAGGATCTGTTGTCAAGAACTTCTTACCACCTGAAGTTCCTAAGAAATGCGTTAAATAAACATCTGTTGCTGTTGGATTAGCTTTAACAGATTGAAGTGCTTTTTGATTCTCTTTAATATATTCAGCCGCCATGTAGCTGCTGGCTTTAGGATCAGTAGCAGACGCACCTGAACCAATACCGTATTTAGATCCATATTGAGAAACCTTTTCATTCCAGGTTTTATCAATAAAACCATATAGACCTTTAGCACTTCCATCTGTTGCACGTGCGTTAGGATTCATACTGGATTCAGTTCCAGCAAACATCATCATGAGGTTAGGATCAACCCCTGTATTTTTTGCAACTTCTTGAATAACAGTTTTAACACCGTCAGGTCCTTTAGCGACTTGATCAGTCTGACCATATCCTGGAGAAGGTTTCTTTTCTCCTTCTTGATCTGGAACTGGAATAGCTTTTTGCTGAACGGTACTTTGTGCTGTAGCTATTCTGGTGTCTTTAAACGTGTCATTAGCAGCTTTTTGATCCACCGATGCAACTTGGGTACTACCTGTACTAGAAACGTCTGTAACAGGCTTTTGAGCGTTCTTAGCGGTATCTTGAGCTTTATTAATAGAAGTCGCATTTTGAGAAGCTGATTGATCCAACAAACTCAATGCAAATTGTGTATTACGTTTACCTTTAGGAGACCCAGGTTCAGCACCTATGCCGCCACCTCCTTTAAAGAGAGAAGCTGCAATTTGTTGTGTCGCTAAATTAGGATCATCTTTAGCTCTTGCAATATTAGTTTGAATACCCGCAGGTTCAAAGTGCCAAGTTTCTCCGCCGACAGGTCGAGTGAACCCGTACTTTCTCATCAAACCTAATTTATCCAACTCGTTCAAAGCTGTTGAATCAGCATCTAAAGCTAAGCCAAACTCATGAAGTGAAGTTCCCGGACGAGCTGCTTTACTAGGATCTTGACGATAAAGCGCTTCTTGCTGAGCACGATTTCGGACACCTGAAGTCATGGTGATAGATTTACCTGTCATTTCACCATACTCTTGCGCCATACCCAATAAGTTCTTCATCAGCTCTGGATTTAATCCATCCAGAGACACACCTTTCTGAAGCTTAAGATATTGCATTCCTGCACTTCCGTCTTTAGGTGCTCCTGCAGCAAGAGGAACTTTACCACTTGCTATTTTTGCAGAATCTTCGGGCGTAACAGGTTTTTGTTTTCCTTCTTCTCCTAGACTAACTGGAGGAGTTACGGTATTATAAGCTTGAGGTTTTGGAGTAGTAAGCTTGGTATTGTCTTTAGGAGCTTCAGGCGGAGTAGCTACTTTAGGTTTATCAACCGGCTGTAATTTACTCTTGTCCTTGTCTTTGGATAATTGATCATTAAGCTTAGTTGTCGCTTGCTTAATACTATTCAAAGCAATTGACTTATCTACATTAGCGTAGTCCACGTCTTTAAATGGACTACTATCTTCGTCATAAGGACCGCTTTCAAAACTGATGAGATTTAAATACTTTAATTTCTCTTCAACTTTAAAACCGTTGATATCGGATAACTTAGCTTTGTTATTAATAGAGAACAAAGCTGTAAGATGTGTCAGGAAGAAAGGTTTAAAACGATTATTTAACCAACGGTTAAATTTATTGATCTGTTCTGTATCTTCTTTGTCAATGTCAAAGATAGACAAGAGTTCTTCTTTATCTACTCCTTTTTCAAGGATATAAGCTTGACCGTTTCGATAACCTATCTTCTTATCACAGAGATAAGCTTCTAATTGAAGCATTTTATTGTTATAGCGTTTAACTGCATCGCTATGACCAAAACCATATTGCTTGATACGGATATCAGAGAACATATCCGTATCGTTACGAGTAACGTATTTATAGGCTTTATAAACCCCATAGCCAGTAGCAGCGATAGCAGCAGCACCTAGGACAACCGGTGAAGAAAGAACAGCGCCAAGAGCCGTTAAACCTGCTCCAATAGCTCCTCCTACTGCACCTAGTGTTCCTGATGACAATACAGAAGCAGCTAAACCTAAATTACGAGCCATCCCTAGCTTACTGACAACATTTGCAATGCCGGGAAGTTTAGATGCGCCTGACATCAAAGAAGCTAATGGTCCACCTACCGCTCGTGCAGCACCAATCGCTCCTTTAGTTCCCATACCTAAAGCTTTGAATGGGAGCTTAGCCATACTAAAAACACCGCCCAATAATTTGCTAAGCACGCCGCCTTTGCCGCCTATGCCTACCATAGATCCTACAGACTCAAGGATAGAACCAGCTCCACCAAACAGTCCGCCTACTCCAGACTGAAGCATGCCAACCAAAGAACCCATCTTACCCATAATGGTGTCTATGACGTTCTCTTCGGATTTATAACGTGCTTTAAGATCGACTTCGTCTTTCTTTTTAGAAGCGCGTTCTTTTTCAGCTTTATCTTCTTGATCAAGTTTATCTTGCCAAGAACCTTGACGACGTCCGTCTCCATCTGTATCATTGAAGATCTTCTTACCAGCCCAATTCAATTTTGATTTAGGTTTCTCCTCAGTATCTTCTTTCTTTTCATCTTTGTCGACGATCTTACCGACAACTTTATCCCGAGCAGCTATGATGCTATCTTTAGCAGACTCTTTCTTGGCTTTAGTTTTATCAACTAAATCCGTCATGATCGGTGTATATTTAGCAGCATGATCCATCGCTGCGTTCTTAATAGATCCCCAAAGACCTTTTGCTTGATTACCAAAACCTTTCTTCTTACCTTCCTGAAAGCGTTCGGCGGTATTTGCTTTAAACAGATTGAATTTATCTTTATAAGACTGAGCTTTCTCACCATTGAAATAATTTTTACCCTTATTAAAAAGAGTATCAATGATATTACCGTCTGATTGATATTGCGCTTCAGGGGTTTCTGGAGCTTCAGGCTTATTGATCGATTTTAATGGCTTTTTACCAGGAGCATTTTTCTCACGAAGAGCTTTTGCTCTGGTTTTAAAAGCAGGCTGTCCTTTATCTTGAAGTGTATCGCGAATCTCTACAAGAACATTATAGATCTTTTCAGATCCCATGCCAAATGAGAAATCATCAAACTTAAAACCTTTGATGTCTTTAAACCAGTCTTTAACACCTGCACCTTTGCCGGTCATGAAATCAAGAACACTACCTAATCCTTTCTTAAGCCTAGAAGCACCTTTCATTCCTAGATTAAAAAGTCCTTTAGCGACTTTACTAAAAGGAAGTTGAATAAGATTACCATCGATGTCTTTTAGACCTTTAGCAAGATCTTCGGCAGTAAGAACAATTTCGCCAAGCTTATTGACAACAGGACCTTTGATGTCTTTAAAAGACTTAATGACATTTCCTGAAGCTTGGTCGTAATAATACCCCATCTTTAGAAGCTGTGCTTTAAGGACAGGAGATTCAACTCCTTCAATATACATATCCTTAGCATAATCGATAAGTTCTAAGAACTTATCCTTACCTTGAATGGCCCATTTAGAAACTTGTTTAAAACCGGCGGGTAACTTTTCTGTAATGGCTTTTTTAGCAAAGTCAAAAACATTGCCGGCCATTTCAGACGCTTTAGTAAATAGAGAACCAAAGGTCTCTTTTATTTTGTCTTTATTTTTACTATAAGAACCACTAATGGCATTTAATAAAGGTTTAGCAATTTTGTCTTTACCAAACTTTAAAGCAGAACTTCCTGCACTAAAGAGATCCCCACCTGCTTTTTGTAACAAAGCAAAAGTTGAACCAACAAGATTACCTGCAATATCTTTGTAATCCGAACCGTCAGAAAGAACTACACCTGGAGCAGACTGAGTTTTCTGAACAGGTCCACGACCTCGCGGCTGTTTACCGGCTTTTATAAGCTGTTGAGCAATTCGACCTGTGTCACCTTTGATCGCTTTAAGAATCTGATTATTATCTTTAGAACCTAAAAGATTTTTAACTTTAGATTCCAAAGCCTGAATGGCTGACATATTGATGCCATTCATAGTTGTAAGATCAATACTGGTTCCATCAGGTGCGGCTTCCTCACCCATGTTCTGTTTAACTTCTTGAGCCATGGGTCCGGTATGTTGTTGCTCGTCACCTTGACCAAGCTTATACATCCAGTTATAGATCTTAGTATTCTTAACGGCTTTCAGCGCATTCTGTGGTGAGAATTTACTGATCCCCTGTTTAGCATTGATATCTGATTTGACTTTACCTTGAATACGGTTAAGAAGATCCTTAGGAGAAAACTTACTAATCCCTTGTTTCTTATTAATATCAGAAGTTACTAGTCCTTCTTTTTTAACCAGTTCATAATAAGCTTCTTCATCAATAGTAAAGGTTCCGTCTTTATTACGTTTACCTAAACCCTTTTCTTCAAGAATATCACCATAACCTGCTTGAACCAAAGCTTCGATGTCGCCTCTAAAATCAGGAACAGCTTTCTTGGCTTCTGTTAATTTACTAGTTAAATCATATTGAGCTTTATTAGGTGTTTCTGATTCGGTTACTTTAGTATCAAATTTACTACCTAGAAGCGCTTGTTGTTCTGGAGATAATCTTTGAAAAGCTTCAGATTCCTTCATCTTTTCTGGTCGAAATGTATTATTCTTCAATACGGTCATTGTACTGAAGAATCGCATAAATTGCTCTCTATCTTCATCAGTTAGAGTTTCATCTCCAAATAAGTCTTCTAGTACTTTCTGGATATAGTAACTATGAGAACTCTTTTGAATCTTCTCTTTGATATGCGAATCAATAGCGGAAGAAATATCTGCTTTAGCAGAAAACTGTCCTTTATTAAAATCAAAATACGTCAAAGGAGCATCTTGTCCAGTACGTAGCATTGTGATCTCTCTAAAGATGCGGGAGAGATATCCAGGAATAACTTCTACGATACTTCTCTGAGTTCGGTTATTGAAAACCGAAGCATTATTAAGATCGGCAATAGTTCCCAGACTGGCAGTTTCCATGTCTGGAGAAGTTTCTGAAAAGTAATTTAAGAACTTATCAAAAAACTGAGTAACTTTTCCTTGAGGATCATCTTGTTCTAAAAGCGTTTTATAGTTTTCATTATTACGAATATCCGCTATTGCGCCTGGGATGTTTTTAACATAATTAGCACCCTTAGCTAGAGCTTCTCCGATTTCAGGATTTTTATCTAAAATAGGTTTAAGCTTATCGGTAAATTTATCTCTTGCATAATTAACACCCATACCACCAGCGGCCATACCGGCCATTTTAGCAGCACTATCTGTTTCAATGCCCATTTCAGCAAATTGTTTATTTTGCTCCTGCATCATTTCAATGCCATCAATGCCCATACTGGCCATCTCAAGCTGATTCTTAATACCGCCAATATAATCCATTGCGTCTTTCTTAAAACGCTTCATACCTTTGCCAATAACGGATTCTGATCCAAATAAACTACTTTGAATAGAATCTATAAATTTATTACGAGCAATTTCTTTGAATTTCTCGCTATTATGAATCTTTACGAATTCAGGTAAAGCCGTATTACGAACAATAGCATCGTTTTGATTCTTGAATATCTCAGTATATTCTTTAGTGGTCTTCAATAACTCAGCTTGTGTAAAATATTGACGATACTGAAGTTCCAGAGATTTCTTTTGAAAAGCTTGATTGATACCATCGTTATAGCGAGTCAGACGAGAGATATTCTCACTGATTGAAGAAAGAATTCCATAATTAGATTCAAATCGCTTTTTCTCGACTTGATCTTTAATCTGTCCCTTAACACTTTCACGTGCTTGAGATTGCTGTTCATTATCTTGCTGTTGCTGAAAAACAGCAGCAATACTATTTGCAATGGCTTGTTCTTCATAATTAGCGCCGTTGTTTTTAATATCAGATTCATTACCTGCAAAAGAAGAAATACTACTTGTTATCTTCTTTAAACGCTTGCTTTCTTCAGGAACAAGCTTATCAATCTTTTTAGCGATGCGGCTTAACTGAGGTTTCAGTTCTTTAACCGCATCATCGTATAGTGACGAGATTCCACCAGCGAATTCACCAACACCAGTTGTGATCTCTCCGTATGTTTTAGGAAGAGACTGCTTGATTGTCTCTGCAATAAAAGACGGACTAATGACAGTATCTTTTGCTCCTGAGATGGTTCCTTTGAACACATCCATGACCGGAGACCGACTCTTTTTGTCTTTGAGATCTGGGTTAGCCTGAGCGTCAATATCATCCAGATTGAAATCCGGCGTGATCAATCCATAATCAAGATCAAAATCATCTCGATTCAACTTCTCCTTTTTCTTCATAAAACCTCCAAGAATTCCCATTAACTACATCAGAAGATTACCCATATGGACGCTTTTAACATTGACTTATTGATTCTGAATAATCAGGATCTTAAAGGAGTAAGACCTGTTAAAGTACTAGATATCTTTCAGGCTAGTTCTAGAAACTTTCATCAGGACGGCTTATTCTCCATTGAAACTTTTGGTAAAGTAGGAGAAGAAAGAAGAAATCGTCTTTTCTCTTATATTGACATGAGGTTACAGGTTTTTCACCCGGTGATCTTCAAAGCTTTGGATGATCTCAAAGGTCTTTATACTGAGATACTTTCAGGTAAAAGTTATGCCATCTTTGATTCTAAACTTGGAGATTTTGTCAAAGATACTCCTGTTAATGGGAAAACAGGTTTTGCTTTCTTTTGTGAACATTTTCCTAAATTAAAATTTGAAGAACGTCCCAGTACTAAACGGGAGTTCAATATCAAGTTGATTAATAAGTATCGTGAAAATTGCATGTTCAGTAAACTGGTGGTTTTACCTGCTGGTTTGAGGGATTATACGATTGATGAGAATGGTAAACCTTCTGAAGACGAAATCAACGTCATGTATCGGAAGATCTTGTCAGTTTCAAGTATGACTGAAAATGTTAACTTGAATAGTAAAAATCAATCACCTGAATACATGGACTCTACACGGTATTCATTACAGGTTGCTGTGAATGATATCTATAAATATATCACCAACCTTCTGGAAGGTAAATCCAAGTTGATCTTGGGTAAGTGGGCTAGTCGTAAGATCTTTAATTCCACGCGTAACGTTATTTCGTCCAGTATTCCTATAGTTGAACAACTTCACGATAAGCGTTCTGTTTCCAGCAATCAAACTATCGTAGGTTTATATCAGTATATGAGAATGATCCTTCCTGTCGCTGTTAAAGCGTTAAGGGACGGATTTTTATCTCAGGTCTTTACAGGTCCTAATACACCTGCTGTGTTGG
>Ga0116177_10002021_pt1 | contig 15024 bp, 2 predicted proteins | sample AD_STIC10_MetaG_FD_89750 | JGI IMG/M metagenome (GOLD analysis project Ga0116177, IMG submission 89750) | Active sludge microbial communities of municipal wastewater-treating anaerobic digesters from USA - AD_STIC10_MetaG | ecosystem: Engineered > Bioreactor > Anaerobic > Digestate | place: USA... | reverse complement strand
CGCAGTGGGAAGACGCACTGAAGTCCCGCGACTATTTTATCGGATTGCTCGTGGATGACGAAGGAATGATCCGGGGTTTCTTCCGCGCTCAGAATCCGAACGAGAGGGAATGCTATCTCTATGATTTGGCCGTTGATCCTTCGGTGCAGAAACGGGGCAGAGGTTCTGTTCTGATGGATGCTTTTATGGGAGAACTGTCGAAGCGAAAGGTGAAAGTCGCTTTTTGGACGGCAGAAGATCCGTCATTTGGTTTCTACTGCCGATATCTTGCGGCCCGCATGGACTATACCGCAAATGGAGAGGGCCGCTTTGATGCTTTTATCGACACAAGAGAAAGGCTAACAGAGTCCCAAATCTCCCAGCAACAGGCCTACGCGGCTGATTTTGACCGCTACACGCGGAGAGTCTCGGAAGTTTTGGATGCACTGGAACCGGGGGAATATCAGTGCGTCCACCCGGAGAGATTGGGAACTCCTAAGCATATTACCGTTTCGCCGGAACGAATTTTCGGCATTCAAGAAAATCCGCGTAGCCCTGCGGAAGCCAGGGAACTTGTTTATCGGTTGCTTGCCTATGACGGCTATGAATTGTTCAAAGAATCGTCCGGAGAAAAGATCACTCACGCTTTTAATTACAACAAGCAAAGGGTGACGGATGAAGGGTCTTCGCTTGGAAGAGAGGGCGGTTGGTCCCTGAGCGGGCTATGGAACCAAGTCGCGGGAAGATGGCATTTGCCGGGGATTCGCGGTTCGCAAGACGAGTCAATAAAACCTCTCCCTGAGGAAATCTTGGGACGCACATCTATTTTGGGTAGTCGTAATGGGTTCGGAAGGGTCTTTTTGGGAAGCGCTTTTACGAAGGCTTTGTCCGATTGGGCACAATCACCGCAGAATTGGCGGGAAAGAGAAAGAAGGGAGAAACAAAAAGATCGGATTCTCGAAGGATTGGCGGAGGATATCGCGCGTCTGGAGCGAAAGGCATTTTTGCCGTCTGAAACCATGACGGACGAGGAAATTGTCAGCGAGTGGAGACGGGAGCTAGAAGATGCAAAGTCCGAAATCCTCCTCCTGGTGGATTCCGCCGGGATTTTACAGGGGATTCTCAAAACCGTTCTGAAACCCGGGGAAGGAGAGGCGCATCTCGAGACGATTGTCGTGAACCGAAGCGATGGGGTCAGGGGCCGCGGCAGTTTTCTGATGGACACCTGTTTGACGGGACTCATCGACCGGGGCTTTATGAAATGGACTTGGATTTCAGCCGTCCCGGCCCGTCATTTTTATCAGCATTATCTTGCGGGGCGCATGGATTATGAAGTGGGCATGATAAATACCTTCACGGCTTATCCGGAAACGTCGGGCCGGTTGACGGAGGAGCAAGTGGAGAGGCAGAGACAGTATTCGCAAAATTATGATGCCTATGCGGCGAGGATTTCAACGGCGCTGGATGCGCTTCCCGCCGGACGCTATATTTGCGGGATTGGAAAGAATGGGACCGAATTTGTGATCGGGGAAGACGGCCGGTGGTTTCGGTACTGGGAACTGCAGCGGAAAAGAAAAGAGCTTCCCCCCCATCAGCAGGAATTGAAGGACAGAATATTCGGGGAACTAGTCGGTTGGGGGTTGGGGCTTATGAAGGCGGAAACCGGCGAAACGGTTATCCGGCCGAATCCTTATTGGGAGAAAGAGAGAGTTGAGAAAGGCGCTTCACTTGGGATTTCGGAGGATAGGCCTTTTTTCAGGTTTTCGGAACATTTTCTGAGCAAACTGAAGATTTTCGGAGAAGATCCGGGCGTTACGAAAGTGGTGGATGCCCGCGAAGTCCTGGGGCATCTAGAATCCGATGAAGACCGGCTCGCTTGTCTGAGGGAACTCATACGGATCGGTCGATCGGTGTTTGAAGGGGATTTTAAGAGAAATCCGGAGAACAGGGATCTGTTTCTGAGGGAATGGCTCGGGAAAGTCCTGGATCGGGCCAGCGAAACTTTTCTTGCGGTGGATTCTGAAGGCAGAATACGGGGTTTTGTCCATGCGGAGAAAGATATTTTTGACGGCGATGCGTCTGATTTGACTTCCGGCGAAGAAAAGGGCGGCGACATTTATTACTGTCACTGGATTGCTTCCGATCCCGGCGATGGCGTTAAAGGTCGCGGAAGTCTTTTGATGGATACCTGTCTCCGGGCGATAGCCGATAAAGGCGGGCGGATCGCTTATTGGATTGCGGTCGGGGATTCTCCCGGTTTTTATTTGAAGTATTTAGCGACCCGGGCGGATTATGAAACCGGACGGATGGGTGTTTTTATCGCGTATCTTGACAGTCTGGGGCGTCTGTCTCCCGCCGAAATCGAACGCCAGCAGGAGTTTCTGGCTCGGTTTGAGCGGCATGAAAGCGCAGTCCGGGCTGCTTTGGAACAATTGCCGGCGGGCCGGTATGAATGCAGGGCCGAGCATCCGTACATGTTGATTCGATTCACCGTTGGAGCGGACAGGAAATGGGACTTTACGGATGCGGAAATCCCCGAAGGAGGGGCTTTTGATAGCGTGACAATCAAACCGTCTTTCCGGGCGAGGGTTGAACGATCATTGATTTACAGCGGGGGCAATTTGATCGATACGTCGAATGGGGAAGCCGTTATCCCTTCTTTCCTTCTCGCGAAACGCCGGGTCCAGGAGGGGAAGCGATCCGATTCTTCAAGAGTTTTTGGGGAGGAGGAAGCTCTTTTTACGGATTCATTTCCTGTCTTACCCGGAAGACTTTCCTATGATGATTTTTCTCCGGTTGATCGGTTAGGGGAAGCGGAAGGAGAGGGAATGCCCGGCACATCCGGGACTTTACCCGAGTCCGGAGCTTCATTGGGAAGTGAAAGACGGCCGCCGGTACCCGATATTCCATGGAAACTTTTAGACGGACAGGAGATCCGTGATAAGAAGGGCCGGACGTATCGCCTGAGGGTTGATTCGAGTCAACCCAATGGGATGGTGTATATAGCGGCGGATTTCAGTGAAACGGTTGATCCGGATTGGAAAGATAAATGGGAAATAGCCGGAGCCCGGGAAATCGTGAACGAAAAGACAGTTGCCTTTCTGGGATTTCAGAAGCAGGGCGGAGACTATTCGCTTTTCGGAATCGAAACCATTCGAAATCGCAAATTCCGGCGGAAGGGAATTTATGAGGCTCTGATGCGAAAAGTATCCGATTTGATTCCCCGGGGCATGAAAATTATTGTTTCCAATATTCAAGAAGACCGGACCCGGGATTTTCTGGAGACAACTATTTTGACGGGAGATCATAGCCCCGAGGAATACGTAAAATTCCTGCAAACGGTTTTGGGGAGAGGCTTTGACTCCGAACAGTTTGAAGTGATTTCCATTTATAAAGTCGATGAAGTGATCGATGCAATTCTTCGGAAGCGACTGTCCGCCGACGGAGCTTCGCTGGGGCGGGACGGCTCGCCGAAAAAAGAGTCGAAGGAGTTGCCGGTCGAATTGCTCGGCAAAATCCCGGCCGTTTGGAAGGATGAGGAAGCCGGAAGCGTTTTTAATCAGGAAGATCTCAGGACCTTGCTGGATGAAACGCAGCGGGAGTTTTTGGAGGCCGAAATGATCCGGATTAAAGCGCAGAGGCGGTATCGGAAAGAAGCCGATCGGATCAAAGAGGGCGAGACGGAGTCTGAAGAAAAGGCGAATTCGAGGGTTTTTGTTCTGATTGATCCCAAGGGACGGGTCAGGGGATTTTTTGAGGCTCGGGAGCAAACGATTGAAAGCGAAAATCAATTGTTGCCCGTAAGAGTTTCGCAGCTATCAAAATTGTTTTGGGATGAAAGCGGTCCGGGAAAAGCGAGGGCGTTCGCTTTACTGGATGCGTATTTGCAGGTATTGCACAAGCAGGAGGATATCCGGATCGCCTGGTGGATGGTGGCCCGGCGGGAGGCCAATCTTTACCGGTATTATCTTTCGGATCGCGGTATTGCAGGAGAGGAGTTCCCGGACCCGTTTTCAGCTTCCGTTTTTTTCACCGTGTTGCCGGGTTGGGAGGGGAGGAAAGATTTTAAATTGGCGACGGAGGCTCCGGCGGAAGTCAGGCCGATTTTCTGGAAAGGATTAAACGGAGAAGAAATCTCCGACAAGACCGGAAGGAAATACCGCCTGAGAGCCGGGCGGCTGAATTCCGGGGAGATTTATATTGCCGCGGATTGCGAACAGCTGGCCCTTGTGGAAGATGAAGCGTTTTGGGAATTTCCGGAACATGCCCGGAGGATTGCCATTAAAGGGGCGACGGTTTCTTACGCCGTGTTTAAAATTTCGGGGGGAGAAATCCGGTTTCGCGTTTTTGAAACGCTAAATTCTCCGGCATTCAGAAATCAGGGGGTTCAAAAGGCTTTGATCCGGCGTTTGACGGATTTAATCCCGGGAGGCACGCATGTGGTGATCCCGAACATTATTCATCCCGAGACACTTGATGTGCTGCTGGCCATCGATGAAGGATCGAAGGAGAAAGACGCTTTTTGGAATACGCCGATCGGCCGGACGTTTGACCCGGCCTTCTATGAAATAGAGGAATTGATCGTAAACGAAGTCCACCTCCGGAAGCGATCCGCGCCATTTCCTTTGCGGGGGGCTTCGCTGGGGGAGACCTCGCTTCGTATTCCGGGATTTGAAGAGCTAGTGGGCAAACTGACGGTATTGGGAGAAAATCCGGCACATCCGGAATTGGGGAAGGTGTATGGCGGAAAGGATCTTCTTCAGCGGTTCACTCGAGCGGCGGATCAGGAATCTCTTGCGGTTGCGATTGCCATAGTGGAAAGAAATGCGTTTAGTTCTATGGGAATGAAGAACCTCGAGGATGCCGCCTTCTCCTGGCTGAAATTGCTGAGAGAGGAAAATAATGAGGTTTTGCTTCTGACTTCACCTCAAGGGGAACTCCGTGGAGCTACCTGGTCGGCGGATAGAGGGAATTATTCGCGTCTTTACATGATTGGAACTGATAGCCGTGATGGAAGGAAAGGCCGAGGGACATTGCTCATGGACGCTTATCTTCGGGGATTGATTGACCGTGGCATGAAGCGGGCGGAATGGCGTGCAGAGGAAGATTCAGTGGGTTTTTATTTGAAATACTTGCCTTCCCGCGCTCTATATGAGGTTGATAACAGCTATTGGTTTACGGTGAATCTGGATACGTTTGGGAAATTGACGAAGGAACAAATAATACGGCAGGAAGAATTTGCGAAGGCCTTTATGCGGGAAAAGACTCCGATAAGAAAGCGTGGGGGAAAGAAAATCTCCGGCGCGCGCGGCGGGGAGAGAATGGGAAAAGGCTCTTCATTGGGAGAGGACTTAACCCGGATTCCGGAGTTTGAGGCGGTATCGGAGGGGCTGGAGATCTTGGGCGAGGATATCTCACATTCTGAATTGGGGAAGGTTTTTAACGGGAATGAAGTGTTTGCAAAGCTGGGGGGCGAAGCGCAGCGAGAAGTGGCGCGTGCGGTTACCTCTCTGTTTTGGCGGGCTTTCGGATTTTCCGAAAAGCGGAGGTCCGAGATTACTCAGAACTGGTTCGAGGCATTGAACCGGAAGCGGTACGGCACTTATTTCTTAATTGATCCGGAGGGTTTTCTGCGCGGCGTACTGGCTGTTTTGAATGAAGGGGAAGGCCGGTTTTTACTGCACATGCTCGCGACGGACCGGGTTGAAACGGAAAAAGGCAGGGGAGTTTTGCTGATGGATTCCTGCGTCCGGGAGCTGATCGGCAGGGGAGGGAAAAGCATCCGGCTTAGATCTTTGAAAGACGCGAGGGGGTTTTATGTCCGCTACTTTTCCGACCGGATGGATTACGAATATGACGGAAAAGACAAATTTATCTGCTATTTGGATACTTTCGGGAAATTGACGGATGCCCAAATCAAGCGACAGAGGAAGTTTCGGGAGGCGTTTGAAGCGGGAAAAACCCGGGCGAAAAAACGCAGAGTGGCAGGAGAAAACTTGGTTCTCAAAGGGGAAGGGATCCGCGCGGCTTCACTGGGGGATGAGGCGGTTGTGCCGCGATTTGGTGAAATTTGTCCGGTGTTGAAAGTCCTTGGCGAGAATCCGGCAAACCCCGATTTTGGGAAAGTCTATGATGCGAAAGAAATTTTCTCGCTTTTGAGCGAGACGGAGAAGAGAGCTTTGGCGGAATCCATTGCGGTGGCGGAAGGCCGGGCTTTCAAGTATTCGGAACCGGTCAGCGGGAAGGTGGAACACTGGCTCGGTTTTCTGAGGGAATCCAGGAGCATGATTCATCTGCTGGTGGACGGAGAGGGGATTATTCGCGGATTTTCCCTGACTCAGAGGAAAGGGCTGCCTTGGCAGCATTCCCGCTATCTTGCCTTGCTGGGGGCGGACAATAGCGACGGGCGGCAGGGACGCGGGACTTTTTTGATGGATACGCTATTGAAGATTCTGATCGATGAGGGAGAAGCGAAAGTCTTGGAAGGGATTGCCCGGGTCGAATCGTTGGGCTTTTTTCTGCGTTATTTTGCGCCGCGAATCGACTATGACACTGAAAATACGATTTTTGGCGCGTACCTTGGAACTTTCGGGCAGTTGACGGAAGATCAGATCGCGAAGCAAAGGGATTACTCGGAAGAGATGAATCAGCGGCAGGAAGAAATCACGGCCGTTTTGGGCTCGCTTGGGCTCGGGGATTATATTTTGGAAATGCCGGCTGAAGCATTTCGAATGCGGGTTTTGAGCGAGGAAGAATGGGAGGTTGACGGACATCCGGAATGGCGAACCCGGCAGGTGAAGGAGAGAGCCCTCTACGACCTGGCATTTTCCGGGGCAATATTGAGGGTATCTGACGGAAAAGGGCTCATTCTCGCGGGGCCTTTCCCGAAGGCGGACAAATCAAGAGTTGCGGTTCGGAAACTTCAGCCTGAAGGCGAAGGGGGAGGATCTGCTGCTGCGGGAGAGGAAGAGGGCGAAGAGGAGCGGACATTCCGAAGAATCTTGCAGGAATCTTTACCGATGCTCGGCCATGAGATCAGAACTCCTTTGACGATGATCGACACCGGGATTTTATCTCTTATCCCCGTGCTTCGCGAACTCGATATGGGGGAGGAAAACAGGAGGCGCCTTGATGATTTTCTCCGGATTATGCAGTTGGAAAGGGTTGTGCGAGGTGTCGTCAACATGGCCGAAAAATTCGAGAGGTCGGATGGAATTGAAATCCAGCCGGAAGATTTTTCGAATCTGCGGGAAGGTTTGGAAGCTCTGCATGAGATGATCGGTTGGTTTTATGCGCTGATCACGGACATCAGGGAGAGTCAGTCCTCCGAGGAGGCGGTAGCGATTATCGAGTCCGTTGAGCATGGGATTACGGGTGTCCAGGTGGCCTGTAATAGTTTGTCCTCGATGGAAAAATTCATGAAGGCCGAGAATTTCAGGGGCAATCCCGGATCCGTAAATATTTCACAGTCGGTCCGGAGAATTGTCGATTATCTTTCGACGCGGTTGAGGGACGGTGTTGAGATTGATGCCGGAGAACCCGGGTTGGCCGTTCTCGCGGATGCCGATCACCTGGAGCGGATCTGGGACAATATGATCCGGAATGCCGTGGATGCCAATGCCCGGCGGATGCGATTTAAGATTTCGACGGCCGGGGAGGAAGTCGAAATCGAGATTTCGGATGATGGCAAAGGGATTCGGCCGAGGAAGGATTCCGGGTTGAATTGGATTTTTGAGAAAGGCCGAAGCGGAAAACGTTCGACGGGACTCGGGCTTTGGATTTCAAAAGAAATCGTGGAAGCCGCGGGCGGTAGAATATCCGTGGAAAGTGAGATCGGAAAGGGGGCCACATTCCGGGTCGTTTTGCCCAAAGCTTCCGCGGCGCTTCAGGCAGAGCCGGAAGCTTCGTCATTAGGGGCTCAAGGGGTTTCTCCCGGCGTTTATATTGCAAGCGCAATTCTTGATAATTGGCAGATCCGGCCGGATCCGTTGATGGTTGAAAAACTGATTCGGGAAGGAAGTCTTTCTGCTGAGGACATTCTGGAAGCTGGGCGCATGGCAGGGTTTTTACCTCCCCAAATGGAATTAACTTTTCGGGAATTGGACAGCGCGCTTCCCTATATTTACCGCTGGATTGAATACATGCTGAAAGAGTTTCCGGATCGAAAGTTTTTATTCGCGGGGCGTGATGCGGAGCTTCTTTATGATATCTGCCGGATGATCCTTGCCGGTCGTGGAGAAGCCGACCGTGCGATGCTTTTCCCGGGGAGTTGGTCGTTTTGGCTTTTGGACGTCAAAGAAATCGACCGGGAGCTCATGTCCGAATTTTTCGAGCAATACGGGCTGACCCGACAGGCCTTCGAGAGGGGAGACCGGTTTCTTTTAATCGACACGGGATTTAACGGGTCTGTCGGGGAGAATGCGCATAAGTATTTCGCGGAACTTTACGGACTTCCTGTCGAACAGATTCAGAGATCTTTCCCGGTCGGATTGGTCTCAAGCGGTGGGTATGAGGACCGCTATGGGACTCAACTCATGCGTTTTGACATGAAACCGCGGGAATTGAGCGGCCTGGCCCGGAAATTCCCTAAAGCGACGGCTGAAATGGAGGTGATCCGGTCTCCGGTCCGTTTTTCGAATTCGAGAATGCCTGAAGGGTATGGATTTGATTTCCTACTTGCCGTGTCGCTACAGCTTTTTCCGCATTTTCACGGCTATTACGATACGGTACGGGAATCCGGAGGACGATGGGTTCCGGTCCCCTCACGAAAAGCTGTGGTTCGGCAGAATGTCGATTTAAGCGACGGGCTGAATGATTCAATTGTGAATCCGGTGGCGGCGCTTTTGGTGCAGAGGAAATTGGTCGAATGGATGATGAACGGCAGGATTGCGGACCGGGGGCAAGCTTCTTCATTGGGTACGGAAAGAGCGGAGAAGGGGAAATATCCCGCCGGAGTCGTTTTCCTGAAGCAGTCTCTGGATGCTCTGGTCCACGACATCAATAATCTGATGACGCCGACGGAAGCCTATTTAGAGATGATGGCTGCCGATTTTGAATCCGGAAGCCCTCACGGGGAAGATGTCCCCTGGGCGGAGATTGTCCGGCGAGTGGAACGCCTCCGGGAATCCGCTCATGAGGTCGAGGGAAGGATTGTGCGATTAAAGTCGCTCAAGGGTGAGGAGGCGGATCTTGAATTTATCCGGGCCCTGAGCGGTGATTTGGAATCTTTGTACGGTGAGACGATCCGATTTTTAGATGATATGGACCGGCTTGTCGGAAATGATCCTTCGGAGTTAGCGTGGTTCTGGGAGCATCTTGTCAGCCTTCGACAGTCGGCGGCGGGAATGGAGATGACAAGCCGGGATCTTTCTTCGTTCGGGAAATACGTGAAGGCCGGGGACTATCGAGGGGATCCTAGAGCGGTTTCAATCGCCGGACATCTCAGGAGCATTGCCGAGTTCTTGGAGCTGTATCAGGAGGTGGGAGTTGAGATTGTTGACGCAGGGGGGCCAGACGGAGGGGAAGTACTGGGTTTTTTTGATTTAGATCACTTTGAGCGGGTTATTGAGAATTTAATCCGGAATTCGCATCATGCGCATGCCCGGAAAGTGCGGTTCCGAATTTCCGAAGAAAATGGAAAGACCGTGTTGCGCATGGAGGATGATGGGACGGGCATTGAACGACGAAACGGTTCGCTCGATTGGATTTTTGAAAAAGGCGAGAGCGGGAGCGGCTCGACGGGACTCGGACTTTGGACCTGCAAGCAGATTATCGAAGATGCCGGAGGAACCATTGCGGTGGAAAGCGAGGTCGGCAAGGGGACGACGTTTACGATTGTTTTGCCTGCGGCAAGGGAAGGGATGAGAGATTTGATCGCGTTGATGAATCATGAATTGAATGCGGTATTGACGCCGTTTATTTGGAAGTTTGAATCTGCAATCGACGGATTAGAAGGAAACAAGGGGTTGGAGGAAGCAGCGAAGGAGCCTTTCAGGGAAAAGGTTGAGGCTTATTACGAACTGGTCGAAAAGATAACGGCGCATACGGTGGCAGCCATGCTTTCGGAATCTTCAGAGAAAGTCGTGGAGAATCTTTCTGCGATTGAGCCTTTGCTGGCTGAATTACAAGGGAAAGCTTTCGAATTGCTTGAAATGTTTGAGACACTTTGCTTGGAGTCGGGAATCTCGGACGCCTCCGGTAAAGTTGCTAAGCTAGAGAAGAACATTGCCGAGTTGGATGTCGGTCGGAGGGCCTTGAGATTTGTAATGAAATATGCGAGGACAGGAAGATTTGAAGGGGCCCTGGCTGAAGTGAGTCCCGATGACATTATCCGGCATACAGCAGTTTACTTCGGATCTCGTTTCGATAATGGCATTGAAGTTCCGGCTCCCCGGCCGGATTTGACGGTGCGAATAGACCCGGATTGCTTTGGGACAGTTCTGGATAACATGATGCGGAATGCTTTGAATCATTACGCAAAAGGGATGCAGATTGAAGTTGGGGAGGAAGATGCGGATGTCATTGTCAAAGTTCGCGATGATGGTTGAGGCATTGAGCCTCGAGACGGCTCGCTGAATTGGGTTTTCGAGAAGGGGAAGAGCGGCCGCGGTTCGACGGGGCTCGGGCTTTGGATGGCCAAGGGCATTGTGGAGGCGGCCGGCGGGACGATTACGGTCGAAAGCGAAGTCGGCAAGGGGACGACGTTTACGATTCGTTTGCCGAAGGCGGAAGCGGCTTCTTCGTTGGCGGAGGCTCGTGAAGGCGTTAAGGATTTAATTTCTATTGCACAACATGAGCTGGGAGGCAGCATGAATCGTTTTGCGGGGACGTCTGGCCTAATGAGATATATGCTGGAGGAGTTTTCTGAGGTGGATCAAGAGATGAAATCTCAGTTGAGCCAGGCCTTGGTGGAATATTTAGAATCTCAAGGAGAGATGGTCAGATGCCTGGAGGAGATTTCCTATTCTGAAGCCGCATCGGAATTAGCTGAAAGACTGGAGGCGCTTGATTCTTCGATTGATCGCGTGAAAGAAAGAATTGATGACTGGCTTGGAGTTCTCAGAACCTTTTCTTCGCATTTAGGTGAGATACATTACTCTGAGCAGGACATTGCTGAGAATTTTGGGGAAGGGGTGAAAGAGCTTGAGGTAGCGAGAAAATCGGTCAGATTTTTATTGAAGTATGTTCGGACAGGTGGATTTGAAGGGGTACCTCAAACTGTGGTACCTGCGGAACTTGCCAAGAGTATGGACGTTTATTTTAAGAGTAAGTTTAAAGACGGTATTCATATTGCGGCTGGAGAAGAAGCTCTTGCCGTATCGATTGATCCTGACTGCTTGGCGGCGGTGTTGGATAACATGATGCGGAATGCCGCTTCTTTTGATGCGAAGACAATGCGGATTGAAGTTGGGGAAGATGGAGGCAATGTCCTGATTAAAGTCAGCGATGATGGAAAAGGCATTGAACCTCACGACGGCTCGCTGAATTGGGTTTTTGAGAAAGGGGAAAGCGGGCGAGGTTCGACGGGGCTAGGTCTTTGGATGGCCAAAGGCATTGTGGAGGCGGCGGGTGGAACGATTGCGGTCGAAAGCGAAGTCGGCAAAGGGACGACATTTACGATTCGCCTGCCGAAGGCGGAAGCGGCTTCTTTGGGAGGTGACGAAGCTATTTTGAATGTGTTTTCTGATTATGTCTTGGGTGGGCAAGTTTCGGAAGAAGCGGAAACAAGATTGTCAGAGTTAATTTCCGCGAGTGTCCGGCAGGGAAAACGAGTCGAGGAGATTGAAGCTGCGCTGACACGAGCTTTCCGGCTCCGTTTTGATGAAATGCGGCGTCAGACGGAGGCGGGGAACCAGGCGGTTTTATCAGAAATCGGAAAGGCCTTGGATATCGGTGAATTTGTGATGAGCGAGCGATTTGAAAGTGTTCTCCGGGAAGTTTTCGCTTCGCTGCTTTCAGAGGATGAATGCCTGGATTTTGCAGGCAGGCTTAGGATGATGGTTTTTAACCGGCTATTTGAGGCGGTAGGCCTTGAGATTCGGGAAATGGTGAATACAGGCGCATTGGATAAAGGGAGGATCGCGGACTTTTGGAATCATGCGGAGGAAGCCTTTTCGACGATTGCCGGCGAATCCGGAAGGGATGGAATTGTGCTTGCGGCGGGGATTCCCGAGCGAGAAGATGCCTTCTCTGCTTTTATTTCAGTGATGAACCGTTTCGGGCATTTGGTGGATCAAGTGCAATTTATTGTCCGGGATAGGGAATCGGCAAAGCGCTTGAATCGGGACGCCCTCAAAGGGATCCGATGGGGCGTTTCGACGGTCCGCCCGGGCCGGGAAGCGGATGCCGTAGCGCGCATTCGGGCGAGGGGCGGAAAAGGTGAAACGGCTTTTATGATGATGAGGGGCGGCATTTTGCCGGCCGAACTCCTTTCTCAATTGAATGCCATTCAGTCGGAAATTGACGGGATACCGGATGCGGAACTGCAGGAAATGGCCCTGACCGCTTCTTTGCTTCTTCTTTTTAAGTTGGCCCGGCTCAAGCCCGAGGAAAGAAAGAACTTTCTTGAAAACAGTGAAACTCTCCGTGGTTTTCTTGCCTCAAACGGGCTTGAATTTCTGCAGGACAAATTCGGGATGGACGGAGGAGTCCTCAGACTTCTTACGGCCGGATTTGTTCAATCCTTTGCCGCCAAGAAAGTCCTCGAAACCGCCGCGTAAGCCATAGAAAAAATCGGATGGATTCACATGCGTGCTCCGCTTGCTACCTTCCGTCACTGAATTTCGGAAGACTATTAATGAAAGAAGGCCGTCATCCGAAATTCAATGTGTCTCCAGATAGCAAGCGGAGCAGGGCAATGAAAGTACGTGAAACCAGTGGATTGTGAAGTGAAATACCGGGAAGGATAGTTGCCTTTCGCTCAGATGCTTCGGATTTTGCCAGTGCCGGAAGCTTTGAGTGGATGAACAAACTGGAAAAATTCCTATTGTTGTTTTTTAAATTTTACTTCTGATTCGAATTCAATTATGCTAGTTCGCAATAATTAAAAACTTGGAACCGGAAAGGATTCTCCATGTACCGGCATAGGATTTTTATCAGCCTAACGGTTTTTATCACCGGTAGCGCGGTGATGATTCTCGAGATTTTGGGGACCAAAGTTTTGGGGCCTTTTTTCGGGGTCAGCCTCTATGTTTGGTCGTCCCAGATTACGGTAACATTGCTTTCGCTTTCTATCGGCTACTGGCTGGGAGGTCTTCTCTCGGACCGGACGCCTTCCGCGGAATTGTTGTACGGACTTATTTTTTTCTCCGGGATTTTAACCCTGTTTTTACCTTTTGCGGCCCCGCGAGTTATGGGCTGGGTTGAACCGTTGGGCCTTAAGACGGGGAGCCTTGCCGCGAGTTTCATCCTGTTTTCGCTTCCGCTTGGACTTCTTGGGACGGTGACGCCGTTTGTCGTCAAACTTTGCGTTGAAGAACTGCGGAAAGTCGGCGGGACGGCGGGGCGGCTTTACGCGGTTTCCACGGTGGGAAGCCTCGTGGGGACTTTGGCCGCGGGATTTCTCCTGATTCCCCAGCTGCCGATCCGGGAGATCTTTTATTTTGTCGCCGCTATTCTGATTATACTGGGGCTTCTCGGGCTTCTCTCGGGAGGGAAGCGGAGGGCCTGTTTTCTCGCGTTTTGCCTGACCGTGCTTTGCGCGATATTCCTGCTTTTTTTCTCGCGCGATGCCGAAGCGGGAGACGCGGAAATCCTTTTCAAGTCGCAGGGGTTTTACGGGCAGATCAAAGTGGTGGATCATGAGGGAATCCGAAGCCTTTTGGTTGACGGCTCGACTCAGAATATGGTGATTCTGGACCCGGATTCGGATTCTCTGTTCGAACAGTCTCCTTATACGGTTTATCTGACGGGGTTGTTTGTCGTCCGCCCTGAGATCCGGCATGTGCTGATGATCGGCCTTGGGGGAGGGGTGATCCCGAATCTTTTCTCCCGGTACGGTGCGACGGTGGATGTGATCGAAATCGATTCCCGGATGGAGGGGGTCGCAGAGGGATATTTCGGTTACCGGCCCGACGGAGGGAGAATGATTTTCGGAGACGGACGGTATATCGTAAACCGATTGGCTCGTGAAGGGAAAAAATACGATGCCGTGATTTTGGACGCCTTTTCGTCTTATGATCAACCGGCGCATTTGTTTGTCCGGGAAATGTTCGTGAAAGTCCGGGAGATTCTGGCGGAGCACGGTGTTTTCGGCATCAATTCCACCGGATTTGTGAAAGGGGAGGCTTCCCGGGTGACCCGTTCCATTTTCAGAACTTTGGAATCCGTATTTCCATGCGTAGAGGTCTTTCATCTTGAGGCGGAAGACGAAATCGGGAATTTTGTTTTTTTTGCGGCGGATGAGCCGCTTGAATTTCAGCCGGAATCGGGCAGGATTCCTCCGGAAGACCGGGACCGGTTGATTGCGGTTCTGAAGGCAAATCGCGCGAAAGAACGGCTGGGCGGAGGAATCATTCTGACGGATGATTATAACCCTATCTCGTTTTGGGCGATCCCGATTTACGAACGGTGGCGCGAAATCATCCTGAAATTTTTCGGTCGAAAAATTCTTCTAACTTTGTAACCTGCCCGCAGCTTTGCGCATTTGCGAAGGCAGATCCGTTCTTTCGGAATCGGCAAGTTTGGTGTAGAATTTCCCCGCTTAAGGCGCGTGATTTCATTATGGCTTTTAGATGTCCGGTACGGGAAGCCAGGGGGCTGAGTTTTTTAAACCCAGATCTTCAAAAGAGGAGGAAATCAATGAGTCTTTTGAAATGGCGTATTCATGCCGAAAACAAATACTCCCATCTTCTGGCCGCTCTTTTGACTATTTTTGTTGCCTCTCCGTTTATCCCGGATATTGATGTGAGATTCCCGGTCGTTACGTTTATTTTCTATCTCGCCATTATTTTGACGCTGCGCGCTCTGGAACTGAGAAAGAATATTTTTTGGGGTCTGGTTTTGGCGGGCGGTGCTGCTTTTGGAGGAGAGGTCTTTTTGGATGTT
>Ga0116177_10002014_pt1 | contig 15064 bp, 14 predicted proteins | sample AD_STIC10_MetaG_FD_89750 | JGI IMG/M metagenome (GOLD analysis project Ga0116177, IMG submission 89750) | Active sludge microbial communities of municipal wastewater-treating anaerobic digesters from USA - AD_STIC10_MetaG | ecosystem: Engineered > Bioreactor > Anaerobic > Digestate | place: USA... | reverse complement strand
GTATAACCTGTAGGTAGGGTTGGTAAACCTAGGTTAGAACAAGTTGAAGTGGTAGATGGAAGAGATACATATACTACGGTAGATGTACCCATGAATCCGGATGTGACGTCTGTGGAGAATAAGTTGAGGGCTGTGTTGATTGTAGCTAGATCTGAAAGACGGTTAGAGTCTCTGGCTTGTTTCAAGAGTTCTGCAGGGTTAAGGGTGACGACCACGACAACACTTAAGACGGCGACAATAGCTAGGGTTACTAGAAGTTCGATGAGGGTGAAGCTTTTTCGATTGCTTGCCCCGAGCATAGTCGAGAGGTTTTTTTCTGTACTGTATATCATATATGATACGAGGTATCTTTCCCTCCACAATAATGAATCTATCTTTCCATTATACTAAAAACTCTGATTTTGTCAGAGTTTTTAGTGCCAGCACTTATCTTCGTTATAAGTTTTGCATTATTCGTATTATTAGCATCATTCGTACAATTCGTATATTGGTATAATATATTCGTATTTTAGGCTACAAGTTACGCGCTATACGCTACACGCTTAGTATTCCAGCGGCACTTCCTTAGGCGGAATCAAAGAAAAATCGGTTGGTAAAGTAAAGCTGAAAATACTCCCTCTCCCAATTTCCGACTCCACCTTCATGCTCCCTCCGTGTGCCCTCACAATATTCTGTGCGATATAAAGCCCAAGCCCAGAACCTTCGGTCGCGAATTTGAGAGCGTTCGAGGCGCGGAAGAATTTTACAAAAAGTTTTTGAACTTCTTCTGGAGGAATTCCTATTCCGGTATCTCTAACCGAAACTTCTACATACGGAGAATTCTCAAGCTTTTTGGCGGAAACTATTACTTCCCCGTTTTTCACATTATAGCGAATGGCATTGTCCACTAAGTTAGACAAAACCATCGAAAGCTTTTGGGAATCAATCATTACTTCAGGAATATTTTCGGCTGGCCGATCAAAAAGAACTTTAATACCAAGCTGGCGCGCGCTGGCTGCTGCTGGCTTCAATATCTCCTCGATGAATGTCGAAAGGTTGGCTTTTTGGAATTGATATCCAAATCGCCCCTCTTCGATCCTGGAAATATTCAACAGGTCTTCCACTATTTCTCTGAGTTGGATTGCTGCTCCGTAAGCATTTTGCGCCAAGGCGCTCATTTCGGGAGACAACGTAGGCTCTTTAGTTATCGTTTCCAACCCCCAAACCACGTGAGTCAAAGGAGTTCGAAGCTGGTGAGAAGTAACGGTTACAAATTCCGTCTTCTCTTTAGACAAAGAAACCTCACGAGTCCTGTCGCGTATAATTTTCATGAATCCCAGCAAATTTCCTAAATCATCCAATATTGGCGAAGTGAAAGTGCGAAGCTCTAAATAAGGATCGTCAAAAGAAAGATCTACAACCTGCGGATATCTGCCTGCCGGAGAACGAGTTATCATCGAAGGAGCGAGGGACGGAAAGACTACTTGGGCCAAGCGCCGCAAAGACGAACTTTCTGCAAGCTTGGGATCAATCTGCTTACCGACGAATTCTGCGTTTTTTACGCCAAACATTTTCTCGGCGGATCCGTTTAAAAATAACACCTTAAAGTTCTGATCATAAACCAAAAGAGAGTCATCCATTGTGCTAATGATGCTCTTTAGCTGATTTCTCTCTAAATTTACTCCGAACGAAGCCTCTCCGACTTTCAAAATCAAGTCATAGACCAAGAAAATCGAGCCAACCGCAAAAACTGCGCCGGCCAAAGGGAAAATCCAGCTCGAAAAAACCACTCCAAAAAATCCCAAAATTATAGTGACCGCCAAAAGCCCCGCAGCCAAATAAAAACTTTTTTTATTGGCCTCTAAAACACTCTCCTTCTTACTCGAGGGGGCTGAATTCATATATAAAATTGTATCACTTCCCTGCCAAAAATTAAAACAAAGACTTCTGCAATTCCTTCGCCTCTTCTTTTTTGATTTTTTGTTTTGCAGCCAAAGAAGCAAAACCCATTTTTTCAAAATATGCCACCGGATCCCTGCTCTCAACAACCAAATCCTCCAGAGAAACATCGAGCGGTGCGTCCTTCCTAAGAGCGACCAGCTCTCGGGAAAACTCTGCCTCCTTCCGGTTATTTTTAACCTTCAAAACTGCCGGCCCTTCATCTTTGGTGGTAAAAATCACGTCCAGGCTCCCATAATTATTCAAAAGCATCGCTGCAGTTTTTGGGCCTATCCCCGCAACGCCCTTGATGTTATCCGAGGAATCTCCAACAAGCGCCTTATAGTCTGTCATCTGTCTGGGTTTTATTCCAAATTTTTCTTCGGTAGATTTTTCGTCGTAAATAAATATTTCACTTATCCCTTTTAGCGGAGTCCACAAAACAATTTTTTCTCCATCCACCAACTGAATCCCATCCCGATCTCCGGAAAGAATAATCACCTGCAGATTCTTTTCTTTTTTAAACCTTTCCGCCAGCGTGGCGATTAGATCGTCGGCCTCAAAACCCGGCTTCTCGAAAGTTTTTATCCCGAATGCGGCAAATAAATTATGTGCCTCAATCAATTGGGAAATTAATTCCGACGGAGTCTCCGGCCTTCCGGCTTTATACTCCTTATACATTTCGTCGCGATGAGTTGGCTCGGGCCGGTCAAATAATGCCGCCGCATATTCCGGATACTCTTCCTTTAAGAGCCGCGAAAGCATCCTGGAAAGCCCATACAACGCCTGACTGGGCTGTCCGTCCGGCGTAGTGAGCGGCGGAAGCGCATGAAACGCCCGATGGATTAAGGAATTTGCGTCTATCAAAAAAAGTCTTTTCATTTTTTTATTTCAATTACTCTTTCTCCTTCTTTCTTCCCGTGAAAGAATTTTATCCAAATGGCTTTTTTAGGAATAGCTTTTTTTATATTGCTCGCCCACTCCACCACTACCAGCGATTTAGGCTCTTTTATCATTTCAAAAAACCCAATCGCCGCGAGTTCCTCAACGCTTTTTATTCTGTAAGCGTCCATGTGAAAAACATTTTTCAAAATTCCAATTCCGGGCTTCTTCCTCCTAACAATAATAAAAGTTGGGCTAACTGCTCGCCCCTTAATCTTTAGGGCCGAAAAAATCCCCTTGGTAAATGTAGTTTTTCCGGCGCCCAAATCTCCGTCCAAAGCCAAGACTACAGCCCCTCCTCTTTTAAGCACGGGACTCAGCTCGCCGACAAACTTCTTGGCAAGCTCTTCTGTTTCTTTCGAAGATTTGGTTATTTTTTTCACAAATTTATAACAAACGGTAATCTATTGATTCTATCTGCCAAACCGGAAGCCCCTCGTACCCGTCAACCAGCCTTAAAACTATTTTTATTGGTTCATTTATCTCAACCGTTTTTCCGCTCGGTTCCGCCTCTTGGGCTTTTTTCTCCGAAACTTTCAAAACATCAACAAAGCGTCGCATCGCAGGTTCGGAAATATCTTTGAGTATTGCTAGGTGCGCTCCGCGGGACTGTTTTGTAAAAATAGTACTCGCCAAAGGATACTGCTGAGACTCTAAAAATTCGTAATACATGTAAATTGCCTCTGCCGGAGTCCTCCCTCCATAATTGTCTTTCATGTTCCTAGCGAAGGCCAGATTTTCTACATTCCTCAACTTTTGTATTAGCTCATCGTGCTTGCGATTATTGCTCGCCTCCAAATACGAAAAATAAACAAAAACCCCTCCCAATAAAAATAAATACACACAAGCCGTCCAAAAAGCCGAACTCAAAATTAGTTTAAAATTTATTTTTTTAATATTTTTTAACATTAGAACAATTTTAACATATCGACTACAACAATTCTCCCGGCCTCTTCTTTTTCAGATGCTCATATGCCGGAGGCAAAACAACTCGACCTCCAGATGTTCTTTGCAAAAATCCAAGGCTCATCAAATACGGTTCATAAATGTCCTCAATTACTCCACGCTCCTCGCTAAGCGCTGCAGCCAAAGTATTCACCCCAACCGGCCCACCATTAAATTTCTCAATAATAGTCAAAAGCAATTTCCGGTCGTTCGGCTCGAGTCCAAGCTCGTCGATTTCTAAGAGCTCTAATGCGTGCCGCGCAGTTTCGCTGTTAATTTTCCCGGCGCCGTTAATCTGTGCAAAATCACGCGCTCTTTTAAGCAATCTATTGGCGATTCTCGGAGTAGCTCTTGAGGCTCTAGAAAGCAAAGTCAAAGACTCATCATCGGCGGCAACCCCTAAGATATTCGCGGATCTCTCTAATATCTTTTTAATATCATCTACAGAGTAATAATCCAAACGCAATATTGCCCCAAATCTGGAACGAAGCGGGTGAGATAAAAGATTTTCCCTTGTTGTTGCCGCCACCAAAGTGAACGGCGGCAGGTCCAGACTAAGAGTTCTCGCACTTGGCCCTTTTCCGATTACCAAGTGCAATTTTCTGGACTCCATCGCCGGATACAACACCTCTTCAATCATCCTATTTATTCTGTGGGCCTCGTCCACAAATAAAACTTCTCCCGGCTCAAGGTTGGTTAAAATTGCAGCCATATCTCCCATTTTTTCAAGCGCCGGGCCAGAGGTGGTTTTGACCGGAACTTCCATTTCCCTGGCAACCAAATAAGCCAAAGTGGTCTTGCCAAGTCCGGCTGGGCCGGAAAACAGAATGTGGTCCATAGATTCTCCGCGCGCCCTAGCCGCATCAATAATAACCCTAAGATTCTTCTTAATCTTGTCTTGTCCGACATAATCTTCCCAGCTCGTAGGCCTTAAAGCTTGGTCTATGCTCAGATCTTCTGTGGAAAAACTGTTGATGTTTTTGACGTCCATTGGTCTTGTTTTTTATCTGTCTATGTTATAATGTAAGCTCCCGCCAATCAATAAGAGATGCATATATCCCCCTTGACAAATACAAGGGTATATGCTACCATATACCAAGCTTGGTTAGTGTTCATTTCAAATCTGGGGGCAGGAATTTTTCTCAGTATTTAGGAAGGCCTGGCTCCGGCGAGACCTCTCCTCGGTTTAATTCTATCCTCTTTCCGTTCTACGCGAAAGAGAACCAAATCCATTACGGACGTCCCCAGGTTTGAGCTGATCACTTCTCAGAAACCCGGACACTGCATGCAGTGTCCGGGTTTTGTTTTATTCACTCGCCCAGCTTTTTATTCGTAAATTAGCACCACTTCGTAATTTCGTAATACTTACCTGGTCGCATCATATAAGGCTAAAACCTCTGCGGCAGAAATGCCTCTTTTATAAATTCTAATATCATCCATCGCGCCGTTCAAAAACCTATCAACCGCGTTTCCCCCCAAATAAGACGCATAGCTTTGACTCCCGACAACTCCGAAATTCGATAAGGTCTGCTCTTGGTTTAAAGCCCCATTTTTATAAAAGGATATTTTATCCGGGATAGTCACAAAACAATAATGAGACCAGGAATTGATATCGTGAAGACCTTTGTGCATAGAAAACATAACATTGGAAGAATTCCAATAATAAACATACAGATCTGTTGATCCTGAGAATATTCCGATTGGCCTAGCCCGGGAGATAAACTGGGCCCTGCCGGCATATGGATTAGCCCAAAAACAATACGACATTTCCGTAGCATTATTGAAAATACCTTGCCCGGTTCCAATATTAATATAGTCACTGCTTCCGTTAAAATATCCCGCATATCTTCCGACCCTACCCGCTATATAATGCTGGCTTTGCGTAGACGTTCCATTCCACGTGCCACCATTCCCAAATCCGGAATAATCCGTAGATGTTGCGTTTGGTCCCTCCTCAAAATTCCACCACCCAACCAATCCACCCACGAAAGGAGCAAGGGATAAATTATTTCCAATCGTATAAATAGAAGGGTCGGCTCCTCCAGAAGAATATGTGGTTGCCTGGTATTTTGCAGATTCCATTTTCGTGGCTAGCTGCCAAGATCCTCCAGTTACATAAGTATAATATTTTGTTGAAGTTGTATTCTGTGGATCTATTGGTAATTGTGAAATTGGCGAATTACTAGAAATCCGTTGAAAGTTAACCGGAATCCAGCCCGTGCCATCTGTGTTTCTGAGATTAGCCGTAGGCACGCAGTTGTAATTGTATCCGGTTGGCAACGCCGGCAGTCCCAAAGAGCCACAGGCAGAGGAGGCGTTATCCGGAATAGAAACATAAACCACGGTGGACGTTCCCATAAATCCGGAAGTAACGTCGGCTGAAAAAAGATTGAGTGCCGTGTTGATCGTTGTGAGGTCGCTTAATCGATTCGAGTCACGCGCTTGCTTGATAAGCTCTGCGGGATTCAGTGTCAGGATCACAACAACCGAAAGAATGGCGACCAGAGCGAGGACTACCAATAATTCTATCAGGGTAAATGAACGAAGGTTTTTATTAGTATCCATTAGCATCATTTGTACAATTCGTATATTAGTATCATATAACTCAAGTTCTTATTCGTATTATTAGTATAATTCGTACGCATTCGTATATTGGTATTTCGCTTCCGCACTACGCGTCCTACTCCCACGCAATCGGTCCCGTTGTTCCTTCTACTTCTTCAAACGTAGTCATCCCAGAAAGAACTTTCAAAACTCCGTCTTGTTGCATGGTGACCATCATTTGTTTCTCGGCGAGCTTCCTAAGGGCGCGCTCGGACACCTCAGTTAAAATTACCTCTTCGAGCTCCGGCCCTCCTTTGAAGAATTCAAAAATCCCGCGCCTCCCTTTATACCCAAAACCTCCACACGCCTCACATCCCACCGGTTCGAATATTGTTATTTTTTCGTAAGGTTTTTTATCCACTCTTTCCGGAACTTTTTCTAAATATTTTTTAATTTGTTCTATTTTTTTTACATCAACATCTACCGGCTTTTTGCAGTTGTCGCAAAGTTTTCTAACTAATCGCTGAGCAATAACTAAAGTTACCGAAGGACCAATGCTCGCCGGCTTCACCCCAACATCAACCAAACGAGGAATAGCACCCACGGCGCTATTGGTGTGGAGAGTAGACAAAACCAAGTGTCCGGTAAGGGCCGCCTGAATTGCAATCTCTGCCGTTTCTTGGTCGCGAATTTCACCAACCAACAAAACGTCCGGATCTTGTCTTACAATTGCCCTCAGCCCTCCGGCGAAGGTATAACCGGCATCCGGATCTACCTGTGTCTGCTCAATTCCGGCAATTCTATATTCAATTGGGTCTTCAACGGTAATAATTTTTGTTTCCGGGTCTACCAGTTTCCGCAAAAAAGCGTAAAGCGTTGTGGTTTTACCCGAACCGGTCGGACCGGTATTTAAAATTAGCCCGTTTGGCCGTTTAAGCTCGGCCTCTACCAAGGCCAAATCATCCGGCCGAAGTCCCAACTGTGGCAAAGTGACATTAATTCCGGCCGGATCCAAAATACGCATAACTATCGTCTCTCCAAACTCCGAAGGAATAAGTGAAACACGCATCTCGATTTCTTTTTCCGGCAAGGAGATTGTAAACCTTCCGTCTTGCGGCTCGGAATGAACATTTAGTTTCAGCTCACACAGCAACTTAATCCTGGTCACTAAACTTTCGTAATTCTTTTTGGGCAACACAGCAATGTCGTGAAGCAATCCGTCCACCCTATACCTAACTCGCGTATCTTTTTCTTGGGCTTCAAAGTGAATGTCTGAAGTTCTAGTGGTTAAAGCCCCGGCCAAAAGCGTTTCCAAAAGATTAGAAACGCTCGAAGATTTAAAATCAAAAGTAGAGAAAGCCTGTTGAACCATCTGGAAAGTTTTAAACTTCTGCATGTCTTCCGCGAACCTTACCGCATCAATATTTATTCCTCCGGTAATTGACTGCTTTTCCTTGCTAACGAATTTATAAAAACTCATCGCTTGATTCACCGCCGACAAAGAAACCACAAAAGACTTCACCTTATAACCTTTTTCTTCGAGATAATTGATTGCTGTTTTTGCTCCTTCGGTTGTTGGGTCATAAAATACCACTGCTAAATCTTTATTGCTCAACTGAACAGGAACCCCGTTTGCCTTTTTGGCATCTTCTTCCGGCAGGAGCGCAACCGCCTCAATAGAAATCGGGGTTTTCCCTAAATCTGCGTAAGTCAATTTAAGACCCTCCGCCCTTCTTTTTGCATCGCGCTCTTCGGCGGCGCGCCTAATCTCCTCTAGTTTATTATTTAAATCGCTTTGCGGTGTAAGGTTCATGTGCTTTAAGTTTATCTTTAAATATATTTCCCCGCAAAGAAGACTTTGTGCAAAGGTTCTCTATCTTTGACTTTTTAAGCTTTTTGTAGTATAATATAAAACAGCAAAGTTTAAATTGAAAGGGAGGCTTTATGGATCGCTTCTTCGCCGTTCTCGTTCTCTTCGCGTCACTCGTCTCGACTGGGTGCTACACCCTGGTCGAGGCGACGAAGTCGTCGCTCTCCGGCATCAAGGTCTCGTCTCCTGTCGCCCGAGGTATCGGCTTCCGCGAGGAGGCCCATCGGGTGATCATCAAAAACCGCCTGCATCTCGCCGCCACGGTCTTCGTGAACGGCGACAACAAGGGAATCCAAATCTACCCGAACGAAGACCTTGTCTTCACCAGCATCTTCGAACCCTTCAACGCAGCCTACGTCTCCGTCATCCTCGTGTTTCACGAGCCTGGCGGCGAATACGGCGGCTACATCGCTCGCGTTTTCGACGGTTCATCTTTCGCCAGGTCGGAAACCTGGACGATCTTCCCTGGAGACGTGACCCGATTCGGCCGGCGCCTCAGGGAGTCTGAAGACGCGCCGGAGTTCGAGCCAAAAGTCAGAACCGCTAGGCTTCCGCGCGAATGGTTCTCGGGAACCGGGCGCCTGTCGCTTGTGAACGACACGCCAGGGAAGATTCGCATCACAACCAACGGTTCTCTGCGGACGGAAGATTTCGCCCCTGGCGAGATTTATACCGTCCGCACCCGCGACTACTCGTCGGCGTCATCTCGCTGGTACGGAGGATCTCGCCAGCCGGTCATCATTCAGGCGGAAGCCTGGGATGATTCTGGCAAATACCTCGGAATTTTTGAGCGGGAGTTTTACCCTCCCTCTCGTGGGTCTTTTTCTCGGGCCGAAGCCATCAACCCGTCTGCCCTGCGCCGAAGATAACTTTTCTCTGTCGCCCCGCACCCGCGGGGCTTTTCTATTTAGCACATGCAATGTGCTTAATAGCCTTTCGAAGCCTTGGCGAAGAAGGGGAGCACCATATTCCTATTGGCTAATTTAAAAGGACTAGCTACTATTGTCTTATGGCCGGGCACTCTCACTGGGCAGGAATAAAACACCAAAAGGAAATCACCGACAAAAAACGCGGCGTGGTTTTTTCGAAATTATTAATGGCAGTTACCGCCGCAGCCAAAAATGAACCCGATCCAAACTTCAATCCAAGACTAAGAAGCGCCATCGAAAAAGCCCAAGAAAACAATGTTCCCGCAGAAAATATTTCTCGCGCCATAAAACGCGCCAAAGAAAGCAGCGAGGGCGCGGAAGAACTTTTATTTGAAGGCTACAGCCCGGCTGGCGTCGGCTTACTTATTTATGTCATAACCTCGAACAGCAACCGCGCCGTTTCCGAAATAAAAAATATTTTAAATAAGTCCGGGGCGCGCTGGGCCGACCCAGGAAGCGTAAAGTGGGCGTTCGAAGCCCCCAAAATTCCTGGCGGCGAATGGACGCCTAGACATTTTATTGAAATTTCTGAAGAAGATGCCAAAAAACTATCTTCGCTTGTCGAGAGTCTAGAATCTCACGACGACGTTCAAAAAATTTTTACCAATGCCGAATAACCAATCAGCCTCAATAAATATTTTGGGCATCGACCCCGGGACCAAGCGTGCCGGCTTTGGTTTGATTTCCAAAAACGGGAACGAACTACGCCTTTTGGATGCCGGGATTATCGATGTTGGCAAATGCACAGAGAACGAGTCTCTTTTGTTAATCAAAAAACAAATTGATGCTCTAATAAAAAAATATTCTCCAAAAGCTTTTTCCATAGAAAAACTTTTCTTCTCCAAAAATCAAAAAACCGCAATGAGCGTGGCTGAAGCCCGCGGCGTTTCGATTTTGGCGGCGATGGAAAATAATTTGCCAGTCTTAGAGTTCTCCCCCAACGAAGTTAAAAGCGCGATTGCCGGCTTCGGTTTAGCCGACAAAAAAGCAGTCCTGAAAATGGTTCGCCTTATTTTGAAAGAGCCGAAACTAGAAATAATCGACGATGCAAGCGATGCTTTGGCTCTAGCAATTGTCGCCGCCCAAAATCTTAGAACGTGCAACTTGTAACGTATAGCGTGCAACATAAGAAAATTCTTAATCCTGCCCTTGGCTTGTTTTGAACGCTACAAGCTACACGATATACACTACGCGCCCGAGTGTTGACAAAGCCGCTTAAATTTTTATACTTTATTTCATAAAAAATAAAATAATGCCGAAAAAAGCAAAAAATTATCCCTACCCAAACAACAAAGAAGAAGACCCGCTTCCAGAAGAAGAGCTTCCTGAAGATCCATTTATTGCCGCAACCACCGTCGACGAAGTTGATGACGTGGACGCAGATGACGACGAGATAGACGACGGCATCAGCGAAGAAGAAGATGAAGAGGAAAAAGAATTAATCGCACACGGATTTCATTTGGTAACCGGAGAAGAAGACGACAACGCAATGTAACTTTTAAAAGACAACTCGATAGACTCGCCTCGCTGGAACTTGTCGAAGCGGGCGAGTTGTCTTAAAAAACACAGCAAAAGACTTTGTTGTGTTTTTTTTATCCTTGATTAAACTTAATAAATATGTAATCGTAAAGCCCCGGAAATAGATTTCTGTTGCCGACACAAAACAAAAACCAACAACAAAATGATCAAATTTTCAAAAGGAAAAAGTAAAAAGCAGCTGTTTTTTTATTTTGCAAGCGCCTCGGCAGTGATTCTTCTCGGCGGAGGACTTTTTTTACTTTATTTAATCAAAACCCTTCCTTCGGTTGAGCAAATTAAGGCCAGAGAAATGTCGCAGTCAACCAAAATTTTTGACCGCACCGGCACGGTTCTTTTGTATGAAATAAGCGCCGGAGAAAAAAGAACTGTTATTCCCGAAGACCAGGTCCCACAGTCTTTGAAAGATGCGATTCTCTCAATCGAAGATGAGAAATTTTATGAAGAGCCGGCCTTTGACTGGAAATCTATTATTCGCGCTTTTTTTGTTAATCTAAAAAGCGGAGAGGTTGTTCAAGGAGGATCCACCATAACCCAACAGTTGGCAAAAAATGCCTTCTTGTCCGCAGAACAGACCTATGTGCGAAAAATTAAAGAGTTAATCCTGGCAATTAGAATAAACGACCACTACTCAAAAGATAAAATTTTGTGGCTTTATATCAACGAGGTTCCTTTCGGCCCTTCGGTTTACGGAGCGGAATCCGCCAGCTTGGCCTATTTTGGAAAATCCGCCAAAGATCTCACTCTGCCAGAAAGCGCCGTCTTGGCAGCAATCCTTAAGGCCCCGAGCTATTACTATCCAGGAGGAAATCATGTCCCCGAGCTTCTAAAAAGAAAAGATTTGGTTTTGAAAAAAATGAAAGATCTTGGAAAAATTTCCGAGAAAGAGTTTGCTGCTGCAACCAAAGAAAAAATTAAATTTATCCCGATTGTCTCAGGAATTAAGGCTCCTCACTTCGTAATGGCTGTTCAGGATTATCTAATCAATAAATACGGAGAAGAACTGATTCGCAAAGGAGGCCTCCAAATTACCACTACTTTAGATTGGAATCTTCAACAGATTGCAGAAAAAGTTGTAAAAGACGGCGCACTAAATAACGAAAAATTATATAACGGCAAAAATGCAGCGCTTGTTGCCGAGAATGCAACTTCCGGCCAAATTTTAGCGATGGTTGGCTCTCGCGACTATTTTGAAACTGACAATGACGGAAATTTCAACGTCGCCACTCAAGGACTGAGACAACCAGGATCTTCCTTGAAGCCTTTTGTTTATCTCGCTGCTTTCGAAAAAGGATTAACTCCTGACACGGTTCTCTTCGATGTTCCAACGGAGTTTTCCGCAAACAACAGTATCTGTCCTCCTGTCCCAAACTACAACAACGAAAATACGAAGTGCTTCCATCCGGAAAACTTTGATCATGTTTTTGTCGGGCCGGTCAACATGAGAAATGCGCTTGCTCAATCCATAAACATTCCCGCGGTTAAAGCTCTTTATATCGCCGGGCTAGACAACACAATCAAAAAAGCAAATTCTTTTGGCTTTAAAACACTTACTGATCCTTCGAAATACGGACTATCTTTGGTTTTAGGAGGTGGAGCTGTTCACTTAATTGACTCTGTTGGTGCTTACTCGACGCTGGCCAACGACGGAGAAAGAGCCGAACAGTCGTATCTTCTCGAAGTCAAAGATTCCAAAAATAATGTTTTAGAAAAATACACTCCAAAGATAAATCGCGCCACTGATTCCCAATACGCCAGAGAAATAAACAACATTCTCTCCGACGTCGAAGCCAGGACTCCACTTTTCCAAAATAGTTTAAATCTGACCGTTTTCCCTGGACATGACGTCGCCCTAAAAACCGGAACTAGTAATGACTACCGAGATGCTTGGGCCCTTGGGTACACGCCCGAATTGGCAGTTGGAGTTTGGGCCGGAAACAACGACAATTCCGCTATGCAGCGAAAAGGATCGAGCCTTTTGGCCGCCATTCCGATTTGGAGCGCTTTTATGAATGAAGCCTTAAAAACCGTTCAAACCAGCGCTTTTATTAAGCCTGATGCTAGAACCCCAGAAAAACCAATCTTGCGCGGAGAATACGTGGTTAACGGACAGATTCACAATATTCTCTACTACATCGACAAAAACAATCCTTTAGGAAGCGCTCCTTCAAGCCCTCAATCCGATCCTCAATTTATTAATTGGGAAACAGGCGTTTTAAGTTGGGTCAGTCAACACTCTCAAGAACTGCAAAAACAATTCTCTTCTGCTGGGTTTGGACAAATAGGAATTCAAATAAACAATCCTCAAAACAATTCTTTTGTTTCTGGAGAAATTCCTTTAAACGTTTCTATAAATTCTTTTAATAACCTGTCTGAAATAAAAATCTATTTTAACGATTCGTTAATTTATAACGCCGGGCTTCCAAAAGAAAAAGCTTATAACTTTGTTTGGCCTTTTTCTCCTGCTCAAATAAACCAACAGAATACTCTTTCAGTTGAAGTTTTGGATGACTCCGGAAATTCTAATAAAGTCTCTGTTAACGTCTACAAGCAAAACTAAGACTTAAGTATCGGCATTAAAATATAAACAAAAGATCCTTCGTTCGGTTCTCTTATTAAAGCCGGCTTTGCTTCATCATTAATTCCTAAATAAACTTCCTCGGACTTAATTGCGCGGACTCCGTCACTTAGATATTTCCAGTTGAAGCTTATTTTTTCAAAATCTCCTTTTATTTTTGCTGGAAGAGTATAAACATTTTCTCCAACAGACTCTTCGTTGGAAAAAATTTTAATAGCTTTATCTCCTTCTTTTTCAATGTTTATCTCGTTGGTTTTCGAACTCAAAACCGAAGACAGCTTTAATGCATTTAACAATTCTGCCTTATTAATCAGAACTTCCGCTTCTGCTTTTTTAGGAATTAGTTGTTTATAATCAGGAAATTTATTTTCCAAAAGTCTAGAAATCATTTCTACTTTTTCACTTTCGAAAAGAATTTGACTGTCTTCAATATAGATTTTCACTTCTCCTTCTTTAAATATCTTCGAAGCATCCATAATTGTCTTAAGAGGAATTAAGCAACTAATATTTTCCATATCTTCCTGTTTAAAATCTCCTTCTTTCACTCTCTTTTCGGCTAAGCGGAAACTATCTGTGGAAGTAAGGGTAAGACCTTCGTTCTCCAGAGAAAACAGCACTGAGTTCAAATCTGGCCTATTCTCGAGTATCTGAGAAGCAGACATCACTTGTTCCGTTGCGACTCTGAAAATATCTGAACTAATTGAAATAAAAGAATTTTTATTTTTAATTTTTGGGATTAGCGGATAATCCTCAGAAGAAACACATTGCAACTTGGCATTATAGTTATCGGTCTTGATATCTAAAACTCCGTTTTTCAACTCTAGGTTTATTCGCTCGGTTTGGATTCCGTTTATTATTCCGAGAAAAAGAGATAACGGAACAGTAGTTTCCCCTTCTTCAATCACCTTTCCAGGAACGAAAGAAGTAATCGCTATTTCTAAATTCGTAGAGACAAGTTTTATTCTATTATTCTTGGCTTCCACTAAAATATTTTTAAGAATTGGAAGTTCTTTGTTTTCTCCTCCAGACTTAGACACAGAATCCAATCCTTCTTTTAACTTTTCCTTAATGATTACTACATTCATGTATTAATTAAATAGTTGTTGTTGTAGGGATGACAGATTTTTGGGGATAAACGTCTTTTGTTCTTATTCTATATAGCTTTTAGTTGTGGATAAAAACTTTATAATTTCTGGCAAACAGTTGGCTACTCTTTGAAAACAAGTTCTTTTATTAAATTGATTTTTTGGCTTAAAGAAGAGTTTTTGTTTATTTCCTGAGAAATCTTCTCAACCGCGTGTATTGCAGTGGTGTGATCCCTCCCCATCTTTTCCCCAATATGTGGGTAAGACATCTCCAGGATTTCCCGAATCAAAAACATCGCCACCTGTCTCGGTTCAACAATCTCTTTTTTTCTTACTCGGCCAGTCATTTCCTCTACGGAAATATTATAGAAGTCAGAAACGGCCTTAATAATTTGATCTTCAGAAACTCGGTGAGAGAAATCTTTTACGGTTTTGCGGATAATTTCTTCGACCTCCCTCGGATTTAAATCAACCTTCTTTGCCTCTCGGTAAAAAAGAATCTTATTTAAAACCCCTTCTATTTCTCTAACATTTTTCTTTACTTTTCTGGCAACCAAGTCAATTATCTCTTCACTTAAGTTCCTGTCCTGCTCTAGCAATTTGCTTTTAATAATTGCCATGCGCATCTCATATTCCGGAAAACCGATATCTGCGGTTAACCCGGCCTCAAAACGCGACCTGAGGCGTTCCTCGAGGGTAGGAATCGACTGTGGGGGTC
>Ga0116177_10002008_pt1 | contig 15086 bp, 12 predicted proteins | sample AD_STIC10_MetaG_FD_89750 | JGI IMG/M metagenome (GOLD analysis project Ga0116177, IMG submission 89750) | Active sludge microbial communities of municipal wastewater-treating anaerobic digesters from USA - AD_STIC10_MetaG | ecosystem: Engineered > Bioreactor > Anaerobic > Digestate | place: USA... | reverse complement strand
TTAGCTGTTAATGCAAAAATAAGGAACTCAATTTGAAAGCAATTCACAGCTATACCACGAGGCAAAGACAAAAGGCAAGAGCTGTTAATGCAAAAATAAGGAACTCAATTTGAAAGCAATTCACAGCGTGAAGGTTTGGTGAACAAGTGGTGACGCTGCTGTTAATGCAAAAATAAGGAACTCAATTTGAAAGCAATTCACAGCACATCGTCAATCTAATGGCGCAATGCCGCAGCTCTTAATGCAAAAAATATGAGGAACTCAATTTGAAAGCAATATTATAATTTATGGACTATGAACTTGAACGCGAACAACGTTATAGTTTGATTGATATAAGCAATTCCTTTTTAATGTTTATATATTTTTATTTCGAAAAAGTTGATGGTAAAGTGCTACTTCGAATTCATCAATGGTTAAATGTTGGTTGTCAATAACAAATGCGGCGACTTTTGGGTTAATGTCCTTCAGCGCATTAAATGCCGATTCATTTCGATTTATCTTACGTTCGAATAACAACATAGCATCTGAAATCAATATCTGTTTGTCCGCTATATCTTCTGGGATTATAAGGTGCGTAATATTTAAATTGTCAGCCATTGTCAACCAATTGTTTTTCGTAGATGGAATTCAGGTATCAATTTTGACAGTGCTGCTCTTTATTTTTCTATTCGCTTAAAATTAAAATCCTCCGTATACACCTGATCCCCTTCTTTAAGTGTGAGGCGTATGAGCAATTTATTTCCGGTTACCGAATACGTGAGTCCGCTGAAATAGGCGGTTTGATTTTCGATGGATACTAATTTGAAGGTGGTCCATTCTGATTTTTCTTCCCATCCTTCGAGGTCTTTGCCGTAGTGTTTGAGCTTGATGGTCAGGCTGCTGTCTTCCTCAATCAGGTGCATATACTCAGTGAAAATGAGGGTGTCGTTGAGCACGAACCTGAAAATACCCTGCATGGCCTTGTCGGCAGCCGGCAACCAGAGCTCCGTGCAGTTGCCTCCAAATCCGGTTCCTTCCCAATATCCTGCCAACCAAGAAATCTGGTCAATAGTGGCTTTTCCGGGCGCTTGTCCCGCTTCGAGCTTTTTCACTTCCTGGGCATGAGTAACAACCTGAAACCCACACAGGAGTAGGAAAATGGCCATCATGTTGCGCATAGTCTGATGTGTTTTGCCTCAATATTACAAAAGAACAGGCTAAAATGAAGCTGTGCTTTCGCTATTTCCGGGCAGGGTACACGAAGCGAAATTACAGGGTCATAACATAGTCATTTCTCCCCCAAACCAACCGTACCAGCGAAAGTTTCGTATTTTTAATATGGATTAGTGGCTATCGGACTATCTGGTGCCCTGTATCTGCTTTGTTTATTGTGAACTTCCGAAGTGCCACCATATTACTCCTCGTGCAGACGCTGTTTTTTGGCGTGCAGCCTTTATGCGCCCAGCAAATTTCAGTTCCGCATGCCCAACCGATTAAGTTTTTAGAAAATAAGCATCAATGGCCTGAACAGGTGTTGTATCGCGCTGAATTGGGTGGTATGCGGGTGTATCTCGAGCAATCAGGGTTTATGTTTGACTTGTTTGATGAAGATGCGGTGAAACATACCCAGCCCGGACAAACTTCTCAGATTATTCAGCGACATGCTTATCGCATGCAATTTCTGGATGCGCGTTCTGCTATTCCCGTAGTAGCATCGATGCCGGGTAATGAATATTATAATTTCATTTTAGGAAATGATCCTTCAAAGTGGGCATCGCGTGTGCATGCATATGGTGAAGTGTTGTATGATGATGTTTATGCGCAAATTGATATGCGTGTATATAGCAGCGGCAGTAATTTGAAATATGATTTTATTGTGCATCCCGGTGCGCATGTTGAGGATATACGCATGCAGTATACCGGTTTGTATGCTGTTTTAGTACAGGATAATCAATTACAGTTAGTTACAGCATTGGATACCGTTAAAGAAATGCGACCTTATGCCTGGCAGAAAATTAATGGTAAAGTAGTTCCGGTGCCTTGCCTGTATCAGGTTGATGAAAATATTGTGTCCTTTCAATTTCCGGAAGGATTTGATCGAAATTTCGAATTAATTATTGACCCGGAATTAGTGTTCGGCTCCTATAGCGGCAGCACCACAGATAATTGGGGATATACGGCCACATTTGACAGTGAGGGTAATTTATTTGGTGGAGGCGCTGCATTTGGTGGTGGATATCCGACAACCGTAGGCGCATACACAACAACGTTTTCGGGTGGAGATACTGACCTGGGTATTTCTAAATGGAATGCTACCGGAACGGATTTATTATTTAGCACTTACATAGGCGGAACAAAATCTGAATTGCCACACAGTATGATGGCAACCGCTGATAATGAATTAGTGATTTACGGCACCACCAGCAGTAATAATTTTCCTATAACTGCAGGTGCTTATGATGCATCCTTTAATGGCGGTTCTACAGTAACTGTTGACGGAATTGATTTTTCTGGTGGTAGTGATATTTATGTATTGAAATTAAACGCCGACGGAACTGCGTTAATCGGTTCAACCTTTGTCGGCGGAACGGGTAATGATGGTTTGAATATAGCACCCGGATATACAACACATTATAATTACGGAGATTTTATTCGGGGAGAGGTTATTGTTGATGCCTTTGAAAATATTTATGTTGCCAGTAATACGGTAAGTACTAATTTCCCGACAACTGCCGGTGTATTTCAGCCTGCAATATCAGGTGATCAGGAAGGTGTGGTATTTAAATTAGCACCCAATTGCTCAGCATTAACCTGGTCGAGTTATATAGGTGGAAGCGAAGAAGAAGGTGCTTATAGTATGAAGCTAACATCGCTTGGGCAGTTAGTGGTGGGCGGTGGAACAGCCAGCAACGATTTTCCGGTAACAGCCGGGGCCTGGGATACAACCTATTCAGGTGGTGTAACGGATGGCTTTGTTTCGATTATTTCTCCTGATGGAACAACGCTTGAATATTGCACGTTTGCCGGCACAAATAATTATGATCAGGTGTATTTTGTGGAAACAGATGCAGATGATAATATTTATATAACCGGACAAACAAAAGGTGTATGGCCGGTTACAGCCGGTGTATATACGGAACCAAATGGCAAACACTTTATTACCAAATTGGAACCGGATTTAAGTGCGATTATGTACTCCATGGTTTTTGGAAATGGAGGTTCAGCCATAAATATTTCACCTTCTGCATTTTTAGTTGATCAATGCGAAAATGTATATGTGTCAGGATGGGGTGGTATCGTAAATCAGGGATATAATATATCTACCGGTTTTACAGTTGACATGACGATTACACCGGATGCTATCCAGTCGACAACTGATGGCAGCGATTTCTACTTTTTTGTGATTTCAAAAAATGCGATTGACTTAGTATTTGCCAGTTATTTTGGCGGCCCAGCCAGTCCTGAGCACGTGGATGGCGGCACAAGTCGCTTTGATAAAGCAGGTGCAATCTATCAGGCAGTATGTGCGGGCTGCTGGGGCTTGGATGATTTTCCGACTACACCCGGCGCATGGTCGGAAGTAAATGGTGGATCATTGTGTAATCTCGGTGTCGCAAAAATTGAATTTAATATTGCCGGCGTATATGCAGAGGCAGTTGCTGATCCTTCTTTTATCGGTTGTGTGCCTTTTGATGTAGATTTTATTAATACAAGTGCAGAAGCAGAAGATTATATCTGGGATTTTGGAGATGGGTCGCCACTCAATTATTCGTTTGAACCATCTCATACTTTTACCGAACCGGGTACCTATGAAGTGATGCTGATTGTAATAGATTCACTGACTTGTAATATTGCGGATACGGCTTATCTGACAGTTACCGTACTCAGTGAGGATATTGAAGCTGATTTTGATTATACGCTGGCAGAAAATTGCGATAGTTTAACCGCTACCCTTAATGCTTTAGGTATCTATAATCCTACAACTGAATTTGAATGGGATTTTGGGGATGGCACTACCTCTGATGAACAAAATCCGGAGCATGCTTATTATGAACCAGGGGCGTATACGATTACGTTGATTGTTACCGACCCATTTAGTTGTAATGCTGCGGATACATTTTCATTAAGTATCGATTATTTGTACGAGTTTAATACAGGTTTCACTGCAGAAGCGCTGGGTTGTTTGCCGGTGGAAGCCACATTTACGCCATTATCGGAAACGGCAGATACCTATATCTGGTTATTTGGTGATGGCACTTCAGATACTGCAGCCGCCACAACACATATTTATACAGAGCCTGGTATTTACACGGTTTCACTGATTGCAGTTTTATGTGGTGTACCCGACACGCTTACACAAGAAGTGATTATTGATGGTTGGACTACTGCCTTTTTTGATGCCTATCCGGAATATGCTATCATCAATACGCCAACGGTTTTCACCAATCTGAGTACAAATGCGGTTACCTATGAATGGAATTATGGTGACGGCACTACTTCTATCGATAAAAATGGATATCATGTGTATGAGGAAGAAGGTGTTTATACTGTTTGTCTGACCGCAACCAATACCAACGGCTGCAGCGATGTGTATTGTCGTACGGTTGAGGTGGTGAATGAAGGTGCTGTTGGCGTACCCAATGCCTTTTCGCCTAATGGTGATGGTATAAATGATATGATATTTATTAAAGGGTTTGGGTTTGATGAAATTCAATTATTGATATTTAACCGATGGGGTGAATTAGTGTTTCAAACCAATGACCGCAGTGTTGGATGGGATGGTACATATAAAGGACAACTACAGGAAACAGAAGTGTATGTATATGTATTAACCGGGCGTTTCCTGGATGGAAAACCAATCGAATTAAAAGGTAATATTTCACTATTGCAATGAGAAAAATCCTGTTTGGCATATGTATGTTGAGCTCTCTGCTGGTATGCGGACAGGATGTGCATTTTTCGCAATTTTTCGCAGCGCCGATGCATATTAATCCGGCGCAAACCGGTAATTTTTTGGGAAGTGTTCGTCTCGGTGCTAATTATCGGGATCAGTGGGGAAGTGTAACTGTTCCATATCGAACATTTTCTTTATTTACAGATGTGGGTATTCAGCCTAAAAAAGCAGTGAATCGTTTTGGCTTAGGTGTTATTGCCCTGAATGACCAGGCCGGTGATGGAGTGCTTACCACCAATAAATTATTGATTTCTGCCGCTTATCATATTGGATATACCGATCATGATGCGGTGCGACTGGCAATAGGTTTGCAGGGTGGAATTGTTCAAAAAACATTTGATGTTTCTAGATTGTATTTTGACAATCAGTGGAATGATTTTTCTTTTGACCAGCAAATTGCTAACGGTGAAACCGGATTAAATCAGCAATTATCTTACGCCGATTTAGGCGCAGGTGCTTTGCTGACGATTATTCCTTATGAAGACCAGCGGTATACGATTGGCGCTTCTGTTGCGCATGTGAATGAGCCGGTTGAATCTTTTTATGGCAGCACGAATCAGGTGGGTATAAGATACACTGCCACTGCAGGCGCTTTCATTGCCTTAAATGGTGTCGCTACTTTTCAGCCTCAGATTTATGTTTCCACTCAGAAAAAAGCTTCTGAAATTATTTTGGGTGCGAATTTCAGCAAGCCTATGGGCGGCGATGGTTCAGAAAGTGCTTTATTTGCCGGAACCTGGTTTCGGGTGGGCGATGCTTTATGGGTAGTAGGTGGTTTGCAAACCGGACATTTCACCGGTTCGATAAGTTATGATATCAATGTATCTAAACTGAGTACGGCCAGTAATTTATCCGGTGGACTCGAAATGGCTGTAGTGTACACCTTTGGTTCAATTGGCAAGCGCGATCCGCTTAAATGTCCTACCTATTAACAGCACTTTATCCCGCTGATAATTTTTTACTTAAGGTTAAATGAAAAGTTGAACCTTTGCCGGGCTTTGATTCTACCCAGATTTCTCCGCCGTGACGTTCGACAATTTTCCTGCAAATGGCAAGACCGATTCCGGTTCCGGTGTATTCTTCAACCGTATGCAATCGTTGGAAGATGACAAAAATACGCTGGAAATATTCAGCACTGATACCAATGCCGTTATCCTTAAATATGAGTTCCCAGGTGGTTTTATGTTCAATAACGGAAATGGTTACTTCCGGGGTGCGTTTATCTGATTTGAATTTGATGGCATTGTCTATCAGATTTTGAAATACCTGGGTGAGTTGAATACGGTTTCCATATACCTCAGGTAAATGTTCAGCCATGATTAAGGCTTCATGTGTTTCAATTTTATCTTTCAGTACATGATTTACGGTAATAAATATTTCGTTGAGGTCTATTTTTTCAAATCCTGTATTATAGCGGTTGATGCGACTATATTCCAATAAATCATGAATGAGGGTTTGCATACGTTTGGCACCATCTACAATGAAGCCCATAAATTGCTGTGCTTCTATATCCAGTTTATCATGATACCGGCGCTCGAGTATTTGAATGAAGCTGGTAATAGTGCGCAGTGGTTCCTGTAAGTCGTGGGAAGCTACATACGCAAAATGTTCGAGTTCCTGATTGGTATGCGTGAGTTCAAGATTTTTTTGCTCAAGTGCGGCTTCTGCGCGTTTGCGGCCTTCAATATTTTCGATGATGGCTACTGTGTACATAGCATCGCCCACGTGAAATAAACTGGACATGGCTTCTCTGGCCCAGAATTCAGTGCCATCCTTGCGCAAAAAACGTTTTTCTACAGAATAATGCTTGGCAGCACCGGAGTAAATATTAAGCAACTGCACCTGTGCCGCATCCTTATCTGCCGGATGTGTGAAATCTAAAATGTTTTTACTGTGCAGCGCAGCTTCGGTATATCCGAGCATGTTTACAAAGGCATCATTTACATCATGTATACGGCCGCCATCTGATGTAATTACGATACCCATTGGTGAACTTTCGTATACGGCACGGAATTTCTCTTCACTCTCCATCAAAGCCTGTTCGTTGCGTTTCTGCAGGTCGATGTCTTCAATAATAGAAAGAATAAGTGTTTTTCCCTGCGTGCCCTGTAAAACATTACAGGTCATTTTAGACCAGGTGCTGCTGCCATTTTTTCGCTGCCATCTGCGTTCAAAAAAAGCGGTAGAGGTTTTACCACTCAGCAGTTGTTTGAAATAATTTTTAGTTGAACTGTGGTCGTTGGCTTCAAGGAATTGGTAGATGTCTAAACCTTTTATTTCATCTAGTGTATAGCCGAGACGTTGCAGCAGGGTATAGTTGGCTTCAACAAATTTGCCATTGCGATCGGTGAGGGCAATGCCGAGCGATGCATTTTGAAATACTGCTGTAAATCGGGCTTCGCTTTCTTTCACTTTTTCCTGCATATTGCGCCGCTCATCGAGGTCGCGAACAACAGAAATGCGCACCTTCTGATCCTGATGCGAAATGGTTTTACCGGTAACCTCCACATTTCTCGCCAGGCCGTTATCGAGACGGATAATGCGCGAAGTATACATCTCGTCAGAATTGGTTTGCACAATCCGGCCAACTTTTTCTTTGTATTCGGGATCTACAAAATCTAGGAAGTTGCGCCCGATAATGTCTGCTTCACTTTCTGCTCCGAAAATGCGCAGAAATGCATTGTTTACGAGTTGATATTCACCATTCACAATAATGCTCATACCATCTAAAGCATGATCGAAGAAAAAGCGCAATCTGGATTCTGTTTCAGCGGCGTGTTTTTGCTGCTGATACATCGTGGTAACATCTCTGCCGATGCAATAAATATGTCCGGTAATTGAGTTAACGGATGCATCGTAACTCAGCGTTTTAATTTGACCTGATTTGGTGCGGATACGTAATTCGTAGTTGAGCAGTTGTGTTTTATTTATCCGTAGCTCATCAATTACTTTTAAAGCATTCGGGATATCTTCGGGTAACACAAAATCCCAACCGCCTTTTAAGTCAATAATTTCATCCCGCGAATAACCACTGATTCTTGAATACGCATTGTTAAAATCGATGATCGTGCCATCCAGTGTTGCCACCAGCATGACATCCGCCGACATTCTGAAGAATAATTCAAAATCAGTGGATGGTGTGGTGGGTGCTAAAGGTGGTGTAACACGATTTGCCATACAGATACTAAGGGTACTAATGTACCATTTTTTTACTATTCACCAATGATAACCGGTGGTTTTGCCTGGTCACCAAAGCGTTTTTGGATGAACGGGTTAATAAAAACCACTGCCATAATCATCAGCGTGCCTATATAAAATCCCGTTTGCAGATGCTCCTGCTCGTTAAACAGCAATATAGCCATGCCAATGCCATACACCGGTTCAAGGTTCAGTGTGATGGAGGCGGTAAATACAGAGATATGTCGTAAACAATATAAGGAAAGCGTAAAGGGGACCACCGTGCATAAGCCGGAAAATAATATCAGATTCACGATATCTGTTCCGGAAGGATGGATATCTGTTTCGGGTTGCACATGTAAATACAGCGGCATGATTGCGCTTAGGATGATATACCCTGTCACAATTTCAATAAAAGTGATATTCAGCGGTTTTGTTTCTGCAATCATTTTTTTATTGAGCAGAGAGAATATGGTTGCGAAGAAAGTGGATATTAATCCTAATATAATACCGGTTTTATAGTTTCCGCTGAAATGAAAAATTAAATACATCGCCGGCACTACCAGCAAGCCAAGCAACAATTCGTGCCAGATAAATTTTCTGCCAAAAAAAAGTGGTTCCAGCACACTCACAAAAAAAGAAGTGGTGGCAAGGCAGGTTAAGGCAACTGAAATATTTGCCTCCTTAATAGAACCATAAAAGGCAAGCCAATGTGCGGTAACGATTAAACCGATGCCAACTAATTTCCAAAGCGTTTTTCGTTGGATGGTGCGCAAAGATTTCCAAAGTGCCGGTATGCATAATAAAATGACGGAAGTAATGCCCATCCGATACCATACTAATATGGTTTCATTGAGCTGAATTAAACGACCGAATACGGCAGTAAATCCCCACAAAAACACGCATACATGGTATAACCAATATGCTTTCTGATATGCCCGATCCATGCGACAAAGGTAGCTGATTTGCAACAGCCTGCCGATTGGTAGAGCATGCGTAGCCGGTTATATTATGCCATTATCGGCAAAGCTGTAATAATCGGCCTCACCCACTATTATATGATCTAGAATATGCATTTCCATCAGTTTGGCGGCTTCCTTTAATTTTTTCGTTACACTGATATCGGCATCACTTGGCTGCAAATTTCCGCTGGGATGGTTATGCGCGAGAATAATGCCTGAGGCTAATTTTTGAAGTGCATTTTTCAGGATGATTTTCACATCAACAACGGTTCCGGCAACACCACCTGAGCTGATGCGTTCCTTGTCGATAATTCGATTGCCCTTATTGAGATAAATCACCCAGAACTCTTCATGTTGTAAATCGCCAAGTAAGGGTTGGATATGGTCAAAAATGTCTTTACTCGACCGAACGATTACTTTCAGTGCAGCTTCACTCAGATTTCTGCGTCTGCCTAATTCGAGGGCCGCGATGATACTAACCGCCTTGGCCGTTCCAACACCATGAAAAGCTGTCAGGTCGGCAACCTGTAATTTGCCGAGGCTGTGCAGGTCGTTTTGAAAATGGCTGAGGATGCGGGTAGAGAGTTCTACAGCAGTTTCGCGGGCATTACCGCTGCCGATGAGGATGGCGAGTAATTCTGCGTTTGATAAGCTTTGCCTGCCCTTTGCGATAAGTTTTTCACGCGGGCGGTCTTCCTCTGCGAGGGTTTTAAGGGTATAATTCATTGAAGTTTCCATCACCGTTCATACAGCACCTCCCCACCTCAAAAATAAAAAAACCCGACTAAAAAGCCGGGTTCTTTCAAGAAATATGCGTTTGAATTACTTGGCAACAGCCTTCTTCATCAGAGATGATTTCAGGTTTGCTGCTTTGTTTTTGTGAATGACATTGCGTTTCGCCAGTTTGTCGATCATAGAAACTACCTCAGGCAACATTTTATCTGCCTCTTTCTGATCTGTAAGAGCACGGAGTTTACGGATGGCATTACGCGTGGTTTTGCCATAATAGCGGTTAGCTTCGTTGCGTTTTTCCGACTGGCGGATTGACTTTTGAGCGGCCTTATGATGTGCCATTGTTGTTCGACTTAGTTTTTAAAATGGAGTGCAAATATAGGTCGGTTTGTGGAAAATTCCAAAAAAAATGGATTACAACCCGATTTTAAAGGGTTTTTTAACCTAAACAGCCCTTCAGCATGAGATTTGCCTGATTTTGACCGAAGGGTTAGTCTTCCAGCATCTTCAGGAATGTGTCTTCGTCAATGATTTCAACGGTTCCGAGCGCTTTTGCTTTGTCCAGTTTCGACCCGGCTGCCTCCCCGGCAACCAGGAAATTGAGGTTTTTCGACACCGAAGAAATCAGTTTTCCGCCATTGTTTTCGACCAGTTCTTTGGCCTCATCCCGGGTAAAACGGGTAAGAGAGCCTGTAAACAGGAAGGTTTTATTGCCAAGTTTTCCGGGACCGGAAGCGGTTTTTTCATTCTTCAGATTCAACCCGTAACCTTCCAAAGTGCTAATCATATCGCGATTAACCGGATTTTGGAAAAACTGATACAGGCTTTCAGCTACTTTCGGACCGATACCTTCTACTGATTGGAAATGATCCATATCCCAGTCGAGTAGTTCTTTCAGGTTGTTCAGACTACGCACCAGATCCTTGGCAGTTTGTGTGCCCACATGCCTGATGCCAAAACCATTGAGCAGTCGCCACAAAGGTTGTTGTTTACTGGCGGCAATGCCATCCACCAGTTTATTAATGCTTTTATCTTTCCATCCTTCCCAACCGGCAAGTTGTTCGGCATGGAGGGTGTATAGCTCCGGAATATTGTGCACGATGCCGTTGGCGTACAATTCAATAATCGTTTCTCTGCCACAGCCATCGATATCCATGGCATCCTTGCTCACAAAATGAATTAAACGTTCTTCTGCCTGTGCCGGACAATCGGGATTATTGCATCTATAAACGGCCTCGCCTTCTGGTTTGGTGATTGGCGCGTTGCACGAAGGACAGGTTTTCGGAAAATGGATTTTGCGAACTTTGTTTTGGTCGCGTTTCGACAATACAACACGATCAATATAAGGAATTACATCTCCGGCTCTTTGCACTACAACGATGTCATGCAGATGAATATCTTTTTCATTGATAATATCTTCATTGTGTAAAGAGATGGAAGAAACATTTACACCTCCAATATAAACGGTGCGCACTTTTGCTACGGGAGTTATGGCTCCGGTTCTGCCAACCTGATAATCAACTTCGAGTAATTCAGTTTCCTGTTCGCGCGCTTTAAATTTAAATGCAATTGCCCAGCGGGGATGGTGGGATGTTGCACCACATAAACGTTGTTGTGCTATATCATTCACCTTAATCACCATACCATCAATTTCGTAGGTGTATTGGTCGCGTGCTTCTTCCCATTGTTGTATAAAGCTGTGCACTTCTGCAATCGTGTCACATTTCTTTTTTTCAGCACCCGGAATTTTAAAGCCTAGTTTTCCGAGCATTTCGATATTGTTATAGTGCTTTTCTAACACAGTACCTAAAACATCACGACCATCTGAATCCACAGCATACGCAATATGATACATAAAGGCTTCGAGTCCGCGTTTTACGACTTCATCAGAATCTTTTACACGCAATGCACCGGCGGCTGAGTTGCGTGGGTTTTGAAGAATTTGCAAACCTTCTGCCTCCCGCTTCTCATTTATTTTGGCGAATGTTTCTTTATTAATAACCACTTCTCCCCTGAGTTCGACGCGGTGTATGCCATATTTCGAAAATGCTGCCTTTAACGGAAGCGAGCGCATGCGTTTTGCGTTGATGGTAATTTCATCACCCTGTGTGCCATCACCACGTGTTGCTGCGCGCACTAATAAATCATTTTCATAAATCACGGCAATGGAAGAACCGTCAAATTTTGGTTCGACGCAATATTCTATTGCAGGTGTTTGTGTTAATTCACGTACACGTTTATCAAAAGTCTGCAAATCGTTTTCATCATAACTGTTTTCCAGACTCAGCATCGGCACCGAGTGCGAAACAGTGGGGAATTCTTCACTTAAGGTTCGTGCTACACGTTGGGTAGGAGAGTCCTCGGTTAATAAGGCCGGATATGTTTTTTCGAGTAACTGTAATTTTTTAAACAGGAGGTCGTAATCAATATCGCGGATAACCGGTTTGGCGTCAACATAGTATTTCCAATCGTGGAAATGCAATACCTGCTTTAAATCGTCAACTACATCGCGGGCGGCGTCCTGATGGGCAGGCATATCAGCCAGCGTTTTCACCAATTGTTCGGTAAGCGCTATTAACCGGTGCTGTTCGTCCTGCTCGTATTTCATGCCCGCAAATTAAAGAGAATTTTACAACAAAGCATCAATCGCACGTGCCAAGGCATGGTCTTTTTCTGTTACGATATTGCCTGCATCGTGGGTGTTGAGATAAATATCTACTTTATTCCACACATTGGTCCAGTAGGGATGATGATTATGCTGTTCAGCCAAGATGGCAACACGTGTCATAAATGCAAAAGCTTCAGAGAAATTTTTGAAGGTGAAGGATTTATGGAGTTGATTATTTTCTTCTGTCCACATGGTTTGATTTTGCTTTTTGATAAAGATATTGATTACTCTTTTTTAATGGCTGGTAGTGAGTAGTGAGTATTGGGTAGTGAGACCGCCCAGTTTGACTTCGTCGGTTAGTTGTATTCAATATTCGACAAAGTCGAATTGCATTTTTGTATTAGTCCCACTACTCACTACCCACTACTCACTACCCTCCAATTCAGAAAAAAATTGTTTTATTATAAATAACTTCCCTCAACTTACCGCCTTACCGTCTTCCTGCCTCGTGAATTTCTACACGATTTGAGAAATTTTTAATGTGTTGGTGCGGGCCATTTCTTTAACCGGCATGGTGCCAATGTTGATGACCACATCGCCTTTTTTTAGATGTCCGCTGTCTACTAAATGTTGTTGCACTTCCTTGAAAGTATTATTCGTTCCTCTCATCCCATCATAGAAAAAGGCCTCAACTCCCCACAATAAATTTAAAATATTTACCACTTCCGGATTATTCGTAAAGATGTAAATATTTGCCCTTGGCCGGCAGCTGCTCACCATAAATGCGGTATAACCTGTTTTTGTCATTCCCATGATGGCAGCGGCATGCACTTCTCCGGCCATATTAGATGCGTTAAAACAAATGGCATCACTCAAATAGGTTTTAGAGCGCTTATCCGGCACATTTCGACGGTCGTAAATTTTGGGGTCTTTTTCGGCCTGTTCAATAATGCGCACCATTGTCTGAATAACTTTTTCCGGATATTTTCCGGCAGCTGTTTCACCGCTGAGCATCACACAATCGGCACCATCTAAAACAGCATTGGCCACATCTGTTACTTCAGCGCGTGTTGGATGCGGATTTTCAATCATACTTTCCATCATCTGTGTGGCAATAATGACAGGTGTAGAATTAGCCAGACATTTAATACACAGTTCCTTTTGTGTAAAAGGTACTATTTCAACCGGCATTTCAACACCAAGGTCGCCACGTGCTACCATGATGGCATCTGTAGCATCAATAATATCATCAATATTCCGCAGTGCTTCCGGCTTTTCAATTTTCGCAATTACGCGGGCATGATAGCCATGATGGCGGATGATATTTTTTAAGTGAATAATATCTTCAGCTTTACGCACAAAAGAAAGCGCCACCCAGTTTACACCTTCCTGCAAAGCGAACATTAAATCTGCATGATCTTTTTCGGTCAGCGAAGGAATAGATACCTGTGTATCGGGCAGGTTAACACCTTTTTTAGAAGAAATTGGTCCGCCAAAAATGACACGTGTTACCACGGTGTCTTTGCGATTGGTTTCTAATACTTTCAGTTCGATTTTACCATCATCAATTAAAACGGTTTCACCTGCTTTTACATCTTTGGGGAAATTCGGATAGGTGATATAGGCTATTTCGTTTGTGCCAATACCGGGATTGGTGGTGAACTTAAAAATATCACCTTCTTTTAATACAGTTAAGGGTAATACTTCTCCTAATCTGATTTTCGGTCCTTGTAAATCGGCTAAAATGCTCACATGCGTATTCAGTTCGCGATTGGCCTGTTTGATCAGGGCAATTGTTTCTTTGTGCACTTCATGCGATCCGTGACTGAAATTGAGTCGAAACACGTCGACACCGGCATGGATTAATTTCTTAATCATGTCGTAACTGTTGCTTACGGGTCCTAATGTGGCAATGATCTTTGTCTTGTTATGTCCTCTTTTCATAATTATATATATGCCGAAACGGCTGTAAAGTTCATTAAATATCTGTTGCAGGGGTATCCAGAATAAGGTTATGTTTTGAACGGATTGAAGCCAGCGGGATGGATACAACAGCCTGAACTGACTCGATTTGTCGAAGTTTTTTCAACATTCCCACCGATCTCCCCATATAGTATTCTCCTTTAACCACGAGGAGGTAGTCCATCTCCTTAACCTCATTCAGGAGCAGGAAGGTGCCCTGTCGGTTCCGGAGGAGGTGAAAGTGGCTTTTGGTGAGCTCTTCGAAGTAATCGTAGCGTGAAAAGCTAGTCTGGCGCTGACTTTCGGCATCTACAACCACCACATCTTCAACGCGCATGAGGCCTTTATGGAGGGTTTTATTGATGTTCCAGGCCAGTCTGTAGTCTTGCAAAGGGGTAGCCACACCAATCAACAGGAAGTTAAAATCCGGGTCGATCTTCAGTTTTCTTTTGGCCATCCAGGCTCAAAGGTACGGATGTCGGTGCATAATAGGGTTGACTAATTTGCACAATCAACCCCTATTCGCTTATCTTTGCACTTTATTTTTGAACAACCACTCAAAAAAGCCTCGTGCACGAGTGGCATTAAAACCTACATACAATGTCAGAAATCGCAGAAAAAGTAAAAAAGATCATCATTGACAAGCTTGGTGTTGATGAAAGCGAAGTAGTTCCTGAAGCCAGCTTTACCAACGATTTGGGTGCTGATTCAC
>Ga0116177_10002004_pt1 | contig 15098 bp, 16 predicted proteins | sample AD_STIC10_MetaG_FD_89750 | JGI IMG/M metagenome (GOLD analysis project Ga0116177, IMG submission 89750) | Active sludge microbial communities of municipal wastewater-treating anaerobic digesters from USA - AD_STIC10_MetaG | ecosystem: Engineered > Bioreactor > Anaerobic > Digestate | place: USA... | reverse complement strand
TTTCAAGCACGTTGCGCAACTGCTGCTCGCCCCAGCGTCTCGGTAACTCGCTTCGCAATGCGCCCAAGGCGCGCGGGCGTTGGGGCGAGCAGCAGTTGCGCAACGTGCTTGAAAGCTGCGGCCTGTCAGAACATGCCGACTTCCAGACCGAGGTGTCAATGGAGGGAAGCGAGGGGCGTTTGCGTCCGGACGTGATTTTGCGCGTACCGGGCGGCCGCAATCTGGTGATTGACGCGAAGGTGTCGTTAAACGCCTATCAGGATGCTTTTGAGGCAGGGGATGAGCACGGACGGGAGAATTCATTAGCCGCCCATGCTGCCTCCATGAAAAACCACGTCAATTCGCTTGGTCAAAAAGCCTATCAGGACCAGTTCGAAGACACGCCCGACTATGTCATCATGTTCGTTCCCGGCGAACATTTTCTGGCGGCGGCCTTGGAAAAGGACCCAGACCTCTGGGATTTTGCCTTTAGCAAGCGGGTGTTGCTGGCAACGCCGACCAATTTGATCGCCATCGCCCGCACAGTTGCTGCGGTCTGGAAGCAGGAAAAAATGGCCGGTCAGGCGCGCGAGATCGCCGAGCTTGGCAAGGAGCTTTACGCCCGTCTTACTACCATGGGCGCACATGTAGGCCGCATGGGTAAAAATCTCGATACCGCTGTTTCGGCGTATAATGCTTTGGTCGGAAGCCTTGAGTCGCAAGTGTTGACGCAGGCAAAACGGTTTGAGGATTTGAGCATTGATACTGGCGGAAAGGCGATAGAATTATTGCCCGTCGTCGATCAAACGACCCGGCCGTTGGTAAAACTGGTCGAGGCTCCATCGCAGGATGAAGATGCCGCTTAGGCGGGCCTATTTCCGCCGAAACTGGTTCAACACTTCGTAAGCCATGACAGCGCTGGCAATTGCCGCGTTCAAGCTGTCCGCCTTGCCCCTCATAGGCATTTTGACGCGCAGGTCGCATTCGTCTTCATAGTCCGCTGGCAATCCCTGGGCTTCGTTTCCCGTCAGAATGAAACATGGTGCTGCATATGTGGCGGATTGATAGTCGATGTCGGTGCGCAGACTGGTGCCGACCAATTGTCCTTCGCCTTTGCGCAGCCAGGTTACGAAATCGTCCCACCGGCATTGAACCACTTTCTGGGTGAATATTGCCCCCATACTGGCGCGCACGGCTTCGACGGAGAAAGGGTCGGTGCAATCATCGATCAGGATCAAGCCGCCCGCACCGACTGCATCGCCAGTCCGAAGCATAGTGCCGAGATTGCCAGGATCGCGCATCGCCTGTGCCACCAGCCAGATAGGCGCCTGGCTCCGGTCAATATCCTCCAACGCCGTTGCATGGTCCCGGTAAACGCCGACTAGGGCCTGCGTATTATCTTTGCCCGAAAGCTTCGCCATGATTTCGGCGCTTGTTTCGATGACATCGCCACCGGCAACGAGGACAGAGGCTTCGAGCGCAATCTCCAGTGCATGCACCTCGCGGTCCTTCACGCGGAACAGCATTTCGGGAAGGAAGCCGGCGTCGCGCGCTTCGGTCATGATCCGCAAACCTTCGGCGAGGAAAAGCCCGGCACGTTTGCGTAGTTTCTTTTCCCGTAATCCCCGAACTTCTTTCAAGAGGGGATTGGAGAAGCCTGTAATTTCACGGCGCATCAGTCTTCGCCGAAACCGTCTACCACCAGTCCAACCAGCTTACCCAAAGCCATTTCGGCCTGCTCGCCTTCGACATGAACCGTAATCTCGCTACCCTTGGCGGCGCCCAACATCATCAGGCCCATGATCGATGTGCCAGTCACACATTGACCGTCCTTTTCGACCTCCACCTTCAAACCTTCAGGAAGACGGCTGACGAAGGTGACGAATTTTGCGCTGGCCCGCGCGTGCAGGCCCTTCTGGTTGACGATCGTGACTTGACGGCTAAGCCTGCTCACGCGATGCCTCCAAAACCTCGGACGCGACGCTGATATATTTCCGGCCAGCTTCGCGTGCAGCGGCGACGGCTTCCCGCACGTCCATATTTTTTCGTGCGCTGTCGAGACGGATAAGCATTGGCAGGTTCACGCCCGCAATGACTTCCACACTTCCGGCATCCAGCAGAGAGATTGAAAGATTGGACGGTGTTCCACCGAAAAGGTCGGTCAGGATGATGACACCTTTCCCATCGTCGACCTGCTTGATCGCGGTTGCGATTTCCTTGCGGCGGCCTTCCATATCGTCTCGTGGACCGATGCATACAGTCGCAATGTTTTTCTGCGGCCCGACAACATGCTCTAGCGCGACGAGAAATTCCTCAGCCAGCCTGCCGTGTGTGACCAAAATCAACCCGATCATTTGCGTTCGCTACCCCGTTTAGTCTTTTTCGTTTTGGCGCCGTTAGCAGGCCCTTCTAGCGCGTCAATTGCTCTTGACGTCAGATTACGATGCACCACCGTGGGCGAAAATCCTTCCTCGCGCAACCATTTGCCGAACTGTTCGGCAACATGTACCGACCTGTGACGCCCGCCAGTGCAGCCAAAAGCAATATTGACATATGCCTTGCCTTGCGCATCGTAGAGCGGAAGAAGATAGGACAACAGATCGCGAATTTTGAGCATTGCCTCTTCGTAAGTAGGGTCTGCCTCCACATATTCCGAGACAGCAGCGTCCAGTCCCGTCAGGGGCCGCAGCTCGTTATCCCAGTGGGGATTCCGCAGAAATCGCAAATCGAACACAAGGTCTACATTGTGCGGAACGCCGCGTGAAAAGCCAAAGCTTGTGATCGTAATGATGGAATGCGGCGTAACTTCGCTGTTAAAGCGGACACGAATGTCGTTCTGCAGATCATGGGCCGACATCTTGCTCGTATCAATGACCGTCTCGGCCCAGCGACGAAGTGGCTCCATCATCATGCGTTCTTGCGCAATCCCGTCCATGGCGGGACGGTCTTGTGCCATCGGATGGCGTCGTCGTGTCTCCGAATAGCGGCGCTCGATTTCAGTTCCAGCGCAATCCAGAAAAAGCGTCATCACGTTCAGGTCCGGATTCTTCTGCATCTGCTTTATCTGGCGGATAAGCTTGTCTGCCTTGAAACCTCGGGTACGGCTATCAAATCCTAATGCGAGAGGAATAAACGGGTCGGATCGCCCTCCCGATGCTGGAATATCCAGCAAAGGACCGGCGAGGCGGATGGGGAAATTGTCCACCGCTTCCCATCCCAAATCTTCCAAAGTCTTGAGTACTGTTGTCTTTCCGGCACCCGACAAACCGGTGACGAGCAGAATTGTCTGAACTTTGGGCGTGGATTTGCGGGTCAATCGTTCCGGCTTTCCTGGGTCAAGTCGGCATGTGATGCCATTGGCTGGGTGCCAGCGTCAATGACCATGCGCAAGGCATATTCGACCTTTAACGGCGCACTGGCCTCGAATGGAAGTGTCTTTGTAGTGGGGACCGAAAAGCCGCAAATGTTCGTGCACCGCCCCTCGGCGGGCAAGCGTTCCACCGACTCGGCCAGTTCGATGACGAGACGGAGCGGAGCACACGCAACAAGCGGTACCGAGACGATACCGATTCCGCGGACTTCCAGGCGGCCCTCAATGTTCCGTGCTGAATGAAGCTCCGGACCTGAAGCGCCGATGACAACGGGCACAGCATCATCGCTGATTAACATCGCACCTCGGTCAATCAGGCGAAGGGCGAGGTCCGACTTTCCCGCTGCAGATGGGCCAAGAAGCAATACACCGTACCCGTTGATCGAAACAGCAGTCGCATGGAGTAGTGCGTCGCTCATTGGCTTGAAGATGCGGCGCAGGGCAGGGCGATTTCGAAGCAAGCGCCACCTTTACCATCGACACGGTCGCGGACCGAGATGCGGCCATGATGCCCTTCGATAATCGTTCGGGCGATTGCCAGACCTAGCCCACTATGTTTGCCGAAATTTTCCGATACCGGACGCTCGCTATGGAACCGACGGAAAATCGCTTCACGATCCTGGACAGGGACGCCCGGTCCTTCATCGCTAATCCGAATAACGACCTCGTCATCGGCCAAAGTGGCAGAAATTTCCACGACCGATCCGGGAGGTGAAAAAGAAACGGCGTTGTCGATCAAATTTGTTAGCATCCGCTCCAGCCGGACATCCTCGCCCATCACGGTCGCAATCGTCCGGCGCGGACGGGCAAAGGCAATGTGCACATCGCCGTCGCTGGCGCGATCTTCACGTGCTTGAAGCAGCTGTTCGATCATATCGCCCAAATCAATGGGTTCAAACTTTGCTTTAGCGAGTTGTGAATCAACACGGCTTGCGTCCGAGATATCGCTGATCAGGCGATCCATGCGTTGCACGTCAGCCTTGGCAACGTCCATCAACTGTTTGCGCAAGCCGGGGTCCTCGATCCGCTCCGCCCCATCAAGCGCAGAGCGTAACGATGCGAGCGGATTTTTGATTTCATGTGCGACATCGGCAGCAAATGCTTCGGTGGCATCGATACGTTGACGCAAGGCAATGCTCATGTCAGAAAGTGCGCGCGCCAACATTCCGATCTCATCTCGACGCGATGGCAAGCGCGGCACGGTCACTTCCTGCGCGCGTCCCAACCGCACCTTGACCGCGGCGCGTGCTAAATGGCGCAAGGGACGGACTATGGTACGGGCAAGAAATATCGAAAGCAGGACGCCAATTCCCAAAGCGAGCAGGAAAAACATGCCGATCTTAAAACGCTCTGCCCGGACAAAAAGCCTGATATCGCGTTCATTGGCGGTGGTGAGGACTGAATAGGAGCCGGAAGGTGCGACAGCGCCTGCGCTGATCATATGTGTCAAATCAGGCGCAAAGCGGGCGACGGACGACGCTTTGCCCGGCTTGGCGCGGGCAAGTTCGCTCCATGCGCCTCTGGTGTCGTTCTTGGGTTCAACAAAAGGTTGCAATTCCGGCGCGCCCACGAGAAAATCGACTACCTTATCTATTCCCCGCGCGGCAACCTTGCGCCATGGTTCCTTGTTCGGATCGCGAAATTCATAAGCGGGCAGCCCAAGCTCGAAACTGTCGAACAGTTTGGCGCCATCCTGATCATAGAGACGGATACGGGACGAGTTCCGCGCCCCAAAAGCCGAAATATACGCGCCCTTTTTTTCGGGACTGACCAATGCGAGGCTCTCGACCAGAAACTCCGCCTGCGTTCGCGCTGCGGTTTCCCGTTCGGCAATCAATCGTACGCGATAGCTATCGAGAAAAAACAGACCGGCACCCAAGAGGGCGAGCACAAAGAGATTAACGGCCAAGATACGGGCGGTTAGCGATAACCCCCGGCTCCAACCCAGCTGCAAGTCAGCGGGTTCAGCTGTCTGCGAAACGATATCCGGCCCCATAAAGCGTGTCGATAGCGGAAAAGTCGGGATCTGCCTCGCGGAACTTGCGCCGCAAGCGTTTGATATGGCTGTCGATGGTCCGGTCATCGACATAGACATCGTCCTGATAGGCCGCATCCATCAACTGGTCGCGGGTTCGAACAACGCCGGGCCGGTTTGCCAAAGCCTCCAAAATCATGAACTCGGTAACGGTCAACGTAACGGACTTGCCATCCCATTTCACATGGTGACGGGCGGGATCCATCTCCAGCCGGCCGCGAACCATAGGCTCGGGTTCCTCCGTCGGCTCCCCGTTAGCGAGTGGACGATCATAGGTCGCCCGCCGCAGGATAGCTTTTACCCGGGCAATCAGAAGGCGCTGTGAAAAAGGTTTGGTGATATAATCATCGGCACCCATGGCGAGCCCGAGTGCTTCATCAAGCTCTTCATCTTTCGATGTCAGGAAGATAACGGGCATGTCGCTTTTCTCGCGCAGGCGGCGCAAAAGCTCGAGACCATCCATTCGGGGCATCTTTATATCAAAAATACCCAAGTCGGCTGGATTTTCCAAAATCGCCTTCAATGCACTTTCCCCATCGGGGTATAGGCGGGTCACATAACCTTCGGCCTGCATCGCGATAGACACGGATGTCAGGATATTTCGGTCATCATCCACAAGGGCGATTGTTGCACTCATGCCCTGCCTATAGGGATGACATTGCGCAGGTTCAATCCATAGCATTTGACGTTGTCTTTTGTCTCGGCTACCGGCGCAAAAGCTTTAGTGCATACGTATGCCCTAGATTCGTTTTAATGCTCATTTCGCCGATTGGAGAAAGTTGTAATGTCTGTGGCCCTTAATATTCCGCTTGAAGAGCAAGGTATTTCAACGTCCGCGCGCGTTTTTGCCAATCTCGGCACCGCTCCCCTTGTCGAAGCGGCTTTGGCAAATGGCGAAGGTACATTGGCCAAAAATGGTCCATTGGTGGTGAAGACCGGCGCGCATACTGGCCGCTCCGCGAAGGACAAGTTCATCGTCCGCGATTCAGAAACGGAAAACAGCATCTGGTGGGGAAAAACCAACGTTCCCATGGACCCTGCGCATTTTGCGGCGCTGAAGGAAGATTTCCTCGCCGCGCTAGGCGGCAGGGAAAAGCTGTATGTTGCTGATCTCTTCGGCGGATCACAGCCGGAGCATCGCGTCAACGTACGAGTCATCAACGAATTGGCGTGGCACAATCTGTTTATTCGCACGCTGCTGGTACGGCCGACCAACGACGAGTTGGCTGGGTTCGAACCTGAATATACCATCATTGATCTTCCGAGCTTCCGCGCCGATCCCGCGCGCCATGGTTGCCGCAGCGAGACCGTTATTGCGGTCAACTTCACCGAGAAGTTGATCCTGATCGGCGGCACGGCTTATGCCGGCGAAATGAAGAAGTCGGTCTTTGGCATCCTGAACTATCTGCTGCCGGTGAAGGGCGTGATGCCGATGCATTGTTCGGCCAATATCGGCGCGAATGGCGATACCGCTGTGTTTTTCGGGCTTTCTGGCACCGGCAAGACCACGCTTTCAGCCGATGCGAGCCGCACACTGATCGGGGATGACGAGCATGGCTGGTCGGACACCGCAGTGTTCAATTTCGAAGGCGGCTGCTACGCCAAGATGATCCGCCTTTCGGAAGAAGCCGAACCTGAAATCTTCGCAACAACAAAGCGTTTCGGCACAGTGCTTGAAAATGTCGTCATGGATCCCGAAACGCGGGAACTCGACTTTGACGATGCGACCCTCGCCGAGAACAGCCGTGGTTCCTACCCGATCGAGTTCATCCCGAACGCGTCGGAAAAGAATATGGGCCCTGTGCCCAAAAATATCATCATGCTGACCGCTGATGCTTATGGTGTCCTGCCTCCCATCGCGAAGCTCACGCCGGAGCAGGCCATGTACCACTTTCTGTCCGGCTACACCGCACGCGTCGCTGGTACGGAAATCGGCGTGACCGAGCCAGAAGCGACCTTTTCGACCTGCTTTGGCGCACCCTTCATGCCGCGTCACCCCAGCGTCTATGGTAATCTCCTGAAAGAGCGGATTGCCAAGGGCGCCGTGCAGTGCTGGCTGGTCAACACCGGCTGGACCGGCGGCAAAGCGACGATGCCCGGCATCAACCGTATGCCCATCAAAGCAACGCGCGCTCTGCTGAACGCTGCGCTTGATGGAAGCCTGAACAATGCGGAATTCCAGAAGGATCCGAATTTCGGTTTCGAATTCCCCGTAGCGGTCCCCGGCGTCGACAGCTCCATCCTCAATCCGCGCGAAGCCTGGGCTGACAAAGCGGAATATGATGTGACGGCCCGCAATCTGGTCCAGCAATTCATTGATAATTTCGCGCAATTTGCCGATCATGTCGATGAGGGTGTAAGGCAGTCCGCACCAAAAGCAGCGTAATCGCCCGGACATTTCCGGGCCCAATAGAAAGCCCGGAAATGTCCGAATATGAAGTCCGCCTGTTTCAAGAAGATGCCGCAATCGTCGCGATTGGCGAGGGCTTGCTTGCGCGCACGCTGCCCCGCGAAGCGTGGACGCATGAGGCGCATCTTGCTGCGTGCACATGGATCGTGCGGGATCGCCCGGACATTGCCCCCGAAGACGATATGGCTGCGATCATCTCCACCTATAATGAGGCGGTGGGCGGCGTGAACGATGACAGCCAAGGCTATCATGAGACCATCACACAGATTTATATCGCGGCGGTAAAGGCCCATTTGTCGGAAATTGAATCCGATACGCCGCTCTGGCAGTCGGTAAACACCCTGCTGCTTTCGGAACGGGGAGGGCGGGAGCTGCCGCTGAAATTCTATTCGAAAGAGCGCCTGTTTTCTGTCGCGGCAAGGCGCAATTTTATCGAACCGGATCTGCTGGAATTGGAGTATATTTAGTCTCGGCGCGGATGCTTGGATCGGGAAGCACGCGTCCAATCCATCCACCAGTTCCATGCCCAGCTTTTCCCGCCATCGCTGGATGATGATTGGTGCCAGCGGCAACTGGTCGCTGTGATCCGGTCCCAAATGCCGCGGTAAAGCCATGTCACACCGTCCACGACCTCCTCGCTGATGAAGACACCTTCGCCATCGATGAATTCGCCCTTTTGCGCCGGATTAACGATACCATTATATGTGCCGGTCCAATGGTCTGCCCATTTCTTTTCCTGAGGAAGCCAGACGCGAATGCCCATGCCCATAAAACTGCCATCGGGTTTGCGCAGTTCCTCGATACTGCCCATCCCGTCGAGCACCCGGTGAACAGTCGCGCCGCTTTGCGATTCCTCCCAGACATCCGTCGTGCCATCCTTCAGACGTCGATGTGCGATCGTCCACTCACCGGCCAGAAAATCAAAATCGCCTATACCTTTACCGGTTACTTTGCCGGGCTTTCCTGTGGTTGAATAGTTGGCGTCATTCATTGCTAATGCTCCCGTGGATATGAAGAACAAGCCTGCGGTTCCTCTCAAAAGGTCGCGTCGATAGATGGGAAAGGTCATTTTCAATTCTTCCTGTGCAACCGCGACCGGGTTTTCACCAACTTAACCAGCTATAACTGACAAGATATGTCAGCTATTTCCTGCTATACGAAATTATGCGTGCAAGCCGCCTTCTATCGATCCTAATCCTCCTGCAATTGCGGACCCGATTGACCGCTGAGTATTTGGCAGAGGAATTTGAAGTGTCGGTCCGCACGATCTACCGCGATATCGATGCCCTGAGCGCGGCCGGTGTTCCGGTTTATGGCGATCGTGGTCCCGGGGGCGGATTTGCCCTGTTGGACGGGTATAGGACCCGATTAACAGGCTTGAATACTTCAGAGGCCGAAGCATTGCTGATGATCGGGCTTCCGGGGCAGGCAGCTGAATTGGGCCTTGGGGCGGCAGCCGAGCGCGCCAAAGGCAAGTTGCTCGCGGCACTGACGCCCGAGGGCAATGCCGTTGCGGATCGCATAACAGGGCGTTTTCATTTGGACCCCGTCGACTGGTACCAAGCTGCCGAACCGATTGCGTGTCTCCCTTCGCTCGCGCGGGCCGTAATCGACAATCATTCCATTTCCATGATCTACGAAAGTTGGAAGGGCGTGAAGGAGCGCACCGTCGATCCAATAGGCTTGGTTCAAAAGGGAGCGAATTGGTATCTGGTCGGCCGGGCGCAAGGCGGCATGCGCACCTATCGTGTCGGTGCGATCCAAAGGATGAACGTTTTGGAGCAGCAATTTCAACGTCCCGCGGATTTCGATCTTGCCACCCATTGGACGCAGCAACTGCAACGGTTCGAACAGGAATTGCGCCCGGAAGTTGCCCACGTTTCCGCGTCGACAGAAGGCTGTCGTCGTTTGGCTGAGCTTGGCGCTTATGCAGCGCGTGCAGTTGCGGAAGGCAGTGCCACGGATGCCCGCGGCTGGCGCAAAATACATCTGCCGTTCGAAAATATGGAGCAGGGCGCCCGTCTGCTGCTCTCTCTTGGGCCCGAGATTAGGGTACAGGGACCACCAAAGCTTCGCGACGCGGTGCGAGATATGGCGCAGGCGGCGCTCGAAAATTTGGAGGATGTCGAATGAGCGATGCAATAATGAGCTTCAACCAAAATGATCTGGTAGCTCACATAAGCTCGCTACCCGAGCAGAGCCGGTTCCATTATCCGCTTCATCACGGGTCAATGAAGGTTGGTATCTATGCTCCGGTTGGAGAAGACGACCAAACTCCGCACAATCAGGACGAGCTCTATATCATCCTTTCTGGCACCGGCGTGTTTGAGCAGGAGGGATTATCCATTCCCTTTACGCCGGGCGACGTCCTATTTGTGAAGGCAGGTGCGACCCACCGCTTCGCCAACTTTTCCGACGATTTCAAAACCTGGGTTATCTTCTGGGGACCTGAAGGCGGGGAGTGAGGAGGAGGGGTCCTCGCTCAACCTTAGGGTGTTATAGATTCCACCAGCAAAACCGCCCCGTCCGCACCCGTAACGCGCACCCGCGCGCCGGTCGCTGCATCTGTACCGCGCTCGGCCCAGACAGTATCACCAACCTTGACGCGCCCTTGGCCGTCGGCAATCGCCTCGACCACTGTCACAATTTCTCCGGTCAAACGCGCGCCTCGGTCGTTGAGTTTCGGGTCGTCGGTTTCAATCGGATTGTCTGCGAGAAACTTTTTGCCCGCAAAGACGGTCAGCACGGACAATATTGCGAACATCGCAACCTGATAAGCGACGGTGATCGGCAAGAAATAATCCAGAATTCCCACGATAATGGCGGCAAGACCCAGCCACATCAGGAAAAAACCCGGCGCAACCATTTCGGCTGCGCCCAGGATCAGGCCGAGCGAAAGCCAGAACCAATGTGTCGAAATGCTATCTAGCCATTCGGCCATATCAAGACTCCCCTGCCATTTTATCTGGCGCGTTGATGTTATTTATCTTTTGGTGCCCATGCATCTTTTGCCAATTCGCCGATGCCGCCGAGGGTCCCGATCAACTGCGTAGCTTCAACCGGGAACAAGATTGTCTTGGCATTAGGCGATGTCGCAAATTGGCTAATCGCTTCGGTATATTTCTGGGCGATAAAGTAATTGAGCGCCTGGGTACCCGATGATGCAATGGATTCCGACACCATGACGGTAGCCTTCGCTTCGGCCTCGGCTTCGCGTTCGCGGGCTTCGGCGTCGCGGAATGCGGCTTCTTTGCGTCCTTCGGCTTGCAGGATCGCGCCCTGTTTTTCGCCTTCTGCACGCAAGATTTCGGCGGCACGCATGCCTTCAGCTTCGAGAATTTGCGCGCGCTTCTCGCGCTCGGCCTTCATTTGCCGAGCCATCGCATTGCTGATGTCGGCCGGCGGGCGAATGTCTTTGACCTCGACGCGTGTGATCTTCACACCCCAAGGACTGGTGGCATGATCAACGACGGAGAGAAGGCGACCATTGATATCGTCGCGCTTCGATAGGGTTTCGTCGAGGTCCATGCTGCCCATAACAGTGCGCAGATTTGTCGTCGTAATCTGCATGATGGCAACATAAAGGTCGCTGACTTCATAAGCGGCCTTGGCGGCATCCAATACCTGAAAGAACACGACAGCATCGACGCCAACCATGGCATTGTCTTTCGTGATGATTTCCTGCCCCGGAATATCCAGCACCTGTTCCATCATGTTCACTTTACGCCCGACGCGATCAAAGAAGGGGATGATGATGGTCAAGCCGGGCTGGGCGGCATGGGTAAAGCGCCCGAAGCGCTCAATCGTATACACAAACCCCTGCTGCACGACGGTAACCCCCATCATCACAAATATGATGACGATCAGGACCAGAAAGCCGAAAAAATATTCCATGAAATTCCCTCCGTTTGACCTGAGGCGGATTGTCGTAAATATGACATCGCTTGCCAAGGAAAATCGGACTGCCCTGACGAATAATCGTCAAGACAGGCGGGTTTTTTCGCATCCAAATGACAAAGGGGTTTTGAACAGTTTTATGGAAACCGTCGACCGATTGAAATTCGTACGCTCGGCGCTTTATGTGCCTGCCTCCAATGCGCGTGCGCTTGCTAAGGCGTTGGGCTTGGCCGCCGATATGATTATCGTCGATCTGGAAGATGCGGTTACCGAAGATGCAAAGGCGCAAGCAAGGGGCGCTGCTTTGGCTTATGCGAAATCGGGTGTTGGGAACCGTTTACTGGCCATTCGCGCCAATGCCTATGACAGCCCTCACCACGCGGACGATGTGGCGGCGTTGAAAGATTGTGCTGCGGACTTCGTGGTGCTGCCGAAAGTTGAAGATATTTCTGAAATCTCGGACTTTGGCGTGCCGGTGCTGGCTATGGTTGAAACCCCGGCAGGTCTTTTCAATGCCCGGTCGATTGCGGGACATCCACGCGTTGCCGGTCTTATTGCCGGTATCAACGATATCGCGGCGCAAACGGGGATACGACCCGGGCCAAAGCGGGAGGGGTTGGAGCTATCGCTGCAGATGATCGTGCTGGCCGCCTCCGAATTTGGGAAACCGCGTTTTGACGGGGTCTGCAACCGGCTGGATGATCTGGACGGATATGATGCCGAATGCCGTCAGGGTGCAACCTTCGGGTTTACGGGCAAGACCCTTATTCATCCCAACCAGATCGCGTCTGCGAATGCAGCATTTGGGCCAAGTGCCGCTGCCATTGCCGAGGCAGAAGAACTGATTGCGGCGAGCCGAGGTGGAGCACAACGATTTAAGGGTCGCATGATTGAATCGATGCATGTAGAGGAGGCTAAATTGACGATAGAGCGTTCCCGACATGCGATGGGTGACGTCATCGGTTAGCCTGGAGCGGAATTAGATGCGCCTGTTTTTGAGAGCGGTTTTTGCAGTACTTGTCCTTGGTATTTCCGTCCCCTCACTCGCCAAAGGCGTGAGCGAAACCGACCTGCGTGAACATATTGCTGTGTTGGCCAGCGATGAATTTGAAGGACGCAAACCGGGCACTGAAGGTGAAGCGAAAACCGTCAAATATATTGCTGAGCAATGGGCCAAGGCAGGACTTAAGCCCGCAGCGGGCGATGGCAGTTGGTTTGAGCCCGTTCCTTTGATCCAGCGTGGACGTGGCGAGGCGACCTATTCTTTCAATGCCAAAGGACGGAAGCTGCGGATTGTTTCCGATGAAATCGTTTTGATCGGCAAGGAAGCCGAATATGCCAAAAAGGATTTGCCGGTCGTCTTTACCGGTATTGGCGTGAAATCGGACGGCAGCGTTGGCGCCGACGTCTCGGGCAAACTGGCATTAGTGCTTTTTGAGGCAGACAATGCGCCGGCGAAAATGAAATCACCTCGCGCACGGCGGGAGGCGCTGATTGCGGCCGGTGCAGAGGGAGTCATTTTTGTAGGTGATAGCCAAGGCAATTGGCCGATTCTGCGGCGGCAGCTGTTGTCGCGCCCTATCGGGCTGGAAAGCCGTGAAAAGCGAGCGAAGCTTGAAGGCGCCATAAGCACCGAATTTGCGGTTGCTCTGGTGACTGCAGCCGGACGTGATTGGGATAAATTGCGGGCGCACGCCAAGGGGGCCGACTATACAGGTGAAGCCTTGGGCATTGATGCCGACTTTAATGTCATGACCGATATCTACCGGTTCAACAGCTCCAATGTGATAGGCAAGCTTAGCGGAAAGAAGAAAGGCAGCGGTGCTGTGCTCTATATGGGGCATTGGGACCATCTTGGCATTTGTGCGCCCGACGATGCGACAGACAAGATTTGCAACGGTGCCGTCGATAATGCGAGCGGTATTGCCGTGTTGACCGAAGTGGCCCAGCGGCTCGCGAAGAAACGACATGACCGCGATATTTATTTCATTGCCACCACGGCAGAGGAAAGCGGTCTTTTGGGGGCTTATGCATATGCGGACAAGCCTGTCTTTCCGCTCGAAGATATTGTGATTTCGCTTAACGTCGACACGATTGCCATCGCAGGTCGTAATTCGAAGGTGGCGATTATCGGTCGAGGTACGACTTCGTTGGATGCGACCGTTGAGGCGGTGGCCCGAAAGACGGGGAGAGCCATCGAAAGCTCTACTGACGCGAATGATTTTATCCAGCGGCAGGACGGTTGGGCGCTGGCGCAAAAAGGTGTGCCGGCGTTGATGGTAGGTGGCTCTTTTGCCGATCTTGACCTGATGCAGAAATTTCTGGGCAGCGATTACCACGGTCCCAACGACGAGTTGACGGACCAGACCGAATTGGGCGGCGCGGCCGAGGATGCGGACCTGCATATCGCGCTAGGGAACTATTTTGCGGATACGCGAAAATATAAAGTCACGAAGGCTGGCGAATAAAAGGCTTACTGTTTACATGGGCCGCCACGAATCGAACGATAATGCGAACGTAGAAGCGGTGGCAGCATGAAAGATATACCTCTCGGCCTTACATTTGACGACGTGCTGTTGCAGCCAGGGGCTTCGGATATGCTTCCGAGCCAGGCCGACACGCGCACGCGACTGACGCAAGGGATTTCGCTGAACATTCCCATCCTGTCTTCGGCTATGGACACGGTAACCGAGGCGCGCATGGCCATTGTGATGGCGCAGCTTGGCGGCATTGGCGTGTTGCACCGCAACCTCAGCATCGAAGAACAATGCGCCGCCGTGCGGCAGGTCAAGCGCTTCGAAAGCGGGATGGTCGTAAACCCTATCACGATCGCTCCAGACGCAACTCTGGCCGAGGCGCAGGCGCTGATGGCGACACACTCTATCTCCGGCATACCGGTGGTTGAGAACAGCGGTAAATTGGTAGGTATTCTAACCAATCGCGATGTGCGCTTCGCCGAAAATCCACTGCAAGCCGTATCTGAACTGATGACTCATCATGATCTGGCCACCGTATCGTCGGGGGTCACACAAGAAGAAGCACGCCGACTGCTGCACCATCGGCGGATTGAAAAGCTTTTGGTTGTGGATGAAAGTTATCGGTGCATTGGCCTGATCACCGTCAAGGACATTGAAAAGGCTGTTCTTTACCCAGAGGCAACCAAAGACAAGTCCGGGCGTTTGCGGGTGGCTGCGGCAACGACAGTGGGCGAAAAAGGCATGGCCTATACCAAGGCCCTGATCGATGCGGAATGCGACCTGATCGTCGTCGATACCGCCCATGGGCATAGTGCGATGGTGGCGGCGGCGGTTGCGGAAATCAAACGTATGGCGCCTGAAGTCCAGGTTGTTGCCGGAAACGTTGCGACGGCCGAAGCAACGCGGGCTTTAATCGATGCTGGTGCGGAT
>Ga0116177_10002002_pt1 | contig 15112 bp, 15 predicted proteins | sample AD_STIC10_MetaG_FD_89750 | JGI IMG/M metagenome (GOLD analysis project Ga0116177, IMG submission 89750) | Active sludge microbial communities of municipal wastewater-treating anaerobic digesters from USA - AD_STIC10_MetaG | ecosystem: Engineered > Bioreactor > Anaerobic > Digestate | place: USA... | reverse complement strand
TAGTTTTATTTATTGGAGAGTTAATTTTTTTAGTTAGATTATCTTTTTTAGTTAGATTATTTTTTTTAATTTGATTGTTTTTTTAATCAGCTTATTTTTTTTCCATTTATTGCATCAATTATTATTGTTCTTTCTTCTCCTGTTTTCTTTTTTAGTACCCCTTCCCAAAGTGGTAGGAATAAGTGAGTTACTTCTTTTACCTTAATATTTCCCCATAATTTATGTAATAGTTCTGGTAGTTCTGTTTCATCAAGTTTTGGTGGAACCACAGATATTCCTTCAACTTCCATTATTGGTCTTTTTCCAATACTTGGAAGAATTTCGTGTAATGGTGTTTTTGGTAAATCAACATTTTGTTTTAATATGTAATATTTTTCATTATTAAATATGCTTTCTGTAACAATTTTTTTCTTTATTAATTCATCAAGTATTCTTTTTGTATTACCTTCTTCCATACTAATTTTGTTTGCTAATTCTTTTAGTGTTTTTTTCTTAATTAATTGTCCAAATAAAGTGGCTTCGCTTTCATTTAATTCATTAATTAATTTTAGTCCTGTGCTTTCAACAATTTTTCCATTATCATCATGAATAAATTCTCCACTTATTGAGTTAACATAAGCTTCTCCCATTCTGTACGCATCTTTTTGAGTAAAGTAGTGGTACTTTATTTTGTAAATTAACCCATATTTTTGACTCAATCTGTCTAGTATTTCTTCTTCTCCAAATAATCCAAGAGTTTTTTTCAATCTGTGTTTTGCAAGTAGTACGCGTGCTTCTTTTTCTTCAATTGTTGATTGAATTGCTGTGAGTTCTACACTTTGTTCAAAATCAATTTCTTCTTCACTTTTTGGTTTTTTTGTTTTTAATTTATTTAATTCTGCTTCTTCTTTACTTTCCTCTCCTTCTATTCCTTCTTCTTCTGCTTTTTTAGCAGCTTCTTCTTCCTCTTTTACTCCTTGTGCGTATAAGTAATTTTCATCTTGTGTGATTCCTTTTTTTTCAAGCATTTTTATTATTTTTTCAAGTTCAACTTTTTTCTTGTAAGTATTGTTTAGTGTTTCAAGTGTTTGTGCGAGTGTTTCTATAGCGATTTTTGGGTCTTTTTCTAGTTGTCTTGCTGTAATATTTACTGCTAGTATTTCTACTTGGTCTTCTGCTAGTTCTTGTACTTGTTCTGTTGTTTCTGCATCTCTTCCTTCGTGTTGACTCATTCTTGGTCTTATACTCATAATGAATGCTCTTGTAGTGGTTTCTTGTCTGTCTCCTGTTAGTGCAATTCCTACCGGCATTGTTTTGATAAAATTTGGTTTTTTGTATTGGTGTGGAATAATTGCAGGTGTTCTTTTGTGAATTGATTTTATATCATCATCAAAAACTAATTTGTGAGCCATTATTACATCAAGTTGACTTAATACTTTTGTATCAATCGCACTTGGTTGTTGGGTTGCGAATACTAAAGAACAACCTGGTCTTCTTCCTTGTTTTACATATTCAACAAGTGCATTACTTGCGGGGGTTTTTTGGTTTCCTCCAGGAATTAATGTGTGTGCTTCATCAATGAATAACCAAGTTGGTGGTACATTTAGTTCTACAAGATCTTCCATTGTAGTGTCAGCGAATTTTCCAGCAGCTTCTCTTCTTGTACTTAATTTTCTTGCTGAAAGTAATCTTCTAGCGAATATTCCTATTACAAGTGCACTTACATTGTCTTCTAAAAAACTTGTGTCAAGTATTGTCATTTGTCCTGCTTTACTTAATTGACTAAGAGGGGTTCCTTTTTCATCAAATATTCCCCAGTGTTTTGCTGCATCAAATCTACTAGCAAGTGCTCTGATTGAATCAGATTTGTATCCTCTGTCTTTATCATTTAATTCTGAATCACTATCAAAACACATTATTAAATCTTCTAAACTAAAAGTGTTTTGTTTTCCTCTCACAGGTTTTCCTTCACTTGTAACATACCCTGCTTTTACTTTACTAATTCCTTTCTCCATTAAAAGTCCGGTTGGAGAGAATCTATCAATTCCAAAAGTTAAACACCAATCTTCAGCTGTTAGGAGTGCTGGTTGGATTGAGAATACTGAATCATAAGTTGATTTTGGAACAGAGCTTTTCATTCCTACTGGAATGAATACTTTTACATTATCAAGGCCTCTTGGCATTAAGTCCCATTTTGCTAAAAGTTCTAATTCTTTTTCTTCTTTATTTGGGTGTTTCATTGACCAAAATACTCCAATAGGGTCAACAACAACAATTCCTACATTTTTGTTTTTTATAGCCATTTCTTCAGCAACTACTCCAAGGACATATGATTTTCCACTTCCTCTTGCTCCGCAAACAAACACAACGTGTGGGTTAAGTCCATCAAGGTAAACATCTTTTCCTTCTGAATCTTTTTCTTGTACTCTTCCAATAAATAGTCCTGCTTCTTCTCCATATTTTGATAGTACACTTTTTTTTCTACCAATATACGCGTGTCCCTTATCACTTGTTAAAAATTCTAGTTTTGGTTTTATTGAACTTGAATCAGTATTGTCTTCGCTTTCTTCTTCAGTGTGTTCTTGTTGATTTTGTAAAGCAGTTAAATCCTCATCAATTCTTTTTATCTCATCAGAATCAATTGTTCCTTCTTCTCTTAACATTGTTTCAGCCATTTCATCATGATCACTATCTTTAATCGCTTTTTGTGCTTTATTTCTTATAACAGATTTTATTACATTTCTCTCAATTGGGTTTTCAATTCCAATATCCTCTTCTTCTTCATCTTCTTCCATTGTGACTTTAAGATCAAGTTTTCCAGTAGTTGACTTCTTTTTATTTATTTTATTATTTTTGTCTTTGTTTGTTTCTTCATTTTTCTCTTCATCATTTTTTTTATCTTCGTTTTCTTCTGCATCTTCTTCCCCATCACTACTTTTTTCACTTTCTTCTTTTTCACTTTCTTCCTTGTCCTCTTTTTCATTTTCTTCATTTACACTTTTTATTGATTTTTTTAAATTTTTTCCAATAATATCTTCTTCGTCTTCTCCATGAATTATTGGAGTTCCATTATCTTGTTCTGTTAGTGTGTCTTCCATTGTTTTAATTTCTGGTTCTTTGTAACCAATTTTCTTTTTTATTTTTTCTTCATTCTCTTCGCTTATTTCTCCAAAAATTTCTGGCTCAACATTACTTTCTCCTTCTTCTTCCACTTCGTCTCCATCATCATCGTCTTCATCATTTTTGTCATTGTTATTTTTATCGTCATATTCATCATCATTCTTGTTTTCATTATTTTCTTTTGATTCTTTTTGATCTTTATGTTTTTTTAGTTCTTCAGCATGTTTTCTCATTTTTTCTTTTGCAGCTTTTTTTTCTTCATCTTCTCCAAAAGCTTCAGTGAATAAGTCGTCCTCTTTTTCTTCAGTAGGATTTTCTTTTGAATTACCATAAATAGATTCTTCGCTCATTATTTTCACTTCTGTCAAATTTATTTTACATTAATTAAATTTATTTTACATTAATTAAATTTATTTAATCCCTATTTAATTTATTTTATTCATTCTTAATTTATTCTTGCTTAATTTATTTAATTTTTGTTTATTAAAGCAGTTAATTAAGGTTTTTTAGATATAAAAACCTTTTTTTTGTTATTTTTATTTTTTTGCAACAATTCCGCTTGAGTTCTTAAAGTAATCAACATCTCTAAATCCAGCGTTTTTTAATAATTTTACAATAGTTTTCCAAAACTCTATTCCTTTTGTTTTTCCGGGGCTAGGTGCATAGTGGTATAATTTTCCATCTTTTTTTAGAATTCTGTGTAACTCTAAGTAAAACTCAATGCTGTAGAGTTCTTTTGCAAAACTAATTGTTGGCGGGTCATGAATAATTCTATCAAACGACTCATCTTCTAGTTTTTTTATCCCTTCAAATATGCTTTCATTAATTAAAGTAATTTTTTCATTAGTGAATAGTTCTTCTGAATATGGGTTGTATTTACAAATATCAAGAACAAACGAGTCTTTTTCAAAACAAGTAACACTAGTTGCTCCGTTTTTTGCCAAGCTTATTGCAGTGTAACCTAAGCCACAACAAGTATCAAGTACTTTTCCTTTGATTGGTCTAATTGAATTAATTTTACTTTCAGTATCAAGTTTAGGAGTACTAGTAATGAATCTGTGCATTGGGACACTTGAAAGCATTAAAGTGGGCCAATCTTTGGTAGGTCTTAATTTGTAATATAAATTGCTTTCGTTTGAAAATAATTCAACTGCTAGAACTTTTCCATTATCTACAGTGTAAACAGTGTTTTCTTTTAATCTTTGTAATTTTTCTAAAAGAAATTTTTTACTTTCACCTTGTTTTGGTATAACATATCCATTAACAATATCAACAACTTGTTTATTTTTGCCTAAATTTAAAGAAAGTTCCACTCTTTCTCTTCCTTTTAAGGCTTCTTTTAGCAAAAATTGTGCATTTTCTTTAGTAAAAGCAATTATGTCACTCATATTAATTGATTTCTACAAAATTCACTATAAAAAGCTATTTTTTTATAAAAAATTTTTAAATTAAATAAAAGTGTCCAAATTTTTACGTTCTCAGGATAGGTATTTAAAGAGATTTTATCAGAGTTTGTCATCGTGTTGGGAGTTAGTGGAGACAAGACATACCTTACTGCCTTGATTATGAGGATAGATTTTATTTATTGATTTATTTTTTTAGTAAATTAATGGTAAAACTAAAAGGTTCCCTGGCTTGTCTCTTTCTTTTTATAAAAAAATTAGTTAAAATCCTAATGAACTGATTTTTGTGAAGTGATTTTTTTGGTTAAAAAGGTTTTAGAAGTTTTTTGTAGTGATAAAGAACTTTTACCAACATATAATCACTCTACTGATGCTGCTTTTGATTTAAAATCAAGCGGAGAATTTGTTGTAGGGTATGATTCTGAAAAAAGAGAACTAACCCAATCTTCTTTTACACTTGAACCAAATAAAAGAGTACTAGTAAAAACAGGAATCAAAGTAGCAATTCCAAGTAATTGTTTTGGAAGTGTACGCGATAGAAGTGGACTTGCACTAAAAGAGGGAATAACTGTTCTTGGAGGAGTAATTGACTCTGAATATAGAGGAGAAATAGGAGTAATTTTGTACAACACTTCTTCAAAAGATTTTGTAATAAACAAATATGACCGAATTGCTCAAATGATTATTCAACCATTTATTTCTGTAAAAATAAAGCAAAGAAACAAACCATTTGTAGAAACAAAAAGAGGAGAGAAAGGATTTGGTTCATCAGGAAAGAAATAAAAGAAGTATTTGTTAGTATATTTATTAGTTTTTATTAGTTGTAATTGATTTTTGGAGAAGTATAATTTGTATTTTTAATTATTTAAATTGGGGGGAAAAATATGGGGAAAAAATTAATAGGCATATTAGCTATTGTTGGAGTAGTAGTTATGGTGTTAGTAATTGGAGTAGTATTAGTTCTTGGGTCAACTGGACTAGTTCCAATAGTTTCAGATTTAATGGGAACAAGTAAACCAAGAGAATTAGGCGTATCATTTTCTGAAACAAATTACTCTTCAGGATTAGCAAAAGTTCCAGGAGCAAAAGTACTAAACCCAGAATATTTATGTATTGGATGTGATTACACTTCAACTGGATCAGTTCCAACAAAAAACACTTTCACTGCAGAAGAATTTACTGCAATGCTAAATAAAAGAAATGATGGAACAATTGGACCAGCAAGCGATATACAAATAAAATTCAATCCTGATGGTACTATTGAAACAAGTGCAATGGTTGACACTACTGGGATGGAAGGAGTGCCTGAACTAAAAGGACCAGTTTATGCTAAAGGAAAAATAGATTCGTTCACTTCAAGAAGTTTAGAACTTGATTTAGAATCAGCAGAGTTTGGAAGAGTAGGTGTACCAAGTGACCAAATTCCACAAGTAGAAGAGGAAGTAAATAATGCTTTAAAGAAAGTTTTTGAACAAAACCCCGGACTAAGCATTAATGACATTGAAGTAACTGAAAGCGGAGTCGTGTTTGATGGAACTTTACCAGAAAGTGTAGAAGGAGATCCAAACACTGAATTAATTCAAATAAATTAATTCAACAAATAAAAAAACAAGTTTTGATTTAGTTGAAGCAATTTGCTTCAACTATTCTTTTTTTTAATAATTTTTTTAAATATTTTTTTATTTTCTTTTAACTCTTTTAAGGGCTAGAGGTTTTTTTGTTGTTTTAGGTAAAGTTTTAACAATTGGGGTTTTTGGATAAAAAACTTGCCATCCTCTTTTTTCTAAAAATCTAGCAAAAATTGGGTTTGTTCTAACATTAGTTCTAGTTATTCCTTTTTTTCTAAAAAACTTTTCAAATTCACTTGTGAGTAAATCAATAGCAATAGTTCTTTGAATCTTACTAATTCCTGCAGCATAACCAAAATTAGCTCCAGTAATAACTTTATTTCTAACTTCACAAATAGTACTATAAGCAACAACATTATTTCCTTTTTTTAAATAAAAAGAATACTTTTGAGAATCTTTACTTTCTAAAGGTTCAATTATGAATAAATACTCTCCAATTTTTTTATGAATGCTTTGCTGCATAGAATATTTCTGTTTTTGATATTATTAATATTACTTATTTTGTCATTAATTTGATAAATAGTATTTATTTTATTATTATTTATTGAAAAAATTAGACATTTGTCAATTTTTCTTTAGGAATATTATTGTTTTTTCGATAAGAATATACAGAGTTTGTTACACTATATTATGGCATGGACACAGTTTGTTTAATACTGGAGAGTGATCTTTCAAAGGGTGTTGGAAGAGCAGTTAGAGAGTTTCACTATCCCTCAAAAGAAGAATTCATAATGGAAGCAATTAGAGAGAAAGTGAAAAACTCAAAATTTGAGAGATTTAGGAGTAGTGCGTGGCACACTCTTTTATCAAAACACAAAAATGCAGAAGTTAAAGAAAGTGAAGAAAGAAATGAAGGGTATTTGTATCGCCCAGCATTTGGATTAAAGGATCTAATAAAACAACAATTTCACTAAAATAATAGATTAGTGTATTACTTTAGTGAAAAATAGTTCCAGCGCTTTAGTTTGAAAGAAATCTCTTTTAGTTGTGTTAGGGCAGTTACTGCTTGAAGAAAAGATATTACTTTGGAGGGGATTTTTTTTTATTTTTTTGAGTAAAGTAATTTTTTGGACATTTATTTTATTTTTAACATTTTTTTATTTTTTAATGATTTTTTTTATTAATTTTATTTTTAGTAAGGTTTTTATTCTACCATAAATAAAGTATTTGTATGAGAAAGAGGTTTAGTAGTAGGGTTGCTGGTTCTGCAGATAATTTTGATGCTTTTAGAAAATTCCACCAAGGAAAACCAGTAAGAGGAGGGCCCGCGGCATCAACTATTGGGTTAAGAAAAAGATATGTACTAAAACCACGTGTTCCAAAAGTTTCTCACGTTTTAAAAACTCCTAAATCTAAACCATTAATTCAAAAAATGTTTCAATCAAGTAAAGCAAGACAATTAATTGCAAGTGAAATTGTAGAATATTTAATAAAAAATCCTTCTGCAACAAGAACTGATATTTTAGCAGATATTTGTTCTAAATTAACAAGAAAAGGATTGGTTGTTGATTATAAATCTCAAAGTAAAGTGCCAAAAGTTTTCACTCAACCAGTTACCCAATCCTCTATTGATGCAGTATATTCAAAACTAATTAGTAAAGAAGGATTTATTGAAAAAAAGTAAAAAACTAATAAGCTTTTTATTATAAATTTTTTATTATAAATTTTTTATTATAAATTAATTGTTTCTTTATTAGTTTTTTACCTTAATTAATTATTGCCCAACATCATTAACAATTATTTTTACAAATTTTTCTTTTTCTTGAATAAATTTGATTTCTTTTATTGTCAATTTTTTGTCCTCTGCTGATTTTATTGCATAAGGAATGTCTGGGAATAAATTTTTTTGTGAAAGTATTTTTTCTTTACTTGCCCACTCATAAGTTCCTTCTCTGTTTTCTTTTTCAAGTTCTCCAACAGGATTTTCAAAAAGTACCACAAATTGAGTCATGTGGTGAAATAATTCTTTATCATTAATTACAAAACAATTTTGCACAGTAATTATTTGCCCCTCTCCACTAAGTCCAGTTTCTTCAAGTAACTCTCTTTTTGCAGCTTCAATTATTTCTTCTCCTCTTTTCATTTTTGCTCCAGGAAATCCACAAAAACCATAATATGGTTCTTTAAATCGTTTATAAAGAACATAATCGTTTTTTCTTTTAGCAACAAGAAGTAAAGTTACAGCAGGTCTTTTTTCTTCTTTTCCAGTTTCTCCACTAATAGTAGTTGCTGCGCTTTTTCCTTTAACAGTTAAATAATATTTTGTTTGTTTTTTCTCAACAAAACCTTCGCTTTCTAGTTTTTTCAAATAATAAGTGAATTTATTACTTTCAACTTTTTTATCCCAAAGATCACTGAAAGTGCTTCCTGGGAAATGCATTAAAGTTCTAAAGATTTTGTTTTGTTCAGTTAAATCCATTTCTTCTTCATCCAGTTTTATATTTTTTATTTCTTGTTTTATTTTTTTTATATATTTTGTTTTATTTTTAGTAACCATTTTTACCAACACCAAAATATTTTATAAGTGGTTCATTTTTAAAAGACCTTAGTCAATTCTTTTTGACAAAGAAAATTTTAATTTAAATAAACTCTCCTTGTTTAGAAAATAGTGTTTTTTTAATTTATGTTTAATTTGATTAGGTTTAGATTTTCATTTCTAGTAGTATAGTGTATATTATATTGTGTATTGTTCATTTTATTGTTTTATTTATTATTGTTATTTTCTCCATTTATTGAGTACAAATACCCATCAGAGTGTAATTTATCAGAATCACAAGCCCACCTGTATCCAATGTCAGTTCGGTAGTACATGTTTTGTATTTTAACATTTTTTACTCTTGAGTATACTTGTCTTCTCGCTTCTTCAACAGTGTTTCCTTCTCCACTAACAACCATCACATACCCTGTTTCTCCAGCAATAGTTAACATTTGGTCAACTAATTTTAGTTCTCCTAAATGAATTCCATCAATATTTGGTTTTTTGAATATTACTGAAAGATCTCTATAAACAAATGCTTCTTTTTTATCTTCAAAAGGGAATGGAGGCACTGCAATTACTACTCCTATTTGGAATCCTTTTTTTGCTTTTAGTTCTGCATTTTCTTTACTTGCAAGTTTGTAAAAGAACTCTCCCCAATCGCAAGATACTCCTTCCATTTGAATACTTATTGTTGGATAACCAAATCTACAAGTAAATTCTAATGGAAATATCCCTTTTGAGTTTGCAATACAATTAATATCAATATAACCAACATACCCTGATTTTGCTAACTCTTCTTTCATTTTTCCTAAGGTGTTTGCAAAAATTTTGTTTGGTGGGGACCAAAACATTAGGGTTCCCATTTCTCCAGTGTATGGACCAATATCTCCTGGGAAAAGTTTTTTGTGTTCAAAATTAACATTTATTGGGTAAATAAAGTCATTTCCATTAAAAAATGCTCCAACCGCAACTTCTACTCCAATAGCTCTTTTTTGTAGGATAAATTTTTTTATTTTTTTTGCCCAAAGCGATCTATTTTGTTCAAGAATTTGAATAATATCTTTTCCATCCTCTTCATGTCCTAAAAAGAGAATTCCTTTAGGAACCATTGACCCACTATCTGAAGGTTTGAATACATAAGTTGAGGGGTTTTGTTTAATAAAATTTATTCCTTCATTAAAATCATTAAAATCCCAGTGGGGTAAAACATTCATCCCAACTTTACTCATTTCATTTTGACCAAATTCTCTATCCTCTTCTAATTTATCAGTGTATTTACTTCCACCCACAACAAGTTTTCCTTTTGCTCGTAGTTCTTCAGCAGCACTACCAAATCCAATATCATCAAATATAATTACATCCGCCCAATCAATTTCTTTTCTCCAATCATCAGTTTTTTCTAGTATTCCATCATAAACATCTTTATCAGCTTCAGCTTTAATATAAACTTTCACAAAGTGTCCTCTTTTTTGAATTTCCCAAGCAAGGTCCCCGCTTAGACTTTCGTGAGAAACAAAAAGAAATTTTTTTGGATTATCAGTTAATTTTGAGTATTTTTGTAAAAAAATATTTGTTTCTTGATTATTATTTTCTTGCTCAATCATTAGTTAATCACTTAAGAATTTTTTTAATTTAATTAAATTTATATGTTAATACTTGTGACTAAAAACTTTTAAATGTGATTAATCTTTTTAAATTTAATAAAAATAGCAAGATAAAGTGTTAACATTGAAAAATTAAATAAAGAATCCTCTATAGGGATAGTTAGAATTCTAAAATTAGTTATTGCGTTACTATCATAAAGTACTATTGGGATTGAAGTTAAAATATAATTAAAAATTAAAAACAATCCAAGGGTAATTAATAAAAAATAATAATAATTTTTATTTTCAAATAAAGTGGTTTTTGTATTAATTATCATTATTGTTATCGCACTTATAAGTAAAGCAATTAAGGTGTATTCTTTTTCTACAAAAATCATTGCGAGCAGAATAAAAACTATTGAAATAATAAAAGGTATTTTTTTTGTTAAAAATTTTGATTTAATTTTTTCTTCTTTTTTAAAATAATTAATTGATTCCCAAACAAATAAACAACTATAAGGAACAGTGATAAAGAAAAGTACTTCTTCTATTGGCAAATTTAGTAAATGTATTCCTAAAATGTGTTCCTTTGCAAAAAACCAGTGTCCTCTAAGCGTAGCAAAAGCATCCCAAATAACAAAAAGAGTTCCTGTTACTAAAATTGAGGCGAAAAGTGCTTTAAATTTTTTATAATAACTAATTCTTTTTTCAAAAGAAAATAAAAAGGGGAAAAGAATTATTAGAATATTAATCAATAAATAAGTACTTAACATTTTTTCACCAAATTTTTTATTCCGGTTATAAAAATTCTGCTTTTTGCCGGTTTTACTTTTTCTCTAAAAACAATTTGTGGATCATTTTCTATTCTTTTAGCCGTCCATTTATACATTTCTGAAGCTGTTTTTATTGAGGGTAAATATTTTTTATCAATTTTTGAAAAGTCTTTTTCAGCTGTATTTTGCCACTTTTTATAATGCTTTATTTGTTCTTTAATGAACTTGCTGAATCCTTCTTTGTTTGTTTTCATGCTTTCTTTATCAAAACATTTAAAACCATGTTTTTTTAATTCGTTTTCTGGAAAATAACACCTATTTAGTGCAATATCTTCGTCGATATCTCTAATGAAATTAATATATTGCATTGCTTTTCCTAAAAGCTTGGCTGATTTGTATGCGCTTTTATTAATATCAAGAATTTTGCACATAAATAAACCAATAACTTCAGCAGATCCATGCATATATTTCTCTACTTCTTTTAGATTCTTGTATTTTTTTTGTTTAAGATCTTTTTGCATTGATTCCATAAAAGAATTAGCCCATTTTTTTTCAAAGTTTTTTCTTTTCTCAAGTTCTAAAAAATTTGTAATTATTGGGTTTTGTATTTTTTTTCCTTTTCGTGCATTAATAAATTGTTTTTTGAATTTAAAAAATTCTTTTTTCTTTTGAGGGACACTATCAACTAAATTATCAACAGTTCTTACAAATGCATAAAGTGTAGTTACATCTTTTCTTATTTTTTTAGGAAAAAAGTAACTAGAATAAAAGTAGGTTTTGCTTCCTTTTTTAAAAATTAAATTTGATGAATATTTTATTTTTTTATTATTTTTTTTCATGAATTCACCAAGTAGAAAACTAATTTTTGTTTTCTTTTTGAATTTTGTCAGCAACAATTTGTGCTGAAATTAAAACCATTGGTACTCCAATTCCTGGGTGGGTATATGAACCAGTGTAATAAAGGTTTTTTACTTTTTTACTCTTGTGAGAGGGTCTAAATACTGCGGTTTGGAAAAGCGTGTGTGCAAGTCCTAAAGCAGTTCCTTTAAAAGAATTGTATTCTTTTTTGAAATCCCTTTGGGAAAAAATTCTTTTAACAATTATTTTGTCACTAATTTTTTCTTTTGTTCGTTTTTCAAAATCATTTATTATTTTTTTAAACATTTTTTCTCGTTCTTTATCGCCATCATTTAATTCATTTGCTATTGGGATTAAGAAAAACAAGTTTTCTTTTCCTTTAGGTGCAACACTATTGTCAGATTTTGAAGGGCAGGAAACATAATAGGATGGGTTAGTTGGCCAAGTTGGGTTTTTATATATTTGATCAAAGTGCTCTTCCCACTCATCAGCCAAAAACAAATTATGGTGTTTTAATGATTTTAATTTTCCTTTAACACCAATATAAAATAAAAGTGCAGAAGGACCCATAACTCTTTTGTTCCAATAATTAGTTGAATAAATTGAGTGTTTTTTGTGTAAAAGTTTAGTCTCTGCTTCTTCATAATCAGAACTCACAAGAATAATATCTGCGCTAATTTTTTTTCCTTTGTTTGTTAAAATCCCAGAACAAAGTGTCCTACTTTTAGTGTTATCATTTGTAATTATTTTTTTAACTTCAGTTCCTTTAATTATTTTTACTCCATTATTTTTGCATAATTTTTCAAGCGCATTAACAATTTCTACCATTCCTCCAAGTGGATAATACACTCCTTTATTTATGTCCACATGCGACATTAGTGAATATAGTGCAGGTGTGTTTTTCGGACTTCCTCCTAAGAAAACCATACTATATTCTAACACTTTTTTTAATTTGTGATTTTTAAATTTTTTTGAAACGTAACTATCAAGTGATTCAAACATTTGTAATTTTAATCCAGAAGTAATTAATTCAGGGGTAAAAAAATCAATAATTGTTTGGTATTCTTTGTATAAAAATTTTTCCATAGCAATATCATATTTTAGTTTTGCTAGATCAAGATAATTTTTTAGTTTTTTTGAAGACCCACTTTCAATACTATCAAATAATTTGTACACTTTCTTTTTGTCTTTTGGTAAATCAACCATCCCTTCTTTTTCATAAAACACTCTAAAAGAGGGATCTAGTTGTTTTAATTTATAAAAATCACTTGTTTTTTTTCCAAAAATTTTGTAATAGTTTTCAAAAACTTCAGGCATTAAGTACCATGAAGGGCCCATATCATACATGAATCCTTTTGTTTTCCAAGTTTGTGCTCTTCCTCCAAGGTTCTTATTTTTTTCAACAATGGTTACATCAAATCCTTTTTTTGCTAAAAGTGCAGCGGAGGCAAGTCCACTAAAACCCGCTCCAACAACAATAACTTTTTTTTCATGAAAACTTACCCGCATTAAATTCGTTTTTATTTTCTCTTTTTCTTTTTTGATTTTTTTTCTGTTTTTGTTTTATTTTCTTTATTTTTATTTGTATTAATTCCTAAAATAGTGTATAAAGTGCAACTCTCAATTATTCCTGTAAAAACAAACATTATTCCAATTAAACCTAAAACATAGGATATTATTGGTTGTGTTAATAATGATCCAATAAGTGCAATTATTCCTAAACCTAATCTGATCATTTTATCAGTTTTTCCCACATTTTTTTCAAACAATTTCAACTAAATCACCTGATTATATAATATTTTTATTAAATATAAATGTGACTAATTAAGTAATTTTGGAGGATATTTTGTGGAGTAATTATTTTTTTCTTTTAAAAAAACCTTTGATTCTTTGAAAAAAACTTGGTTTCATTTGAGTACTTGTAACAATATTGTGGGGTACTCTTAAATTTGCAGGTTTGCTATTTTTTTCTTTTAACTTTTCTTTTCTTCTCTGAAGAGCTCTTCTAAATTCATATGGGGGCATAATAAATTATTGTTTTTATTTTATAATAAGGTTTGGTTTTTGTAAAGTTTTAGAAATTGAGTAAATAAGAATATTATAGAGTTCAACTTTTTGTATTACGCGGAGAGCGCGAAATTCACTACTAGTTAAAAAACGCTAACTCAAAATTTTGACTCAAAAAATCTACTTCACAATAATAAACACCTAAATTCTATAAAAAACTTTTTGTACAACATTGGGGGGTGAGTTTTGTGTTGATTCAATTAAGTGGTAATTGTTTAGTTTTTCTTATTTTTCCAATTTCTTGTATTTTTGACATATTAATCATTATTTTTAAGTTTAAATTTTTTTTAGTATGCTTTTTCGTTTGAGGTTTTTAGCATTTTCTTTTCCCAATTTGGAACTCTTTTCCAAGTTGTTGCCATATCAAAGTCAATTAAGTATACTCTAATTGTTCTTTTTCCTTTTATTATTTCTTCAGTTACTACAAAGTTTTTGTTGTGTGTGTGACGGTGTTGTATTTCAAGTCTGTTTTTTATTTCAAGTATTCTATCTCTTTGTTTTATTACTTCTTCCATTATTTTTTTGTCATTAGCGTGTATTGTTAAGAATTTTTTTAAGTTCACTCCTGGTATTATTCCTACTGTTACTCTATGGGTTCCATCTTTTTTTCTGTGTATTCTGTATTCTCCTTTTTTATTTTTTAATATTGGTTCTATTGGATTGTAGTTGAATCCTTCACTTTTCCAATTGTGTTGATATAATCTAATCCATGCTTCGAGAGTTTGTTTTGAGAATCCTTCAAATTTGTGTCCTTTTATTACTGCTCTTCCAAGTAGTCTTCCTCCAAGTAGTGTTGTTGAGCCTGATTTGTCTTGAAATCGTCTTACAATTGTTCTTTTTGGATTGTTAAAAACTCCATCCTCCACTGTAGGTATTTTTCCTGTTCTTTTGTCAGGGTAAAATTGGTATAAACTTTTGCTTAGTTTTTTTAATTGTGTTTTTGTTGGAGTTTTTGGAGTATTTCCTGAAATCATACTTCCTGGTGCATTTTCAACCATTCCAGTATATTTGATTAATCTTTTTTTTGTGCATTTCGGATTATACTTCTAATACTCATAATTACTTATGTTTTAAGGATAGTTATAAATTTAACTTTTAAAGTATTCTTTGGATTTTTTTATAAAAAGATGTTCCATTAGTTTGTAGTTAGTTCATTTGTTTCAAATTCTATTAGTGTTTTGTAATCTTTTTTATCTGCGCATGTTGGGTCTGAGTTATCTGC
>Ga0116177_10001999_pt1 | contig 15135 bp, 10 predicted proteins | sample AD_STIC10_MetaG_FD_89750 | JGI IMG/M metagenome (GOLD analysis project Ga0116177, IMG submission 89750) | Active sludge microbial communities of municipal wastewater-treating anaerobic digesters from USA - AD_STIC10_MetaG | ecosystem: Engineered > Bioreactor > Anaerobic > Digestate | place: USA... | reverse complement strand
ATCCTGATAGCATCTGTTCCCGATAACCTGATCACAGCTATAGCACCCATCCCGGGAGGAGTGGCCAATGCTGTGATAGTTTCTGTGGTTGGATTCATCTTTGGGTTTGCAGGTTTAAGGTTTACAGGTTTCAGGTTTACTTCGATTATGGAGTTCGACTTTGATATGGACTTGATCGATCTGGTTTTTAAGCTGAGATACCTTACCAAAACTACTCTTAATTTGTTAATTTAAAAAATGCAAATATCCGATTGATTTACACTGTTTTAAGTAATCTGAAAGAAGTTATACATCACATGGAATTGAAGAGTTAGCTTCTTGCTTATAATTGCAACTGCAACCTGAAAACCTGCAAACCTGAAACTTTGCTGGTTGCAGGTTGCATGAAATTTTCCCCCAATCGCCAACCTTAAACTAAAATACTCTATTTTCGCCCCTCTACTAAAAAAATACAGAAAATGAGTGTACTGGTTAACAAAAACAGCAAAATAATAGTTCAGGGATTTACGGGTAGTGAAGGAACATTTCACGCTACGCAGATGATAGAGTATGGAACTCAGGTAGTTGGAGGAGTTACGCCCGGTAAAGGTGGTACAAAACACCTTGATCGTCCTGTTTTCAATACTGTTGCTGATGCTGTTAAAAGTACCGGTGCAAATGTTTCTATCGTTTTCGTTCCGCCGGCATTTGCTGCAGACGCAATCATGGAAGCAGCTGAAGCAGGAATTGAATTGATCATCACTATTACGGAAGGAATTCCTGTGAAAGATATGATCATGGTGAAGGAATATCTTGCCGGAAAAAAAGCCCGTTTGATCGGACCAAATTGTCCGGGAGTAATTACTGCTGACGAATGTAAAGTTGGTATCATGCCCGGATTCGTTTTCAAAAAAGGACGTATCGGTATTGTTTCTAAATCAGGTACACTTACATACGAAGCAGCTGATCAGGTTGTAAAAGCAGGTATGGGAATTTCAACAGCAATCGGAATTGGTGGTGATCCAATAATTGGAACAACAACTAAAGAAGCTGTGGAACTTTTCATGAACGATAAAGATACTGATGGCATCATCATGATCGGTGAGATCGGCGGAAGTCTGGAAGCAGAAGCTGCACGCTGGATAAAAGCAAATGGTACAAAACCTGTTGTTGGTTTCATCGCCGGACAAACTGCTCCTGCAGGTCGTCGAATGGGTCACGCCGGTGCAATCGTTGGCGGTGCTGATGATACTGCCGCTGCAAAAATGAAGATCATGCGCGAATGCGGAATCACCGTAGTCGACTCACCGGCAGTTATCGGCCTTACAATGGCTGAAGTGCTTAGTGCAGTGGCTTCGAAGTAATCGAAATTTGAAATTCGTAATTTGAGTTTCGTAATTAGAAAAGCAAAAAGCTAAAAGTGAAAATTGAAAAATTCAGGTGATATAAAAATGGCCTAAAATAAAAAAGGGTTTAATGTGTAAATTACACGTTAAACCCTTTTTTTTCACTTTTCACTTTTCACTTTTCACTTTTCACTTTTCACTTTTCACTTTTCACTTTGCGTTATTTAAAGTCTCCTACCTGCACAATAGTAATCTCCGCCGGAATGATCCATTTTTTCATTGCATCATTTACACGTGTCGTATTTAACTGAGCAACTGTTTTGTCAAAGGCATCATCAAATGCCATTGTACGGTTCAGAAATAGGTAATCTGATAATCTGTTTACAAGATACCCATCATCTGAGCGGTTTTTCTCACGGCTCTGAATGAATCCTGAAATAGCATCTTTCAACTCAGCATCAGTGAAGCCGTCTTTGATCATCTTCGCAAGTTCTTCCTGATAAGCTGAAATTAATTTGGCAGAATTTTCCGGATTGTAAATTGCATACGAACCAAACTCTCCACTTTGATCAAGTGCCGAAGCTCTTAGCCAGGAACCAACACCATAACTTAGTCCATCTTTCTGTCTGATGCGTGTTGCAAGACGGGAATTTAAAAATCCGCCGCCTAACATATAGTTACCTAAAATCAATGCCGGATATTCTCCATTATCATCTTTCAACGTCAGATTTAAACGTGCAGACATAGTTGCATTTTTCTTGTCAGGAGTAATGATCTTATCGTTCTGTGCTGTTGCCTTTGCATAATTATCGGCAGCGCGTGTATATTTTTCAGGAGAGGTCCATTTGTCAAGAATTGAATTCAAAGAAGCAAGAACTTTTGTTTCATCAAATTCACCTACAACAGCTACTGTAGCGTTTGCACTATTATAAAAATCAGTATACATTTTCTTCAGATCTTCTATTGTCATTTTTTTAACAGCAGCAGTCATTTCATCAAATGTTGAAGTGTAACGGAAATCTGATTTTGGATACACTCTTGTAAGCTGATCAATTCTCAGAAATGCAATTGCTTGCGGATCGCTTTTCTGTTGGTCAATTCCGGCAAGGATCTCTTCACGCATTTTTTCAAACTCTGCTTTCGGAAATGAAGGTTCGCGTAGAATTTGTTTTACAATTGTCATTACAGGAACAAGGTTATCTCTTGTTGTACTGATATCAATATTTACAACCTGACCATTACTGGAAATACCAACTTCAGCTTTCATTTTTGCAAGGGTATCGTTGATCTGTTCTTCAGAAAGATTTTTTGTTCCTTTCATCAGCATTGCTGCAGTAGCGTCAATGAAATCACCTCTGTTCTCCAGACTTTTTTCACTACCAATTCGTAGTGATAATTTCATTTTTACAAGATTTCCACGGGTTGTTTTGTTTAGCAAAGCATATTTTCCACCCTCGGTTAATTCTCCGCGGTGAGTTCTTTTTTCAATATTTGCAGGGGTAGCATCGAATGCTTCTGCTGCTGCTTCAATTGCTTTTCCTTTGTAATTCTTATACGTTTCTTTCAGATCAGGCGAAGGTGGAACAATTGTTCTTGAAGGATCTTTTTCAGGAATAAACAAACCTGTTGTCCGGTTTGATGGTTTAAAATAATCAAGCGCAGCACGGTTTACATCTGCCAGTTGGATATTTTCAATGCGATCACGATAAAGAAAAATTAATCTCCAGTCACCTGAAGCGATAAATTCACTGATGAATGTTCCTACTAATTCACTCTTGCTGAATGCCAGTTCAAAATCACGAAGTAAAGAAGTTCTTGCACGATCCAATTCTTCCTGAGTAATAGGATTGCTTTTTAAGTTATCAAGTAAATTCAGCATAGTTTTCTGTACTGAATCAATTGATTTTTCTTTCAGGATCTCAGTGTCAAAATAAATATAACCCGGATCTTTCAAAGGAAATACCTGTGCATATACTGAAGATGCAAGTTTAGTTTCAACCAATGCTTTATACAGACGACCGGAAGGTTCGTTAGTAAGAACATGACTTAAGATCTCAATAGCAATATAATCTGGGTGTGAAGCTGAAGGAATGTGATACCCTGCAGAGGCAGCCTGAATATCACCTACACGGCGAAGAATTACCTGACGTTCCCCGTCTTGCGGCGGCTCTACTGTATATGGCTCTTGTAATTTTCTTGCAGGACGCGGAATACTTCCAAAGTATTTTGTGATCAATGCAAGAGCTTTTGATTCATCAATTTTACCTGTTACCATTAATACGGCATTATCAGGCTGATAAAATTTTCTGTAAAAGGCCTGTAAATTTTCTATAGGAACTTTTTCAATATCTTCTTTGGAACCAATAGTTGATTTACCGTAGTTGTGCCAGATGTATGCAGCTGACATTACTCTTTCCTGCAATATAGAGGTAGGATAATTTTCACCGCTTTCAAATTCATTTCTTACCACAGAAAATTCTGATTCAAGATCTTTTTTTGCAACAAATGAATTCACCATTCGATCTGCTTCCAGAGATAATGCCCAATTGAGATTTTCTTCTGTTGCAGAAAACGTTTCAAAATAATTTGTCCGGTCATACCAAGTGGTTCCGTTGGGACTCGCTCCATGTGAAGAAAGCTCCTGTGGAATATTCGGATGGTTAGTGGAACCTTTGAACAACATGTGTTCAAGTAAATGTGCCATTCCGGTTTCACCATATCCTTCCATTCTGGAGCCTACCAGATAAGTGATATTTACTGTTGCAGTTGATTTTGTCTGATCAGGAAAGAGTAGGATTCGAAGACCATTTGGTAATTCGTATTCTGTGATCCCTTCAACAGATGCATTTTTTTTCGGCTGTATTTGTTGCCCGTAAACATTCAACAGCAAGCAAATTAATAGCCCCGGTAATAATAGTTTTTTCATAGATGATTTTATTGAATTTATTTCTGAGGCGATAAATGTATGAAAAAGGAGTTAATAGATATTAGAAGTTAATTATTAATGAGTTAATCATCTGGCTGATTGACTGAGTTTTATAAAATTTGTGATTTATTCATCAAATCTTTCTATTTTGCGTCCAATAAAATCATCGAACTGTGGAAAAACTTTTATCCGGAAAAACTGCTCTTATTACCGGAGCTTCAAAAGGTATTGGTCGTGGCATTGCAATTAAACTTGCTGAACAAGGAGCCAATGTTGCATTTACTTATTTGTCATCTGTTGAAAGAGGGCAGGCATTGGAAAATGAACTTGCTGTTTTTGGAATTAAAGCAAAAGGTTACCGTTCTGATGCAGCTGATTTTAAAGCGGCTGATGAACTTATAAATGAAGTGGTAAAAGAATTCGGTACTCTTGATATTGTAATTAATAATGCCGGAATCACACGCGATGGACTTCTGATGAGAATGACAGAAGAAAATTTTAATGAAGTGGTCCGCACAAATTTAAATTCGGTTTTCAATATCACAAAAGCATGTCAGCGTCCGATGCTGAAGCAACGCAGCGGTTCAATAATAAACATAAGTAGTGTAGTAGGAGTGAAAGGAAATGCAGGACAGGCAAATTATGCTGCTTCTAAAGCGGGGATCATCGGATTTACGAAGTCAGTCGCATTAGAATTAGGAAGCAGAAGTATCCGTTGCAATGCAATTGCTCCCGGATTTATCGAAACGGAAATGACAGATGTTTTACCTGCAGAAACTGTTAAACAATGGCGCGAAGCTATTCCATTGAAACGCGGTGGAACTCCCGAAGATGTTGCAAATGCAGTGTTATTCCTCGCTTCTGATTTGTCTACATATATTACCGGCCAGGTATTGAATGTTGATGGTGGAATGTTGACATAATCGATCTGCTTCAAAATTCAAAATTTATACGAATGCAATTTATAAGGCGTCATCTTCCTGCTTTCATAATACTTTTAATTACAGGCGCTTTACTTTTATATTTTTCATATAAGAATGAATATTCAGAAGGTGGTCCTGATAATGTCTGGCATTACTATTTCTCCCGCTATGCTGTTTCGTACCCTGAATTTTTCCTGCATCATTGGGGAAAACCATTTTTTATTTTATTAAGCACCTCTTTTGCGCAATTTGGATTTTATGGATTACAGATATTTAATATTGTAGTTGGTTTAACTGCTGCAATTGTAACTTATAAATTCTGTGAAAAACTCAACCTGAAATTCAATTGGCTTTCCATTATTCTGCTACTTTTTACTCCATTGTATTTCGCAATGGTTCAGAGTGGAATGACAGAGCCTTTGATGAGTCTTGTATTGATTGCTTCAATGTATTTATTGTATGAACAAAAATTTCTTGCAGGCGCGATTCTTATGTCGTTTTCTCTTTATACCAGAACGGAAGGATCATTTCTGACCTTGTATGTTTTGTTCTATTTACTTTTTATTGGAAAATGGAAATACATACCGTTTCTCGGAGTTGGATTTATCGTCTACTCACTTGCAGGTAAATTTTCCGGACATGATTTTTTATGGTTTTTTACTGAGAACCCATATAAGGTTGTGAGTCCATATGGTCATGGGCAGTGGATGGACATGTTGAAAAGATATAATACAATCTGGGGAAGTCCGCAATTGATCGTTTTACTGATAAGTATTCTCGCCTTACTTTTTTACTGTTTAAGTTCTTTCACAACTTTTAACAGAAAACAACTTACTCCGGAATTTAAAATTCTTTTTCTGATTTTTATTCCGGCATTCCTGTTTTTAGTATTCCATGTTGTTGCCTGGAAATTTGGAATGTTTGCTTCACTTGGTTTGGAAAGAGTTCTGGTATCGGTATCACCTTTTTGGGTAGTTATATGTTGTTATGGAATTAATAAATTGTTGATTGAGAAACTTTCAATAAAGTATTCTCTACCTTTAGTTTTAATATTTTTATTTTTCGTAGTCAGGTCAACTTTTGAAATTTATAAGTATCCACTGAAAGCAAGTTATGATGCAAAAGTTGAATTGGTAGCAGCGAAGTGGTTTAAAGAAAATTATTCTCAGGATTGTATAATTTATTATGCACATCCCGGAATCGTTTTCAATACAGACAGGAATCCATTCGATAAAGAAAAAAACATTGAACAATTTGATCTCAATGTAGAAAAACTGGAAGTAAAGTCACTGCCAACTTATATCTTCTGGGATAGTCAGTTTTCTGAATCAGCATGTAGGTTAAAACTAAACGATTTGTTAAATTCTCCTAAAGTTCGATTGATTCATCCATTATTTGAAGATTCAGGCTTTAAATTATATGTTTTTGAATTAGTAAAGTAGTCCCAAAACTGTAAATTATCTATATTCGCTTCCATTAATTCTGTCCTGGAATTTTATGGTTCCACTCTTACAGAATATCTGTGTCAAAAAAATCAATCAATAATAATATGAAGAAATCAATCTTATTTCTGTTTGCATTATCAATTTTCATTTCCGCAAAGGGTGACTGGCTGACACCGGAATCTTTATGGAAACTGGGAAGAGTTAGTGATGCACAAATTTCACCTGACGGAAACAGTGTCGTTTACAACATCAGAAATTTTGATGTTCAGAAAAACAAAGGAAATTCTGATCTGTGGTTGTATGACTTTAAAACCAAATCTGTAAAAGCGATTGCAGCTGATTCAATAAACGAAACATCACCACGCTGGAGTAGTGACAGTAAAAGAATATTCTATTTGAGTGATGGTGGAAGTAGTCAGATCTGGAGTATGAATTCTGATGGAAGTGATAAAAAACAAGTCAGTCAAACTGAAAACGATATCAGCAATTTTGGATTTTCAAGTAACGGAAGTACCGTCTGGATGACAATGGATGTTCAACTCGATAAATTTCTTGGTAAAGATAAATATCCGGATCTTCCAAAAACAACAGGAAAAGTTTATGATGACCTGATGATGCGTCACTGGGATTCATGGGCGGATGGGAAATACAGTCATATTTTTGTCTCTTCCGTTGTGAATAATGTGATCGGCTCGCCAACAGATATTCTGAAAGATGAACATTATGATTCTCCAATGAAACCAAATGGCGGTGATGAAGAAATTGCTGTAAGTCCTGATGGAAAATGGATCGCTTATACATGCAAAAAATTAAGTGGCCGTGAGTATGCCATGACAACAAACTCAGATATCTATTTGTATGAAATTGATACAAAGAAAACAACGATTCTTTCCAAAGATAATTCCGGATACGACAAAGCTCCGGCTTTTTCTGCTGATGGAAAATCAATCGCATGGATCTCCTGGGATGAACCGAATAACGAAGCTTCCAAGCAACGCCTGATGATCTATGACATTGCAACTCAGACAAAGAAAGACATAACATCTGATTTCGATTTCAATGTAGAAGCTGTTAAATGGTCTGCTTCCGGAAATCGCGTTTATTTCATTTCAGATATTGCAGCTACTGACCAGATCTTCTATTATGATGTTGCCAATAAGTCGAAAGTAAATTCTATTCTTCAGTTAACGAAAGACACAGCTGATTATACAGGATATTCCCTTGCACTTGGTTCAAATGGAAAAGATAAAATTGTTGCAACAAGAATGTCAATTTCAGAACCGGTTGAAGTTTTCACAATTGATGAGAAGTCAGGGAAATCCGAACAGATTACTTTTACAAATAAAGAGATCCTGAAATCTTATACTCTTGGCAAAGTTGAGAAGCGAATGATCAAAGCAACTGATGGTAAAGAGATCCTTACATGGGTGATCTATCCTCCGAATTTTGATCCGTCAAAAAAATATCCAACACTATTATATTGTCAGGGTGGACCGCAGTCAACAGTAAGTCAGTTCTTCTCATACAGATGGAATTTCCAGTTAATGGCTGCGAATCAATATATCGTAGTCGCTCCTTGCAGAAGAGGTATGCCTGGATTTGGTCGTAAGTGGAATGATCAGATCAGCAAAGACTGGGGTGGACAACCGATGAATGATCTTTTGAGTGCAATTGATTCTGTTTCTAAAGAACCTTTTGTAAATAAGAACAGACTAGGTGCAGTTGGAGCGAGCTATGGCGGGTATTCTGTTTTCTGGCTGGAAGGAAATCACAGCAAAAGATTCAAAGCATTTATCTCTCATTGCGGTGTCTATAATCTTGAGAGTATGATGGCTACTGAAGAGTTATTCTTTAATAATTACGAAATGGACGGCGCATTCTGGAGAACTCCAAAACCAATCAGCTACGATAAATTCTCGCCACATCGTTTTGCACAAAACTGGGATACTCCCATACTGATCATTTCTAATGAAAGAGACTATCGTGTTCCATATACTCAAGGACTGGAAGCATATTCTGCTGCACGTATGAAAAGCATCCCTGCACGATTCCTGAGTTTCCCTGATGAAGGGCATTGGGTATTAAAACCACAAAATAGCATCATGTGGCAGCGTGAATTTTTCGACTGGCTTGATAAGTACTTGAAACACTAGAATTAAATTCGATTTGCTAAAAGGGCTGCAAAGGTAATGATTAAGTAAAAAATCATATTTTTGCAGCCCTTATTATATTATTGTCCGGGTGGCGAAATTGGCAGACGCACCACTTTGAGGGGGTGGCGGGAAACCGTGTGAGTTCGAATCTCATCCCGGACACTTTACAGTTTGAGTGTGTGGTGTGAAGTGTGGGAAGTAACAAACGATATTCCGCACTTTACTCTTTATACTTTCTTTTAAATTTGAAGTGTCTTCAAACTCAAACTGACTTGCGGATACTTGCCATAATCATGTAAAGTTGTAGTAAGGTCAAATTGTTGTTTCACATTCCACACTCAAACTGACTCTCCAGCCGTTTCTAACATTTTTCCCATATTTCTTACAGTCGTAAGAGAAAGATCATCTCTCACTCAACAAAATAATTTTAGCAAGCTATAAATCTGTAGAAAAACCACAGATTTATGTCTTCAAGAAAAACCATTTTAGTTATTCTCCTTGTCATTATTAATGTAATGGCAGCTTTATATACAAAGGCATCGATAAATCCGATGAACAGTGCTCAGATAAGTACTGTAAATGCAGGAACGATTCATGGTCCGGCTGCTGTTTGTACGAATCAGTCAACAGTAGTCTACTTTGTTGATGCAATTCCCGGAGTAATCAATTACGCATGGACATTACCAGCCGGGGCGACAGTTGTTTCCGGTCAAGGGACTTCATCAATTACAATTGATTTCGGATCAACCTTTGGCGATATTTGTGTCGCTGCTGATGATGGTACCGGATTCGGTTCTCCATCTTGCCTTGCAACTTATTATGCGCCATCAAAACCATTTGCACCGGATACGATCTATGGCCAGATCAATACTGTTTGTCCCGGTCAGACTTTAACTTACAGCATCGAAGAAGATTCAATTGCTCAGGATTACAACTGGATTATTCCATCGCACATGTCAATTGTTTCCGGTGAGAATACTTCTACTATACAGGTATTAGTTGACACTGGATTTGTCTGGGGTTATTTAAGAGCTTCTAAATCGAATTGCAGAGGTATTTCTGCCCAATATGTAATTGGAGTATATTCTGCACCGGCAAAACCGGGATCAGTTACCGGAGCAGCCGTTGGAGCATGTTCAAATGGAACTTATACCTATTCATTTGCACCGGTACCGGGCGCAACTTCTTATACATGGTATGCACCGCAAGGATGTGTTATTGCTTCTCCTGCGAGTTCAGGAAATCCATTAACAACATCAGCATCGACAGTTGAAATTACGTTTCCGTCAAACTTTGTTTACGGTACTCTTTACATTACATCCAACAGTGGTTGTAATTCAAGTGAACTTCGTGAAATGCAAGTTCGATCGCTTCCTCAAAAACCGGGCGCTATCAGCGGACCGTTTTATGGAGTTTGTCAATCGAATAGTGTTATGTACAGAATCGATTCTGTTGCAGGCGCAACTTCATACAATTGGAATTTTAACAGCAGCTATGTTGTTGTTCATGGAAACGGTAACGATACTATCACAGTTGACTTCTTACCAGGATTTGATCATGCAACTTTGTGTCTGACTGCAGACAATGCTTGCGGAAGTAGTATAGCACGGTGCGGAGTTGTATTTGCTCGTCCGCAACTTTGTCACGAAATCGAAGGACCAACAGGAGCATGTAATTCCATTCCTTCAACAAGTATAGCATTTTATCAGGTCGATTCTTTGTATGGTGCAACTAACTATGTATGGAATGTTCCGCCGGGTGCAACAATTATAGCAGGACAAGGCACAACTGAGATCACGGTTGATTATATGGGTGCGTCGAGTGGTAATGTTTCTGTAACTGCAGAAAATTCATGCGGTATCAGCCCTGAAAGAAATTTAAGTATCGTTGTCAATCCATGTAGAATAAATAGTAGTGGTGAAGTTGTCTATAAAACAGAATTCACTGCTTATCCAAATCCGGCAACTACTGAATTTACGATTCGCTTTGAATCACTAAAAAATACTGATTACACAATTCGTATCCTGGATATTACAGGAAGAGTTGTTGTATCAAGAAACCGTTACGCAAGTTCCGGTACCAACAATGAAATTTTCAATGTATCAGATCTGCCGCGCGGAATTTATCTGGCGGAGTTAGATCTGGATAACGACAAACAATTTATAAAAGTCGTTGTGAAATAAAGACAGGTTTTTTTGGTTAGACGAGGAGCCCCGTTTGGTAATACCAGCGGGGTTTTCTTTTTTACCAGGATTTATCGGATTTATGGATTACCGGGATTGGCTTTAAAATTACTCTTAAACTTAAACTTACTCTTAAACTTAAACTTACTCTTTGTATAACCGACGTCAATATTAGAAGCGCGGTTTTAGACAATGCTGAGATCAGATCGTCACTTTGAAACGAAGATTTTTTTTGTAATTGATCTTTCATCTATGATAAGGTTGACAAAGTATATTCCTGATGAAAGGTTATTTGTGTTAATCGAAAATGAATTTCCTGTTGATAAAATGAATTTTGCAGAAAGAATTATTTTTCCACTTATATCGGAAACTGAATAGGCTATTATTTTTGACTGAAGGAAATTTATTTCAATATTTAATTCCTCGCTAGCAGGATTTGGAAAAATTCTCAAATGTGGTGCTTCACTTTTTGAAATTAATGTGGATCCGCAATCGATGTGAAAGTTTGGACCGCCTGATGCTACAAGATTTGAATTAACATGGGGAAATGTCTGTGCAGTCGTCAGAAGAGGTAAAGACAATTGTGGCAGGCTCGTAAAGGTGAATCCTGAGTCACTCTGTGTACCAGTGTTTACAACATTACAAGAACTGCTATCCATTAAAAGAAATCCATTGTCGGTTAATAATATCAATTGGTTTCCGATAGACGTAATTCCGGGGTTCATCAAATTTCCGGAGATCAAGTCATAATTTGTATAAGATGACCCGGTAGAGTCCATCCTGAAAAAGCCATGGTTATAACATTCCTGCTCAACAAAAATACTTCCATCACTTAATACAGTAACTCCGGGTCCTCCTTGTGAAACCCATAAAACATTTCCGGCCGGATCAATTTCTAATGTTTTGAAATGTGGACATGATTGCCATGTACCATGGCTGAAAGAGAAAATGATATTTCCATTTTTTAATAAAATATTTTTCGGACCTACTTTAGTGAAGCCGGGTTCACTGTTTGCTTCGTAATAATTGGTCTTCCAGTTTATAATCGAAAGTCCAGAATCGATGTTCATTCCATAGTTGTAACAGGCATTGTCAAAAATATTATATTCTATACCGGTTAAAAACAGGGTTCCATCACTCATTACAATCGGAGCAGAGAAAGGATCAAAATTCTCATATGGCAGCTTTTTATAAATAGTTCCGCTGCTATCGGCAATAAATATAACTGCATAATAATTTCCCAACGACTCGTAGGTGATCATGGCAGAGATTGCCAGTTTATTTTCTGCGGTAAAGGATAATGTTGTAAAACTCGTTTTGATGGTATCAACATCATAACTTTTTTGCCATATCAGATTTCCATCGAGGTCTAATTCAAGTAATAATCCTGATGCATGATCTGTTGTATCTGTAATTTCACCTGCTACAACAATTTTTGTACTGTCGAAGTTAAATGTAAGCTGATTAAATTTTACTGACAGACTATCACTAAATTGTTTTGACCAGATTATATCTCCAATTTTATTAATCCTTACCAATATTCCGGAAGATGGGCTATTTAAAGATTGCCCGGCAAAAATTGCTGTTGAATCATTGTCACTGATACTGGAAGTAAACTCGATATTTCCAGAATTCAGTGTCTTAAAAAGGTTTGTAGCTTTGAGATTTAAGTTAAAAAACGCAAAAGCGACAACTAAAAAATATTTCATAGATCCAGATTTTAGCTCAAAATACAATTTTTTCAATAAAGTCAATTTTATCCGGGAATCCCCATTGTTAAGAAATAATGACCAAAATGTTATGATTCCGTCTGGTTTTGGCATGCTTTTACAATCAAAATCACTTATTCGTCCCATTGTTTAAGGCTGTTTACCAAACATAATTGAACAACCACCGTGCATGGGACTACATTTGAGAACTATTCAAAAACAAAAAACACGAAACAAAATGAGCACTAACGAAATTCAAAATCTGGTTTTCCACCAAGGACAATTTACTTTTACTGATGGTAAAAAGAATTCAGGAATGATCGTAGCACGTTACAATATAATCGATGCAAAGATCGAATACTATCTTATCCCTGAAGAAAATATTATGGCTTATCAGGCAGCACGTTCTCATGCTGAACCGAATGCACATAAAAGTCTGGGAACAAACATCGATATCTCTGATATCATACAAGTAAATCTTGCAGCATAATGAAAAGATACACGATCTACAATAAGTTATTCATCGTATTCTGCGTTGCGATGATTGCACTCATCGCTTGGAAAGCTCCGCATGAGAAAGAAAACAAATCTTCGAAGAAGCAAAACGTCGAAGGAGTAGAGAAAGATAATTAGTTCATTAATTTGGGATATAATGGAAGAACCCCTCTGTTATGGAGGGGTTCAACCGAACATTATGATTAATGGATTAAAGGATTTTTGGATTATTAGTAGGCAGCTTTGCTGAGTTAATAAAATTTTTTTTACCGGGATTTAATGGATTTCGGGATTACCGGGAATATTTATTTTCTTAATTATTTAGCATTACCGGCATCACCAACATTAGAATATCTTCACTTTCGTTTTCTGAATTTGCAGGTACTAAAATTCCGGCACGATTAGGCGCCGACATTTCAATCGTTACATTTTCGAATTCAAGATTACTAAGCATATCGCTCAGGAAGCGGGCATTGAATCCAATCTCCATATCTTCTCCTTCATACTGACAAGAAAGTCTCTCATTTGCTTCATTGGCAAAGTCAAGATCTTCTGCGCTGATCTGTAGTTCACTTCCTGCAACTTTTAAGCGAACCTGATGAGTTGTCTTATTGGAGAATATGGAAACACGGCGAACAGAACTCAAGAGCGCGGAACGTGAAATAGTAAGTTTATTAGGATTGTCAACCGGGATTACTGCTTCGTAATTCGGATACCGGCCATCAATCAAACGACATATCAACGAGTGATTCGCAAACTGAAAAAGGATGTTACTTTCATTGTAATTTATATTAACTACTTCTTCGGAATCAGCCATAATATTTTTCAGAAGATTCAATGGCTTTTTAGGAACGATCAATGCACCTTCGCCACTTGCTTTAGCATCTGTACGACGATAACGGACAAGTTTGTGTGCGTCGGTTGCTACAAAAGTAATATTGTCTTTGCTTAACTGAAAAAACACTCCTGACATAACAGGACGTAATTCATCGTTGCCCGTAGCAAACAATGTCTTATTGATTGCATTTTGTAATATAGAAGCACTTAGTTTTAATGTCTTCGCACCATCCATTGTTGGAACTCTTGGAAATTCTTCGGCATCAAATCCGGTCAATTTGTATTTTCCGAAATCAGAAACGATTTCTATTCCCAGAGTTTTTTCATCTACTAAAAAAGTCAGTGGTTGTTCAGGAAATGTTTTTAACGTATCCAGTAATATTTTAGCAGGAACAGCAATTTTGCCTCCTTGTTTTCCTTCAGTCAATTGAATGCCTGTTGTCATCGTTGACTCCAGATCCGAGGCAGAAACTGTCAAAGTTCCTTTATCGACAACAAATAGAAAATTGTTCAGAATTGGTAATGGATTACTTGAATTCAAAACACCACTGATTTGCTGTAAATGCTTCATCAATGTGGTACTCGATACAATAAATTTCATTTTGTAAGTGTATTTGTTTGTGTTTCAGTATGTAAGAGAAGAATAGGCAAAACGCCGCTAAGCTTTTACCTCTGTCACAAACCTACATATTCGCATTTAACTCCCAAAGAAAATAATCCCGGAAAACTAATTAAATATCAACATAAAAGTGGGAAATTAACGAGTATTCTGAACTGGTCTTTGACCTCGGCTAAGATCAAAATCAATTTTTCTCCTGAAAAGTTTATTAATAGTTTGTTGCTGGATAAATACCAGAATATTCTCAGGCTGCAGATAGCCGTATAATCTGTCAGGATCATATTTCAATTTTCTTCCGATTGAATCAACCTGATTCATCGAATTAGCCGCTAACGGCATTGGGAAAATAAATAGTTCCCGCTTCTTATTTTGCTTATCAACAACACTGAAACTGATTGATGGTGGAGTAGAAAGCAATGAATCTATTCCTGATTTAGTTTTATCCGCTACCTCTGTTTCGTAATAAATTGTTGAATATAATCTCAGGTAATTATCAATTCCAATGGTATCAGGTTCTGAT
>Ga0116177_10001994_pt1 | contig 15161 bp, 14 predicted proteins | sample AD_STIC10_MetaG_FD_89750 | JGI IMG/M metagenome (GOLD analysis project Ga0116177, IMG submission 89750) | Active sludge microbial communities of municipal wastewater-treating anaerobic digesters from USA - AD_STIC10_MetaG | ecosystem: Engineered > Bioreactor > Anaerobic > Digestate | place: USA... | reverse complement strand
CCGATGAGGTTAGAACCACCGGCAAACAATGGGTCGCCAGCATTGGAGAACCCGCCAATACTAATCGTTCCGCCCCCGCGCGATGTTGCAGATGCACCCAACGCTACGCCTGGATTTATTATCGGACCGTCGTCACCGGAGATAACTGTTGCGACGCCGCCAATTGCGACATTGCCTCCGCCGTTCGCTTGGCTAAGAACCCCAAGCGCGATGGTGTTTTCGCCTGATGCAATAGGTTTATTGGTTGCCGTCACCAAACCGCTAATTTTTAGAAGCGGGTTCGCATTGAGAATAGCTAGGTCGACCCTAGATTCCAGATCCGACAACTGTTTGAAATTGACTGCGTCATTGTCGAGCGTTCCCGCCTTTACATTTACAATGCGTCGTTGGAAGGTGGCGTTACCTACCGAAACAACATCATTCTCCGCCGCGATTGAGCCCGAACCCAATGCAACGGCATTTGTTACGGTGATGAGGGTTTCTGCATTGGATCCCAAGGCCAAAGAAGCCGCACCGCGCGCTTTTGCGCCAAAGCCCAAGGCCACAGCATTTAAGGCGAGCAAATCATTACCAAACGTGATTGCATCCCCGCCCGCCTCGGCACCGGCACCAAATGCCAAAGAGCCTGACGAAAACGCCTTGGCCTTCGCGCCGAAGGCGGCCGAATTGGCTTGCTGGGCCGCTGCTTGAAAACCGAATGCCGAGGATTCCAAACCATCTGCCGCAGCGCCCATGCCATTTGCCGTCGATCCAGCACCAGAAGCGCGTGAGCTGGCGCCTGTTGTTGTCGAATTATCGCCTGTCGCGCCGGCCCCTTGGCCGATCGCGGTCGAACTGGTCCCTGTTGCCTGAACCGAGTTGCCTACCGCAGTGGAATTGGGTTTGCTTGCCAATGACCCCGCGCCACATTCTGTCGCATTTACAGCGCCAATAACAGTACTGGCATTACATTCCGGCGTCGCATCCGCCCACAGCGGAGAGGCGGCCCCGGTTACGCCTCCGAGGGCCAACGCGATTGTCGATGCGCGAAACAACAGCGTATGTTTAGAGGTGCCCATCGGTAATACTCCCTGTCATGCCCCGGCCCCATCCACGAGGCCTTGTGCGAAAGCGGCGCGGCTGATGTGAATCAGAAACACAGCTTTTTCAGAGTGAAGCTGCCAAACATCGTGCCGCTATGTCAAGTATACATTGCGTTACTATTTATATTTGGCTAAGGCGTCGCATATCGGCATCGCTGCCGCCGTGCAGGATCAACGGTTGCGGCGGGCGTTCTGCCGCAAAGGAGGACCATTTGGACAGAATCGGGGTAGGACGCGCAAATAATCGCTTGACGAATCATATCTCAACCAAATAAGTAGAGAATACATAGAGCAGGGCACACGAGTCCGAACGGCCTGCTCAAAACCAGATTTCGGACCGCGGCTTTTGATCAGGATGCAGCTTGCTTCCGCGTTACCAACAGCTAAAGCGCGCGATGCTCAGGCGACCTCGCCAAGTATCGTGTTCCTCTCTTTCAACGATGAGGTGACGACGATGCGTATGAACAATTGTTTGTAATTTCCGATCCCGATCGAAGACGCTGCGCCTTGCGCGCGTAGAGCCGCCCCTGAACCGGGCAACATACTAAATACGAAATTTACGAGACTTCCATGTTTAAAATTAACACCACAGACCTATCGGAGCTGGACAATTATCCGGCATCGCTGCGCCATGCGGCGTTAGCGCTTTGGGGAGCTGTTCCAGAATCACGACCAACTGTGCCCGTTGCCGGGAACAATCCGGCGCCTGAGCCCATTTTTCTCTCCGACAAAATCGAACAGCGGCGTTTTTGGCAGCGCCCGTTTTTTAACCGCCACTCCGACGTAGCAAAGGAAGCAGCATGAGCAATATGACCCTTAACCGCCGTGTTGTCGCCTGTGTGGCCGCGTGCAACGGCATCTCTTCCGAAGCGTTGGAGTCTGGCGCGATTGAACGCTTGCAGAAATCCGCATCGGTCGCCTTACGCAAGCTGCAAGAGCTTCATCCGCGTATCGAAAGCGGCAGTGAACATGCCGATATTGGCGCGTGCATCGTGCGGTTGCAGGTGGCGCTCAACAAGCTTGAAGATGCCATCTGAACGGATTCGGCTGTGCAAGGGGGCCGGGCAATGCTTGGCTCCCTCGCCCCCAAAAAATAGTCGAAGCTAAAGCCCTTCGCCGCCGACCCAGTGGCAATTGCCGATCCGGCGGGCGAGGCTGCTGCGTGTCACGATGAAAGCCTGCGTTCGCCGGAACAACGAACAGTCTTTCCGGTTATGGGTCGAAGGTGGCTTAGTTCTTCCGCTTCCAGAATGGCGGCACGATGTGGCCGCGCCGATGCGCCTTGACGAGCAGGATCACGCCCGCGGTCGTGCATAAAGTGAACGCGGTCAGCGAAGCTTCCAGTCCAAATTTTCCTCCGGTCAGCAAATCGGACCCGTTAATGATCGGCTTGATAAGTCCCGGCTCTGCAACGCCGCCGGACACAACCCCGCCAAACACGGCCGACTGCGTGTAATTCCATGCCATATGGAAGCCGATGCTCATCCATAACCGGCGGGTCAGCATATAGGCCGCGGCGAGCAGAAGGCCTGCCTCGACGCTGATGAACAACGCGCCGGTCATCGTCGCATCGGGGTTGGCGAGATGGGTCAGGCCAAATACGGCGGACGATACGATGATCGAAACCCAGCTCCCCAACCATTCTTCAACGATGCGAAACAGGGCACCGCGAAACAGCAATTCTTCAAGAAAGCCGGAGCTGATCGCCAGGGCAATCGCCGGCAGCATGATGGACACAGGGTTAAATCCGTCAATGCGGAAAATCCCCAGCACGTACAAAATGATCATGCATCCGGTATAGAGGCCGGCCCCTATCAATAGCCCGATGCCCAACTCCCTTGGCATAGCGGATAGTTCAAACTCGGTGACTTCGCGGCGCTCGATCCAGCGGACAAAGCCGAAGTAAATGCACATGGCCAATGACACCATCGCAGTGGCCGCGACGATAGCTGCAACAGCATTGCCCTTGTTTTCTTCCATGAATGTGTTGCTGAAGGCGATGCCCCCAAATAGCGGCACGCCAAGCAGAACCAAGCGGATAAGCGGGAACTGCAATATTCGCAGCCATGTTGGCGGTGGCGATGTTACTTCACTCATACTCATTTCCCTTCCCCGTTAATTGCTGTCCCGCCGAGTTGGTTCGGACCGACGAGATGTTTTCAAATGTCAGTTTCTTTTTCACTGTTTCCAGCTGTTATCCTTCGGGTTGAAGTCCACAAAAATCCCGGTGTCGAGTGTAACGGCGCTGAGTGTCTTGCCGTTTGAAACGGTAACGTCGGTTGCGCCGCCATCCGATTGCCATGCTGCAGGCGTGCGGTGCACACGCTCGCTTGTGCCATCGGCATAGTTGAGGATGAGGTCGAGCGGCATCGCCATGCCTCCTGGATTGTGCACCTTTACATTATGCGATCCCCCGTCCGTTCGCACATCACCGACGGCAAGATCCATATAGTTATAGCCAAAGAACCAGTTTTTGAAGAACCAGCTATGATCGCCGACGCCTGCATTATTGAAGCTGTTGAACATATCCCAAGGCAAGGGTCGTTTTCCATTCCAGCGTTCCATGAAGGTGTGCAGGCCCTTTTTGAACGCTTCGTCTCCCATCAGGTCCTTGAGCGCCAGATAGCCGAGCGCGGCTTTCCCATATTGGTTGAATGCAAATACCGACGCTTGGCCAAACAGCGAATCATGCGGGGTAATCACCGGAATTTCATTACCTGAAGCAGCTTCCGGCCAGCCGACCTTGACCACCCGGAAATCCTTGAACAGGGCATCCGCTTTTTCGACGCCAAGCACCTCGCGGTTGCGAAGATATTCGAACGCGGTTGTCCAGCCTTCGTCCATGAAGGGATAACGTTTCTCGTTGATGCCCATGTAAAAGGGGAACCAGCTGTGCAGGATTTCATGCGTCGCAACAAAGCCGGTGAAGGCATTTTCAGGCAGGCTGGCGGCTTCCGGGCTGCCGATATTTGATCCGTCATTGACCATCATCGGATATTCCTCATCCGCGCCGCCCAATATGATTGTCGTTTTGGGGTACGGATAGGGAACTCCCGGATATTTGGTGGACGCAAATTGCAATGCCTGTCGGCCATATTCGACCATCGGTTTGAAGTCGGTCGCGCTGTCGGCATAGGCCGCCTGTACACCCACGCGGCGGCCCGTCGAAGGTGCCACTACTACACTCGATGCCTGCCATCGGTAGTGGTTGCTGAGTGCCAGTGCAAAATCAGGCACATGGTTCGCCCGCCATTTCCAGCTCAGCATTGCCGCACGGGCCGTTACCTTGCCGCCCTTGATGTCGGCGGCTTCAGCGATCGTTGCGACCTGATCGCTTTTCTCGCTTGCCTTCAGGCGGGCGACGATCTCGGGTTGCAGAACGTCGGCCGGGTTTTGGAGTTCGCCGGTTGCCCACACCACATAGTCGCGCGGCGAAACAACCTCGACATCGAAATCGGCAAAGTCGTTGTTAAACTCCCGTCCCATGGTGAATAATCGCGTGTCCCAGCCGCTGTCGTCGCTGTAGTTGGTGACGCGCGGAAAGAAATAGGCGAGGAAGAAAGTGCTGTCATCAATCGCGCCTTCTTTCCAGCCCTTGTCGCGAACTAGATCATAGTTCCAGCGCATCTTGATCGACACGCTTCCTTTCGGAGGAATCGGTTTGGGCAACAGGATGGTATGCGTCGTACTGCCGGGAAAGTTCATTCCTGCCACGGGACTCTTGGGATCGTCCCATAGCATCACCGCACCGTCGACGCTGAACTCTTCGACCGTAATGCCCGAAGTCATGAAATCGCGCGACGTGGGATATTCACGGAGCGCTTCCGGCTTGTGCGCATCCATGTACATTCGGAAAACCAGAGCAGGAAGCGAATCGGGGCTGTTGTTGGTGTAGATGATTACCTGTTCGCCGCGAACCTTCTTATCAGGGGGAGCGACGGTGACCTTTATCTTATGGATCGCATGATTCTGCCAATAGTTCGGCCCCGGTTTCCCGTCGCGGCTGCGCGTCCCTTTTTCATAGGCTTTCTGGATATGGCGTGGCTCGTAAAGCCCGGCATCGGCCTGACCGTTGGAAATCACCCATGGGGATTCGTTCGCCCACGAGATGGAAGGAGAAAGGAGACTGGCCACTGCAAGTGCGCAAAAGGCGGCGATGCGAATTCGAATAGGCTTTCCCAATTCCGACCTCCATTGAACATATTTGAAGCGCATGTTTCTGCTTTCAGTTCACCAAATCCGGACACGCTGTTCGGGCGGCAGGTAGAGTTTGTCGCCCGGCTTTATATTGAACGCTGTGTACCAGGCGTCGACATTTCGGACGACGCCATTGACGCGAAATTCTCCGGGGCTGTGGTTGTCGGAAAGGATGCGCCGCCGGGTTTCACCCTCCGTCATGACATTGCGCCACAGTTGCGCCCAGGACAGAAAGAAGCGCTGGTCGCCGGTGAAGCCGCCAATGACGGGGGCCTTTCCGCCCTGCTTTTCCTTCACAAAACGCTGATAGGCTGCATAGGCCACGGACAGACCACCGAGATCGCCAATATTTTCGCCCAGATTTTGACGGCCATTAATCGTCAGGCCCGGCAAAGCCTCATATCGGTTATACTGGTCGACCAGTCCGGCCGTGCGCTTGTCGAACTCGCTGCGGGCCGCCTTTGTCCACCAGTCGCGCAACTTCCCGTCGCCGTCGGAGCGGCTTCCCTGATCGTCAAAGCCATGACCGAATTCATGGCCAATCACCGCCGCGATCGAACCGAAATTGACCGCAGGATCAGCATTCGGATCGAAGAAGGGCGGCTGCAATATTCCGGCCGGAAATGTGATCGAGTTTTGCGACTGGCTGTAACCGGCGTTGACCTCTTGCGGGGTGTAGGGAAATTCCCACCGCCGCGTTTCTTCGGACAGTCTTTTCAGGCTATCGGCCCGCGCCCAGTCCGATAGCCTGTTCTGGTTGCCCACAAGATCGTCGGCCGCGATACGCACATTCGAACGGTCGTGCCACCGTTCGGGATAGCCGATATAGCGTGTGACCTTTGCCAGTTTGTTGAGCGCTTCCACGCGGGTCGCTTCATCCATCCATTCGAGCTTCTCGATACGCTCGCGATATGTGTCGCGGAGATAACCCACCATCTCGTCCACCTTGGCCCGGTCGGATGCGCCGAAATATTTTCCGACATATAGACGGCCCACTTCCTCGCCGAAGGCGGCGTTGACGGCGGCGATGCTTTCAAGTTCAGCCGGACGCCGCTCCGGCGTATCCTGAAGCCCTTTGACATGAAAATCGAAGTGCGCCTGAACCCATGGCTCGGATAGCGAATCCGCCCAAGCATCCAGCGTTTTGAACGTCAGGAAAGACTGCATGTCGGGGACCGGCGTGTCGGCGAATAATTTCGCAATGTCCCGGACAGCAGTATCCGTCAGAACTTTGATACGCGCCTGGTTGTCAAACTTCATCTCGGCCAGAAAGGCGTCCCAGGGGAAGCCCGGCGCATAGGCTTTCAACTGCGCCGGGCTCATGACATTGTTCAAGGCCACAACATCGCGCCGTTGTGCGGTGGTCCACTGCCGCTTTGCGATTTCGGTTTCGAGCGCCATGACTTTGGCGGCGCGCGCATCGGCGTCCGCAATGCCGGCACGGCGAAATGTCGATGCGATATAGTCCAGCAGCGCCTTGCGGTGCCCGATATAGGGTTCAGCGTCGGCCAGATAATAGTCGCGCGATGGCATCGTCAGGCCGCCAACCCCTACGGCCGCAATCTGCCGCTTGGGGTCATCGGCATCGGTCACAACACCGGCACCAACCAGACCGTCGATCCAGGGCATCGCCATGATTTTTGCCATGTCCATGCGGTCGGTGGTGCCCGCGACAATCGACAAGGTGCTGGCAATAGGGGTGAGGCCTAGCGCGTTGCGCCGTTCCATATTGGAATGGGATCTGTGAAAATCACCAATTAATTGTTCCGGGCTACCCGGATCGCCTGTCTTTTGCCGCGTCTCGGCGATGAGACCGCCAATCCGCTTTTCCGTCGACAGATACACATCGACCGAGGCATCGATATAAGGGATCCCCGCGGGCGGCTTGGCCGTCTTGAGCCAGCCTTCATTGACATAGCGATAGAAATCATCGCCGGGCCGAACCGTCGTCGACATGTTGCGCGTTTCGACACCCCATTCGCCAAGCTGCGGTTTAGCCGTGCCTGCTTCGGCGGGGGCCGCCAGTAAGGCATTTGGCTGCGTTATGAACATCAACGCGGCTACGCTTGCAAAAAATGATGTTTTCATATCGATCGCCTTTTCAACAAAAGGGTGCCGACCCCAAAAGGGCCGGAACAACCTGTTTTGCAAAGTGCCGACGGGCGCGACCCAACCATCGGCAAAAAAACGGGGCTGACAGAGGGAAATCCGTCAGCCCCGCCCACGCATCAACCTGGTGTTGGTTGAAAGAAATGTGCCCGATTACCAGTCACGGCACGTCCGCTTGGAAACATTTTCGATCGAGTTCACATATCCGTTGCTCGACGTCATCACGACGCATTGTTCGGCGCCTTCGTTCCAGAATGTGAAATAGCGGCCTTCGTCGGTCTTCTTATTGTCCCGCACGACAAAGCCCCGGCTCATAAGCTGCGAAACGGCATAGGATCGGGATTGCCCGCGAAGATCACCAACATAGGAATGTGCGGAATAGCCGCCGCTATGATAGTTGTTGGAACGGTAGGAGGTTTCGTGCCCACGTTGCTCGGTACCGCGCGAATAGCCGTCCGAATAGGCATTTGACCGGCCGTAATTGTGGTAACTTTGATTATAGAGCCCATCACGATAGCCGCGCTCATATTCGGCTGTATTGGTTTGGTCCGAATATTTGTCGCCGCGATCATGCGACTTGCTCGCCAAAGCCGCAACGCCAAGAAGCGCGGCGACGCCGGCAATGGCGACGGCGGTTTTGTCGCCGTTGCCGCCCTTTTGGTTGCAATCGGAATTTTTGGCCAAGTCGATGGCGTCGAACTTGCCGTCATAGGTATCGACCTTGACGCATTCCTTGGTGTTGGGATTCCACCAATAGGTCACTTTGCCACCATCCTTGGTCAAGCCATGGTGCATGGTGAAGCCGCGTTCTTCCAAAGTGGTTTCGCCACCGGCGGCGCGGGCGCCGACCAGATCACGCACCGATCCGGGAGGGGCCGCCACCGCTACAGTGCCCTGTGCGAGTAAAGAGGTCGCTACCAATGTCGCCAACGTCGTTTTTCCAAATTTTTTCACAAAAACTCCCCTTTTTGCTGAGTCGCAATCCACCTTGCTGGCCGGAAGGATGCGCCTGCGGCCAGTGCACAACAATTTACAAATGATGACAGCCGATGGACATTTGCTGCCAAATTGCCCCTATTTTCCGGTCGCGCTTACCGTCAGGGTGTAGTTCGCTGTTTCATTCCGCCGGGCGGCATTGCGCATCAGATAGACATCGATGGTGTAATTTCCGGACGAGGGGACCACGCCCGAATAGCTGTTTCCTTCGGTCGATCCGATGAACAGTGCTTCCTGCGCCCCGGGAGCCGTGATGTTGAAATAGGACGAGCTGTTGCTCGTCACCAGCTTGACCTTGAGGGTCTGGCCCGCCTTGATATTGATCGTATATAGGCGCCCCTGGTCACCCCGGATGCTGCCTTTTATGACTTTGGAACTTGCACCTTTGGCAAATTGTATGGCCACAGGTTTCGATGCATCCTGCGCTTGAAGTGTCGCGGGCGCGAGATAGGCGCCGCTCAGAAGGGCGATGGCCAGAAACGGTTTTACCTTCATCATCATTCTCCTTTTTGGGGGGTTAAGAAGTCAGGGGAAGTGGTGCGATCATCTTGCCAGCCTTCGCGAACCTGCGCGTTCCGGATCAGATAGAAACCGTATAATGCCATGGGGCCGACTATGATCAATGCGCCCAAAAACTGTTCCAGCGGTGCAGCGGCAGGCTCTGCCGGACCGGAGCGACCGGACAAGAGAATGAAGACCGACAAATCCCACAACCAATGCACAATCATTACGGGTAAGAGAGCATGGGTACGGATGCGAAGCGCAAGAAAGGCGGATCCACTCAGCATCGCGTTGAACGCCTGAACACCTGCGGCGGCGAATTGACCGGTCAATAGCGCGTTCAAAACATGAACGATCCCGAACAGGAAAGTGACGAGGAAGAACGCGCCCCAAAAGGGAAGGGCCTTGCGCGCCGCGCCCCATAAAACACCGCGAAAGGCCAATTCCTCGCTGAAGCCTACAAACATGGTGTTGATCGTGACCGTCAGCAGGATCGCCGTCGGTACAGGCTCATGCAGAAAAACCGCTGCGGCAAAAAAGCCGGAGACGAACAGCATCGGGAACCAGATCAAGCGCCAGGACGATACCGGCCGAACGGCGTTGAAGCCGACATCTTTCCACTTCATCGCCCACACGATCACGAGCAATAAGGCGGCAGCGGCGGGCGGCCCCCACACAATTTGCTGGGACACAAGCTGGTCAAGCGACGTGCCTTCGGCGACCTGAAGCAAAGCGAGCCCCATCGTCACCGCGACCCAAAGGACAACCGCAAAAACCGATATAAGCAGCCTAATCGATGATGTGCCCATTGATCCTCCCAAGTCCCGTCACGTTAGATAGGGTGCAAATAAAACAACTGCGGTAACCACGAGCAGCACCGACGTCATGAAGAACATCAAAATGGCCATGGCCCAGCTTCGGAGCGGTCCGACCTGCAGTTTCGTCCGGAACCAGTGGGCTTGCTGCCGAAGATACCAGCTCAAAGCCAGCAGCATGAGAATATTCGCAATGAGATGGCTGTTCGGAACGGCCACCTGCCGCATCGATTGCGTAATCCCAAAGCACATCGCCAAGGGTGCGGTTACAAAACATTGGGCGTAAAAGGGGGCTCGCAAGGTTTCGCGATCGAGAGGTATCTTCAGACCATATAACAGGCGCAACGCCATCATCAGCGGAAAAACACTGAACACCAGAACGCGGAAAGCCAGCAGATTTTCGGTGCTGCTCAGAAAAGACGGTAATTCCAGCCCGCCGTCTTTCCCTAAGGTTGCGACCTCGATTGCGTGGCTGATGGCCAGGCACATCATTAGGAAAAGCGGCGGGCTTAACGTGTCGATATATTGTTCGGACTGGACATCGCCCAACTCGGTATCGGCATAGTCCATCATCCGTTGCGGGTAACGAAAGGTCAGCCATAATGTCTTCGGATAGAAGACCAGCATGACCATGACTTCGTAGAGCAACTCCTCAAGCGATTTGAGGAGTTTCATAAAGTCCATATAATGTCCCCTTTTATGCAGCAGATGTTCCGGAAAATCCGGGATTAGTCACCCCGAACAAACACATCGGGAATTTCGTATCTCTCCTTTCCTAAAGTCGCGATGGTTGTGTCACCGTCCCGCGACGCGGTTGCCTTCATGGCGGCAGTGCCATCGGCTTCGGCGGTAGAAAAACTCAGGAAACTGCCATCCTTGTTGAAGAAGATCGTGCGGGTGGTTTTGTCCGGCAGCGTCACGTCAATATAAGTGCCAGCATCCGCGTTGCGGACGACGCCTGCATCACACATGCCTGCGGCGGCACCCTTATAGCCCGCGCATTTGATCTGCGCGGTTGCATTATAATTGGTACCGGCAACTTTCGCATCACCCGTGCTATCGCCATCACCTGGCGTACCGGCCGCCGAGGCAGGTACCGATACCAGCGTTACGCCGTCGACTGCCCCCACAATCTTGCCGCCCAATTTCTTCGCGTCGTCTTCGGTCAGGCATCCGGCAAGGGTGGCGCTGTCGTCCAGATAGTTCACGGTCTCGGCGCTTTCACCGATCTTGCGGCACGCATCGCCGGGGTTGGGAAAACCATCGCCGACGAGGACCAGATTTTCTGGCCATTTTGCTGTTTGTGCCGCTGCAGTGGCGGCGTCTGGTGCATCGCCTGCCTTATCGCAGGCGGAAAGTGCAAGCGCCGATGCAAGCGCCAGAAATCCGATAGTTGGGATGTTTTTCATGCGCATATCCTCCAACCCGTTGAACGGCTTGCTTCTCTTTTGAAAGCTGGCACGAAAACTGCCCGAATGTAACAGAATAGGATATGGACAAATGCTGCCACCATTTGGACATTCACTGCCAAAACGCGCTGCAAAGCTTTGCAGGAAGGGATGTAAATCGACTTGTGGATTTAGTCTTTTGCGCTACAATTTGTAAAACGGGCGCATTCAGTGGTTTAATCTTTCACGTCAGGCGAGCAATCGCAGGAGAATGCATGGATCGCTATGAAAATCGTCATCGCGATATTGAGCTAAGTTGCGTCGAGTCCGCCGGGGCGGAGCAATGTGTCGACCCGACGCCCGGCGCCTCTGCCTTGCAGGACGCTCTTCACCTGATCCGGCAATTAGGACCCGACGCACAGCGCACGGTAGCAACCGCGGCGACCGCGCAATTTGGGGAATGGCTGGGCTGGCCAGCCTGGCTCACCGACGGCACCGCGCTACCCTCCGCCGAGCCATTGCCCAGCCGGGTCACATTGGCGGACGATTTGATTCTGATCGCCAATATTGTGGATCGGGGCGAAGCATCCGGAATCATCGCACGCTTGTTCGGCGAGTTCAAAATACCCGCCGCGCCTATCACGGTTCCGGCGCTCTACAATGCCCCGACCTTGCAGGACGCGTTGCAATTTTTCATCCGGGCAGCTGCCTTCGGCACGCCCTTTTTGAAAGTTGATTTGCGGCACCATCAGGATGGCTTTTCGATTGTCGTGGATTCCGAACTAAACCCCGGGTCGCTTCGTGATTTTTGCGCCATCGCGATCCTCTCCACCGCATATCGCTTCGTCAGCTTTTTCGTTACAGGCGACGCCGCCGAGATCGATATAGATGTCGAGGTCATGGAAGGATCGGCATTGGTCGCCCCGTTGCAGAAACTGCCTTGCCGGATAACCTGCGGCGCGCGGCACTATGCGATCCACGGCGCGGCCGAATGGTTGCCAATCAAGAATCTGCGTTCCGACGCGGCTTTTTGGAACTTCGCGCTGGAACGCATGGCTGTGGCCGAGCGGGAGGGAAGCCGGTCCGACATTGTCCGCAGGATCCGCACCGCCATCTGTGCCGCGATGGAGATTGATGCCCGCGTCCCGCGGTTGAAGCAAATTGCGGCCTTGGAAGGTGTGTCCGAGCGGACATTGGTGCGCACATTGGCGGCGCAGGGCATCAAGTTCCACCAGCTTGTGGAAGAAGAGCGCAGGATGAAAGCGGCGGAGCTGATCGGAAACAGCACGATCAGCCTGACCGATATCGCGCGCCTCCTGGGCTTCACCGATATGTCGAGTTTCGGGCGTTCCTACCGGCAATGGTTCGGGGTTACGCCGGGTCAGGCACGAAGCCGAAGAAACGCGTGACAGCGGCACTTCCCTTTCGGCGCATTAGATCGCTCCGAACGGGTCAGCCGGACGGTTTCGCAACAATCTGTTTCACCAAATTCTGGGAACGCGTCGCCTATTACGGGCTGCAGGCAATCCTGATCCTCTACCTGACCGAATATCTTCTGGTCACCCGAGCGACCGACGAGATCTGGCTCGTTGCATGGATCAGTACCGTCTTTGAGGTCAAAGGTCAGGCATTGGCCTCCAGCATTACGGGTGGCTTTTTAACGCTCATCTCGATCATCCCGATCGTGGGTGGCATCATCACGGACCGGGTTCTGGGGCCAGCACGAGCCATATTGGTCGGTGGATCAATAATGGCCATTGGTCATCTGGCGATGGCATATGAACCCGCGCTGATTTTGGCGCTAACCTGCATTGCGCTCGGCATTGGGCTGTTTCGCGGAGCAATCGCCAGCCAGTTGGGGTCGCTCTACGACACCGACTCCCGACGCGTCGAAGGGTTCCAACTCTACTTTCTCGCAGTGAACCTTGCCGGTCTGGCGGGGCCTTTTGTGGTCGGCACGATCGGCGAGGAAGCCGGCTGGCATTGGGGGTTCGCAACCTCCGCTTTCGCCATGCTCGTCGCGCTCTCCATTTACGCCTTTGGCCATTTCGACCCTGCGAAAGCCCGGAAAGTCGAGGTGCCGGCATATGCCCCATCTTCCACCCTGTTGTCCGCTCGCAAATGGCCGTCGAACATCCTGCTGATCGCGGGCGTAGGGCTGCTCGCCATTCCCAACTTTCAATTGTTCAATGCCTATCTGCTGTGGGTGAAAAAGGACTTCGCCCTTCTGCTCTTTGGTCAGCCGATCCCCGTCAGCTGGCTGGTCGGAATGGATGCAGCGCTCAGCCTGTGCGTGCTCGTGGCGTCGGTCCCGGCCTGGCGGGCGCTGGAACGCCACATTGGTCCGGTATCCTCGCTGACCCGGGCAAGTTTCGGTGCGCTTTTTGTATGTGCTGGCACATGCATGCTGTTGGCAGCGGCGCTGATGGGCGGCGGGGGGAAGCTCACACTCCTATGGTGTGTGGCGTTCCAGTTTCTGAACGCCGCGGGCCTTGCGCAAATCCTGCCGGCTGCCCTCGCCGAACTTGGCAGCAAAGACAATGTGAAGGGTTCGGCCACGTCGATTTCGGGCTATTTTCTCGGCCTGTTCTTTGCAGGGCTGCTCAGCACAGTGCTGGCGGCGCGTTTTGAAGCCTTACCGATTACAACCTTCTGGTCGCTCCACCTCGGCTGCGCCGTTGCCGGTGCGGCCATGCTCCTGCTGGCAAAGAAGACGGCCGACCATTTCGTGCGGGCGCAAGGGCAAATGGGTTAGGCGGGCATAGCGAAGGCGCCGCGCTTCAACGCTTTGTCTTGCACGAAATGCGGCGGCCATCATGGCTTGTAAAGTCGATACGCGACCCGCGCACCATCGCGGTCCATACAGGTTTCCAGACAGATTGTTCCGAAACCGGCGCGGCAATGGCCCTTAGCGACTGGTCGTCGCGGGTCCGTACAAGCATATAGCCATTGGGCACCCGGTCGATCTCCACCTGACCCCAAATTGTGCAGCGTGCGCCCCATGTCCGTTCGCGCATCTGCGTCGCACTTTCCAGAAAGGCGAGCCGGTCGCGATAGGACTGCACCAGGCACGCGCGGTGATCGGTTTCAAAGGCGCAGCGGCTGCGTCGCTTAAACCACTGGTCATCACTTTCGATCAGCGCGATTCCGTTCGCAGCCGCCGGCATGTTCAAAATAGCGGCAAGCCGCGCGTCCAGCTGGCGCAATTCGGTATCCCCGCACACCAGTTGATCGGATGCATAGACCGGTCGCGCGCAATCGGCGGTTAATTGCTCCATCGGCGGCGGAACGGACATCTGCGCCAACGCCGGGGAGGACAAAGCCAGAAGCCCGAAAGAAGCCGCCAACACCGCGGAACGATGCGCTAAGTTCATCTCTCTAAATCCCGTGCACGACGATATTTGCCGACGGCAATCGTAACCGATGTCTCCACATTGGCAATGTAAAGCGTACAGCTTGGCCGGGATTATTGCCCGGAACCGCATCCCACGGCATTGCCGCAACATCCACCCGAGCAGATATTGCCTGATTCCACGATTGCACGGGCTGTTCGGTTTCCGTTGCTTTGAATGCGCTTCCATTCGCCTGCGGTTTTGCAGACCTTGCCCTTTTTCACGAGCGATCCGGTCACTTCAACCTTGCGGCACTTGATCACCAGATCAGGATCATTGGCACCTGTTGTCTGCGTCGCGTCATCCTTGGAAAAGGCAGGTGCGGCGATGAGTGACATGGCGAGTATGACTGTGGCTGCAAAACGACGCATAGCGATTTCCCCCTATCGACAACCTGATATGGAATAGCATGGAGGCGGTCCCCTCACAATCTGCACCCATGTCGTTGGTCGAAAGCCACGCTGTCTGCCATCGAAAGATGCTGTGCCTTTTCGGGTTCCGAAGACGCCAAAGGCTGCTTGTCATCAACACTGAAATTCGTCAGGTTGCTGTATGGTCGAATTGGGCAGCAAAGCTCTAGATGACCCCGATTTATAAGGGGTCTGCAGGATTATGCGCATCCAGAAATGCCTCGAGCCGTTCCAGCCAATCCTTTTGATTGGCCGGTTCGTCCAGCCCATG
>Ga0116177_10001984_pt1 | contig 15201 bp, 12 predicted proteins | sample AD_STIC10_MetaG_FD_89750 | JGI IMG/M metagenome (GOLD analysis project Ga0116177, IMG submission 89750) | Active sludge microbial communities of municipal wastewater-treating anaerobic digesters from USA - AD_STIC10_MetaG | ecosystem: Engineered > Bioreactor > Anaerobic > Digestate | place: USA... | reverse complement strand
GTGGAATGCAGGGGCGACCTTCACCTTCGCCACCGGGCTCCCCGCGACCTACCCCGAGTCGCGCTACGTGGTCGACGGCCTCATCCTCGCCGAGTACGGCCCGCGCAACGCCGCGCGCCTCCCGGCCTACCATCGCCTCGACCTGGCCTTCACCCGCAAGACGAAGCGCGGGGAGTTGCAGCTGGGGGTCTTCAACGCCTACAACCGTTTCAACGCGCAGTCGATCTCCTTCCGGCAGTCGGAGAAGAACCCGCTCACCTCGGAAGCGGTGCAGCTGTCGGTCTTCGGCGTCGTGCCGAGCATCTCCTACACCCGCCACTTCTAGCCGGGAGCCCAGCATGCGCCAGAACCATCGCGTGCGCCTGACGGCGCTTCTCCTCCTGTCGCTCGTCCTCACCGCGTGCGAGCGCGTCGTCGATGTTGACGTCGCCGCAGGCGACCGCCTGCTCGTCGTCGAGGGGCGCCTCGAACGGGTCCTGGGAACGGCCGCCGTGCCGCAGCGCGTGCGCCTGACGACCACGGATGCCTACTTCAGCAATGCCGCGCCGCCGCCGGCCGCCGGGGCCGCGGTACGCGTCACCGACGACGTCGGCACCACGCTGACCTATGCGGCCTCGCCCAACGAGCCGGGCCTCTACCTGTCCCCCCCGTTCGCGGCCCAGGTCGGGCGGCGCTACACGCTGCACGTCACCTGGGAGGGCGAACAGTATGAGGCAAGCGACCGGCTCGAGTCGGTCGCCCCGATCGACTCGCTCTACTTCATGGAGCGCAACAGCGTCATCGGCCCCCGCGAAGGGCTGCGCGCCACGATCGACACGCGCGACCCGGCGGGGCAGCGGAACTACTACATGTGGGACCAATTCGTCGACGGCGTGCGCCTCATCGCAGCCGACAGCGCCTTCAAAGCCCGCGTGATCGCCAACGACGACCTGGTCGAGGGGAAGCAGGTGAGCGAGTTCCAGCCCTACGGCGGGATCTCGGTCGCCCCGGGGCAGGTGGTCACGGTGCGCCAGATCGCGCTCTCCGACGCGGGCTATCGTTACTACGTCGCGCTCACCGATCAGGTGGTGAACGACGGATCCCCCTTCGCGGTGGCCACGGCCAGCGTGCGCGGCAACGTCGCCAACCGCACGCGCTCGGCGCGGCGCGCGTTAGGCTACTTCATGGCCGGCGAAGTGTCCGAAGCGACGCGCACGGTGCCGGCCACGAAATGAACCGGACGTGAGGCAGTCTATTCGACTGCCTCGCGCACCTGGATCACGTTCCCCTCGGGATCGTATCCGTCGCAGGCCCGAAAGCCGCGCGCTTCCCACTCCTGCTCAGGCGACTTGAGTCCGCCTCCCAGCAGGGACGCGATCGTCCGCGCCGCGGCAATGCTCGCGACGGGGAGGGCGAGCTTCCAGTACGAGTCCTCCCGCAACGCCGGGCGGCCGAGGGTATCCGTCGTGACCGGAGGCTCCCCCCGCAGCTGGTGCACGACGAGCTCAAGGCCATGGGTCGCGAGGACGACGTGCGAGTCGTCCTGGTGCAGGAGCGTCATCGACGCCAACTCGCGATAGAAGGCGCTCACGCGTGGCACGTCGACGACGAACAGGACGACGGATGGTACGGGAAGACGAGGCATGTCGGTCGGACGTCGGGGTCGGTATCAGCGCTCGAGGTGGAGTGTCGAGAGAAAGAACAGCAACTGTCCGCTCGCCGCCTGCGCATTGCGGAAGATGAGGTACACGTCGTGTACCCCCGGCGTTGGCGGTACCGGCAGGCGCAACGTGTCGAGTCGCTTGTCGCCTTTCGGGCGCAACGCCTCCGTCGTGCCGAGCAGCGTCCCTGTGGGCGAGTCGAGCCGGACCTCGATCGTTCCGCCAACGGCATTCTCCGGGGCGAGCGCTACGCCGGTGATCAGCAGGCTGCCGACGGCCGTCAGGTCGATGCCCCTGATCCGCGCGTGGGCGCCCGACCGACTCGCCGCCACCAGATCACCAGGAATGTCGGCAACCTCCCGCACCGCCGCCCCTTCCGACAGCTCACCCTCGGCCAGCGACAGCGTGGGCGCACGCAGCAGCAACGACGTCTCCGTCGTCACGCCAAGCCTGCCGTTGGCGCCGTTGTCGGTGTATGCCGTACGCAGGACGATGGCCCCGGACGTCGCACGCGCCGAGTCGGGGGGGAGGTAGCGCCCGCGCACGGGGAGCGGCGTCGCCTCGCTCGGCTCGCGTTGCCCCAACCCGAGGATGTAGCGCGCCATCAGTCGCGCGTCGCGATCGGAGAGCTGCGCGTGCGCCGGCATCATCACCTTTCCCCACACCCCGGTCCCGCCGGCGCGGATCTTCGCCGCGAGGCGCGGGAGGGCCGTGGAGTCGCGCGCATACTTCGCCGCGACCGCCGCATACGCGGGGCCGATCGACACCTGATCGACCTTGTGGCAGCCGAGACAGTCGCTCCCCTCGATCAACGCCAACCCGTCGGCGTTAGGCACCGCCCCCGCGCCGCCCCCCATCGCCGGCGCCTCCGCGAGATACTGTGCCGACACGCGCACGCGCCTGGCGGCGATGCGCCCGCTCTTGAGTGAGCCATCCTCGCGATCGGTCACGCGCACCGCGTAGTGCACCGGCGTGTGCGGCCAGTAGAACGTCGTGTTGTCACCGGCGACGTCGATGGCCACCGCAGGCGGCTCGTTCCCCGCCGTGAGGTAGAGCTGCGACGTGGAGGTCGCGCCCCGCGTGTCGCGGACCGTGAGCGTGGCCGAGTAGGTGCCAGGGACGGGCAACGTCAGCGACGGACGCTCTCCCGTCAGCCGGCGTACCACCCGACCGCCGGCCCCGGTGATGGTCCACGCATACGTGAGCTCGTCGTCGTCGGCATCGGTCGTCGCGGAGGCGTCGAGCGCCACGCGCATCGGCGTCGCCCCGATCGTCTTGTTGGCACGTGCCACCGCGACCGGCGCGCGATTGCCCGCGTTGAACTCGATGCGGACCAGGCGCGCATCGTCGTTTCCCTTGAACCACGTCGTCCCGTACTCCATCACGTACAGGTCGCCGTTAGGCCCGAACTCCATGTCGACCGGGTTGGCGAACTTCGCACTCGGGAGGAAACGCTCCATGGACGCAAAGTTGCCTGACGAGTCCATCGTCACCGCCATGATCCAGCCCCGCATCCAGTCGTAGGTGAAAAGCTTCCCCTCGTACCACGCGGGAAAGCGGCGTGCCGCGCGGGCGAAGTCTTGCCCGTAGAACACCGGCCCCGCCATCGCGGTGCGCCCGCCGGCGCCGACCAGCGGAAAGTCGCCCGAGGGGCCGTACGGATACCAGATGAACGCCTTCTGGGCCGGCGGCAGCTCGGTGAGCCCGGTGTTGTTGGGCGAATCGTTATGCGGACGCTGGGGATCGAACGGCGGTCCGATGTGCATCGTCGCGTAGTCGACGTCGCGGTACGCCTTGTTGTCGCCGACGAAGTGCGGCCACCCGTAGTTGCCAGCACGCGTCGCTCGCCCCACCTCGTCGTAGCCGGCGGGGCCGCGATCGACCGAATCGACCGAGGCATCGGGGCCGACGTCGCCCCAGTACAAGACACCCGTGTGCTTGTCGACCGCGATGCGATACGGGTTGCGGTGCCCCATTGTGTAGATCTCCGGGCGCGTCTTCGCCATCCCGGGGGGAAAGAGGTTCCCCTCGGGGATCGTGTAGCTCCCGTCAGGCTCGGGATGGATGCGGAGGATCTTCCCGCGCAGGTCGTTGGTGTTGGCCGACGACTTCTGCGCGTCCCACGGCATGCGCCCCGGGCGCTCATCGATGGGGGCGTAACCGTTCATGAACGGGTTGGAATTGTCCCCGGTCGAAAGGAAGAGATTCCCCTTGGCATCGAAGGCGATCGACCCGCCAGTGTGACAGCACTGCTCGCGCTGCACGACCACCTCGAGCATCACGATCGGGGTCGACGTGTCGACCGAGTCGCCGCGCATGGTGTAGCGGGCGAGGACGTTCTTCGGCTCCGCCCCAGCCTTCGAATAGAAGAGGTAGAGCCAGCCATTGGCGGCGAAGCCCGGATCGATCGCCAGGCCCAACAGCCCGTCCTCGGCCTGCCCGCCATCGAGGTAGGTGAGATTCACCGGGATGAAGCCGACCTGCTTGATCGTCCCCGTCGACGGCGTGTAGAGCTGGATCGCCCCCTTTCGCTCGATGAAGAGCACCCGCTCGTCAGGCAGGACCGCCATCTCGGTCGGCTCGTTGAGCTTCTCCCCGAGCACGACCCTGGTGAATCGATTCTCCTCGGGGCGCGCGCGCCGATAGTCCATCGCCCCGCTCCCCATCGCGTGGCGAATCCCGCCTAACAGGTGCCGCAGGAAGAGCGGCTCGGCGAACGTCGCCTCCGTGTGTCCCATGTTCGTGTACCAGGCACGCCCGCCATCGAAGTCGTGGTACCAGCTCATCGGGTGATTCGCGCCGTTCGTCCCCCCTTCGTAGCTCGTCTCGTCGATGTCGACCAGGACGTGTATCGCCGGATTGATCGACTTGAACGAGTAGAACTCGTCCTCGCGCTCCCATCGCGCCGGGAGCCCCTGGGTCGAGGCGTGCCCGCCATCGCGCACGCGGAACGTCCCCTTTCGCACGTTCGGGTTCCCGGGGTGCCCGTCGAAGTAGGCGCCGGCGAGCTTGCCGTACCACGGCCAGCCGTACTCGGTGTCGGTCGCGCTGTGAATGCCCACGTAGCCGCCGCCGGCCTGGATGTAGCGCTCGAAGGCGTGCTCCTGCGTGGGGTTGAGGACGTCGCCCGTGGTGCTGAGGAAGACGACGGCGCGATAGCGCTTGAGGTTGCGGTCGGTGAAGGCGGCGGCATCCTCGGTCAGGTCCACCGCGAACCCGTGCTCGGCGCCAAGCCTGGTGATCGCCGCCGCTCCAGTCTCGATGGACGCGTGGCGGTAGCCGGCGGTCTTGGAGAAGACGAGGATGCGCGGCCTTTCTGGCGCGCGCGTCACGCGCTGCGCGAATCCCGGCGACGGTGCACCGCCCATCGCGAGGACAAGCGCAAGCGCCGCGATGCCTGCAGGGCGAAGTCGTGCCACGTGGTTGGGAAGAGAGGCGAAGCGCATGCGAAACTCGTCGGCGAGAAGCGCGCGGCACGGACCACGCGCGGCGCGAGGGGGGATCGAGATTGCGTCGGGAAGAAGCTACTCCTCGAATCGCCGCGAGCGAGGGGGCGCGGCAGAGCGAGCGCGGCGGGACCGGCACCTCCTCTCGCGCCAGGGTACTGCCCGAGCGATACTCTCGCCGCAGCCGTTTGGTTTCTTTGTCACTCCCGGAAAGGCCCCATGCGCCGCACCGTGCTCCTTCTGCTGGCCCTGACTCCACCCCTGCTGCAGGCGCAGGCCACGCTCACCGCCGGCGCGTTGCGCCTGGCCATCGACGGCCGCGGCACCATCACCGCGCTGCATGGCGGCGTCGCCAGCCGCAACCTCCTGGCCTCCGACACCACGGCGTCGCTCCTCACCGTGGTGAGCGACGGCAGGCGCGTCGCGCCCACCGCCCTTGCCGTGCAACGGCGCGACGGTGCCACGCAGCTCACGCTCAGCTACGCTTCCCTCGGCGCTCGCATCGTCGTGCGCGCCCGCGAGCGCGCGAGTCATCTCACCCTCGAGATCACTGGCGCGACCCCCGCCAGCCGTGTCGATGCCGTCATCTGGGGGCCGTATCCCAGCACGATCGGTACGACCGTCGGCGAGGTGATCGGCGTCGTGCGCGACGGCACCACCGCCCTCGGGCTGCAGGTCCTCAACGCGAGGACGCTCGGCGGTGCCCTCCCCAACCGCGAAGGGAGCACCTGGGCGCGCGGGATCGCCGCGACGCGGCGCCCGTGGGGGAGCACCCTACAGGCGTACAGCATCAATCGCGCGAAGCCCCGTACCGTCGATGCCTGGGGGGGTGTGCACCGCGACATGCCCGTCCCCCCCATCCCCGGCGAAACGGTCGTCGGGAGCGCCATCGCCCTCTTCTCGGCCGCCGAAGCCGAGGTGCTCGACGTGCTCGAACGCATCGAAGTCGCCGAAGGACTGCCGCACCCCACCATCGACGGCACCTGGTTCAAGCGGTCGCCGCGATTCGGACAGTCGTATCTCATCTCGACCTTTGGCGAGGGCGAGGTGGACGAGATGCTCGCGCACACCAGGCGCGCCGGCCTCATGTCGCTCTACCACGAGGGGCCGTTCAAGAGCTGGGGGCACTTCATCGTCGACTCGGCGCAGTTCCCCAGCGGGCGCGCGGGGCTCAAGGCCGCCGTGGAGAAGGCGCGCGCGCTCGGACTCCACTTCGGCGTGCACACGCTCACCAACTTCATCAACACCAACGACCCGTACGTCACCCCGGTCCCCGACCCCAGGCTGAGCGTCACCGGCACATCGGCGCTCGTACGCACCATCGACGCCACGGCGCGTACCATCGAGGTGCGCGCTCCGACCTTCTTTTCGGATACGGCCAACAACTCGCTGCACACCGTCCGCATCGGGGCGGAGCTCATCCAGTACCGCGCCGTCTCCGCCGTGCCGCCGTATCAGCTCCTCGACTGCCAGCGCGGCGCCTTCGGGACGACGGCGTCGGCACATGCCGCCGGCGACTCCGTGGGGAAGCTCTTCGACCATCCGTACAACGTCTTCTTCCCCAACTTCGCCATGCAGCGGGAGGTGGCGCGCAACCTGGCCGACTTCCTCAACGAGACGGGCGTCGACCACTTCGACTTCGACGGCTTCGAGGGAGGGCTCGCCTCCGGGCAGGGGGACTACGCCCTCGAGGTCTTCGCCAACGACGTGCGCACTCAGGTGCGCCATGAGCTGATCTACGGCACCAGCATCAGCAAGTCGTTCTACTGGCACACGGGCTCGTACTACAACTGGGGGGAGCCGTGGAACGGCGGCTTCACCGAGAGCATGCAGCAGTATCGCGTCGACAACCAGGCGTTGTTCGACCGCAACTACATGCCACACATGCTCGGCTGGTACCTGCTCACCGAGCGCACCACGCTCGCCGAGATGGAGTGGATGCTGGCGCGCGCGGCCGGATACGGCGCGGGCTTCGCGATGGTCGCGCGTCCCAAGGCCCTGCGGGCCAATCCGCTCACCCCCGCCTTGCTCGACGCGATCCGCGAGTGGGAGCAGGCGCGCCACGCGGGGGCCTTTTCCACCGAGCAGCGCGCACGGCTCAAGGACGCGCGCAACGAGTTTCACCTCGAGGCCACCGGCGCGGGGACGTGGGCGCTGTCACAGCTGCTCGAGTCGCCGCCCTTCTCGCATGCGGCAGTCGAGCGGCAGCCGGGCGAGCCGACGCACGCGAGCTTCACCTTCGAGCAGTCGTGGGGCGCGCAGCCGCTGCAGTTCCGGCTCGCGGCCCTCGGGGGTGATGGGTCGGCCAGCCGAATCGAACTGCGTGTCGACGGTTACCTCACCGTCGAACTTCCGGTACAGCTGCGCGCCGGCGAACGGTTGGCCACCGACGGTGCCGGAGGGGTGCAGCTGTACGATGCCAGCGGCAAGGTGCGCGAGCGCGTTACCCTGCGCAGCGCGCTCCCCACGCTCCCCTCCGGGCGACACACCATTACACTGGATGCGCGCTTCGCCGGGGATGTGCCCCCCACCCTGGAATTGCGCCTGCGCGGCTCAGGGACGCCAGAGGTCGCGCGCGCTGCCTCGCGTTGAGCGTGCGACCGGCGCATGGCCGGTCGCACGCGCTCACCCCGTCACGCGCCGCAGCAGACGAACCATGTTCCCTCCGGCCAGCTTCTCGACCTCGGCGGCGCTGAATCCGCGCGTGCCAAGTGCCTTGATCCAGTCGGGGAATTGCGTGTACGTGGCCAGCACGGGGCGCAGGTTGGCATCCATGTCGGTCCCCAGCCCCACGTGGTCGACTCCCACCACGTCGACCAGCCGCTTGGTGTTGTCAACAAACTCGTCGAAGCTCGCGTTGGTGGCGCTCGGCCACGCGCCGATCACCCCGCCGGTCTGCGCCACGAGCTTCGCGTGTTCCGGCGAGATGGCGCGTACGTTGAGCGGGCGCGCGTCGTCGATCTTGAGGATCGAGTGCGAGAGCATGATGGGCGCCGACGTGAGCGAGACCACGTCCTTCACCGTGGCGAAGGCGGCATGCGCGACGTCGATCACCATCCCCCTGGCATTCATCCGCTTCACCATCGCCTTGCCTAACGGCGACAGGCCACCGTGCGCAGCGGGCTGCGTCTGCAGGTCGCCGGCGGCGTTCGGGACGTAGTGCACGACCTGGATCGACCGGACCCCGTCGGCGTACACGCGGTCGATGCGCTCCGGGTCGCCATCCAGCACTTCGCTCCCCTCGCACGACAGCCACGCCCCCACCAGCCCGTCGGCGTGCGCCCGTTCCAACTCGGTCACCGACGTCACGATGCGCGCCTTCCCCTTGGGGAGGAGGTCGCGCAGCAACGCGAGCTGTCGTTCGTATTCTCGCACTGCCTCGCCCGGCTCGAAGGCGCCGCGCACGGTCACGCCGTTGGCGCCGATCTGGATGAGCGGCGCGTCGGACACGACGCTCATGAAGCCGCCGTGCATGCCGCCGGCGCGCATCTCGGCCAGCGTCTTCATCACGAAGTCGTCGCCGGCGTACTGCGGCGCCCCCTTGTAGAAGAAGGCACCGGGGTGCAGGTGCATGTCGAACGTCAGCGCGTCGGCGCTGGGCATGAGCGACGGTCCCGACGCCGCGTGCGCGCGCGACGCGCCGGCGACGAGCGGAAGCATCGTGGCGCTGGCGACGGCGGCGAGGGAGTCGCGAACGAAGGTGCGGCGCGAGTGCATGGTTTCCAGAGAGCGAGTGGGCGAGCGGCGCCTCAAGGTTACCGCACCCGACGCACGCCGGCGAGCGGTCGCCGTCACGATCGCGACCGTGGGCGAGGGAACGCGCCCCCTATCCGATTCCTCGCGCGAGCGACGGACTTCCACCACAGACTACGCGATCGTGAGTGCCTCCAGCGTCTCGGGCGCCTGCGTCAGGCTCACGCAGCCGTCAGCCGTGATCAGGACCGTGTCCGAGTGCCGGAAGCCCCCACGTCCGGCAACGTAGATCCCTGGCTCGATGCTGATCAGCATCCCCTCTTGCAGCGCCCGTTCATCGCCGAGCGCCACATAGGGGCCTTCGTGGCCGGTGATCCCGAAGCCGTGGCCTGTGCGATGCAGGATGCAGTCGCCGTAGCCATGTCGCGCGATCACCGCTCGCACGGCGCGATCGATCTCCGCGAGAATCGCCCCTGGGCGTGCCATGGCGTACGCCGTCGCCCGCGCCTCCAGCATCGCGGCGAAGGGGGCCGCCGCCCACTCGGGGACGTAGCCGAGGAAGAAGGTGCGCTCCAACTCCACGCCATAGCCGTCCACCTGTGCCGTGACGATCGACACGTGCGGGCCGCCGTTCTCCATCGGCATTCCTAACGATGGGATGCGGTGCGGGTCGAACGAGATGGACGGCGGCCACACCGCGGCCTTCGCGTTGGTCACCATGATGTTCGCCGTGGGGATGTCGCGAAACACCATCGCCATCATGAACTGCGTCACGCCACCGTAGATCACCGCCTCGGGGACGCCGGGGCGACACAGCTGCAGCAGCTTCTCGTGCCCCGCCGTCACGATCTGGCAGGCGTGCACGTTGCGCGCGATCTCGTACGGTGTCTTCACGAGTCGCGCCTCCTCGATCACGTCGACCACAACCTTCGTCCCAGGCGTGCGCTCGAAGATCCCGATCGGCATCGCCGACTCGACCCCCACCCGCGCTTCCGTGGGAATCAGCGTTCGGAACACATCGAACCAGTTCGCGCCCGCCGGCGCGGGAAACTCGGCGTACGTCGCATACGCCAGGTCGCAGCCGGCGCGAGCGCGCACGTGGCTCGTCTCGAGGAGCGGCGCCACCATGACCGGGAGGCCGTCGAGCGGGATGACCAGGAGAAAGGGTCGCTCGTGGACGTAGTTGGCGAAGTTCGTGAGGTAGTAGATGTTGACCGGGTCGAAGCTCACATACACGTCGACGTCGGCGCTGCGCATGCGCGCGCGCACGCGGTCGAGGCGCTCGGCGAGTTCCGCGCGCGACGGCGCCGCGGTCGTGGCGACTGGAACGGTCATGGCGACAGGCCTTCGAATGGCTCGGGCGATCGGTGGGCGTGACGTCCAGAAGCTATGCCCGTCGCCGAGGGGCGTTAAGGGTGTTTTCCCTGAGTGCGCGGGCGCGTGTCGCCGCGCCGTGTGAGCAGGTACACGAGCGGGCCAAACGAGCCACCGATGAGCGTGGCCACCACCCAGGGGAGGGGATTGCGCCCCGTCGCCTTCGCGTCGCGCCACATCCAGGTGATGACGAGCGTGAGAGCGATCACCAGGTCGGCGAAGACCTGCCCTGCCCCCCAGCTCTTGAAGTGCGGTGCGATGATCCCCCAGAAGCCATGGTGCCAAAGCGCGATGCCACTCAGCACCGCAAACGGGAGGAGGATCGCGAGCAGGATGCGCCTGGACATGGTCAGTCTCCGCGGAAGGGTTGCCGCAGGGTGACGCCGCGCGCGCGGCGCGGCAATTACGTCGGAGGTCATTGCCGTCGCGCCATCGCGGGCAAGATTTCGTCATGCCGAACGAGACACCTCCCCTCAGGCGTGCCCTCGTCGCCGCACGCAAGGCACGCCGACTGAGCCAGCTGCAGCTCGCGCTCAGGCTCGGCGTGTCGCAACGCCACGTGAGCTTCGTGGAGAGCGGTCGTGCCGCGCCCAGCCGCGAGCTGCTGGCGGGGTGGCTGCACGAGCTCGAGGCACCACTCGTCGTCCGAAACGAGGCGATGCTGCAAGCCGGCTACGCCCCCGTGTATTCCTCGGCGCCGCTGCACGACCCCGCGCTCACGCGCGCACGCGAGGCACTCGATCGTCTCGTGCAGGCGCACGATCCCCTACCCGCCCTCCTGCTCGACGCGGAGTGGAACGTGCGCGGGGGGAACCGCGGGGGCCACTGGCTCGCGTCGCTCCTCGTACCACCCGCGCTCCTCGCCGCGGCGGCGCCGCTCAACCTGCTCGACGCCTTCGTGCATCCGGACGGAATCGTCACACGTGTGCGCAACCTGGCCGAGGTGGGCCCCGCACTGCTCGCGCATGTCCGACACGAGGCGCTCGGCGTCCCTGCGCTGGAGGCTCGCGCCGAGGCGCTGGCACGTGTGCTGCGCGAGCGCCTGGGTGAGAAGGGGCTGCGCGGGCGCGTGGGGACCGCACCGGCCCCCGTGCTCGCCGCCACCTACACAACGGCAGCGGGTGAGCTCTCGTTCTTCAGCCTCTTCACGACCTTCGGCACCCCGCAGGACATCACCCTCGCGTCGCTGCGCGTGGAGCACCTGATTCCGGCTGACGCATCGACGCACCAGGCCGTGGTGGCGAGCGTCGGCTAGCGACGCGCATATTCAGGACGCCCCCTGCACGGAGCCCCTCCCTGGCCGAGCCGTTCAAGCACCTCATCAAGCCCGCGCTGGTGCACACCGCCGCGCGGCAGCTGCAACGCGTGTGGCCCGCGTTCGACGCGCCGCGGTTCACCGCGCTCAGCGTGCGCGGGCTGGAATCACTCGAACTCAAGGCGCGCGCCATGCAGGTCGCCGACGCGCTCGAGGCGACGCTTCCTGACGATTTCGCGCAGGCGGCCGGAATCCTCGAGGGCGCACTCGCGCCAGCCGAGTTGGGGGATAACATGGCGGGGCTCCACCTCGGCGATGACGGCCTCAAGGGGTGGATCCTCTGGTCGGCCGGCGAATACGTGGCACGTCGCGGCCTCGCCCGACCGGAGCGTGCGCTGCAGGCGTTGCACGCCTTCACGCAGCGTTTCACCGCCGAGTTCGCGATCCGCCCGATCATCGTGGCCCATCCCGAACTCGCCTTTGCCACGCTCAGGCGGTGGACCACCGACCCCAGCGCCCATGTGCGGCGCCTGGTGAGCGAGGGGAGCCGCCCACGCCTCCCGTGGGGGTTGCAGCTCAAGGCACTCATCGCCGACCCATCGCCCACGCTCCCGCTTCTCAGCGCCCTGCAGGATGACCCGAGCGAATACGTGCGACGGAGCGTGGCCAATCACCTCAACGACATCGCCAAGGATCATCCGGCCATCGTTGCGCGGTGGCTCGAGGAGCACCTGAAGGATGCCAGCGACGAGCGGCGCGCGCTCTTGCAGCACGCCAGCCGCACCCTCATCAAGCGCGGCAATCGCCGCGTGCTATCAGCGTGGGGGCTCGGGCGGGACTTCAGGGGGACGGCGGCGCTGACCATCACGCCGCGCCGGGTGGCCGTCGGCGAGTCGTTCACGATGACGCTGACCCTGCGCTCGACCGCCCGGTCGCCGCAGCCGTTGGTGATCGACTACGTGGTGCATCACCAGAAGCAGGACGGCCGCACATCACCCAAGGTCTTCAAGGGATGGCGCGAGACGCTCCCCCCCGGTGGCGAGTTGCACCTGACGAAGCGGCACTCCCTGAAGGTGGTCACCACCCGGCGCTACTACCCCGGAAAGCACGCCGTCGACATCAACATCAACGGCACGACGGGCGCCAAGGGGCACTTCACCCTCACGCGGTGACGGGGACCGCGCCAACCACGCGCGTCGCGCCCCACGCGCGTCGCGCCCCACGCGCGTCGCGCCCCACGCGCGTCGCGCCCCACGCGCGTCGCGCCCCACGCGCGCCGCGCCCCTGACGTCCTAGTCCTCGTCCTCCACCCAGAGCAGCGCCGTCACGCCGTCGCCCACGCAGATGATCCCGGCGTCGAGCGCGGCATCGGAGATCGGATCGAAGCCGACCGAGTCGAGCGACTCCAGGTTCTCGCTGAAGGCCTCCGCCCAGTCGCCGTTAGTGAAGCACGTCATGGGCTGCGGCACCTGCGACAACAGCTCGCTCGCCAGCTCGGTGGCCAGCGCCAACGGCATGATCTCCGTGTGATAGGCGAGGTCGCGGTGCAGAATGCCGGTCGCGATCGACTCCGCGTCGCTCTCGCTGATCTCGAGCCAGGCGTCTCCGAGCGCTCGCAGGCCAACGCTCTGCACCGCGAGGTCGGCCAGATCGGTCGCGCTCGCCGCGCCGGCATGCGGCAGAAGCACGCACGAGACGCGGCCCGACGTGCGATGTTGGCGAATGGCGTCGACGGCGTTCATGGGAGACGGCTCCGGTGGTGAGCGAGGCGTGGGTCGAGCCCGCGCGGTCGAGTGATCGCGCGTCGCGCACGGCGAAATCTCATGCGGCACGATCTGGCAGCGAGCAGCGAGCAGCGAGCAGCGAGCAGCGAGCAATGTACGTCGGCGGCGAACTTCTGCGCGTCTCGCCCAGCGTTGGACGGTCGCCCATCCCCGCCGCTCGATCGTCAGGATCGCCCTCGCGGGGGGGAGCCGTCGCCGTGGCCGTGGGGCACTACCTTTGGAATCGTCGTGCGTGAACCGCCGAGTCGATTCAGGCCCATCATCATGACCGAGTCACGACCGCCCGCGCGCCGCACCCTGCGCGACGACCGTGGGTCCCCGAGTGCATCGGCTTCTTTGCCGTCCTTTGGCAGGAGGCCGTGCGCCTGGAACTCAGAACCGCGCATCGGGTGCTCCCCTTCTCGCCTCGCGTCACCGCGGCGTACTACTACCAGTTCGGCGATTTCGCGAACGCATACGTCAACGCGTTTCTCATCGACGGGATCACCGAACTCGCCCGTCGGTGGCTTTCCCCAGACGCACTCCGTTCACAACGATCCCGCCAGCGGCAAGCGGTCGTCGCGTCGCTCCTCTCGGCGCTGGGCATCATCGGCATCGAGCTGATTCCCTCCGCGCTCAACAGCCCCGATGTGCGCGACATTCCCGCCGGGGTACTCGGCGCCGTGCTGTACCTCGCGATTCGGGTCGCCGCGCTCATGTGGCAGTAGCGTGCGCGGGTGAGTCGTGCCTCGGAGTGCCGGTGCCGACGCAGCCTTCGCTCAGTCCGGTGGAATCGTCGGCAGCGGTTGAATTCGCGGCATCGCCGGTAAGGCCGAAAGGGACTCGCGTCCACGGGGCCGCGGCGACACGGCCGTGCGGCGCGCGGGCTTCGCTTGCGTTAGGCCAACGGTGACCACACCTCCCGCGCGCTCAATCTCCCCGCCGCCGAGCGTGGCCAGGGCGGCCAACAGGCTGTCGGCTGGCTCGAGCGGGACGTCGAGCGTGACCCGCTCGCTGGAGGCACGAGGCGAGGCGAAGCGCACGTCGAGGCCATACCACTGCTGGATGCGCTCGCGCAGCTGGAGCATCGACGCGTCGCGCAGCTGCAATCGCCCGCGTTGCCAGGAGAACGCTTCGTCCTGCGCCGCGCCCTCGACCGGAACGATGGAACCGTCGGCCGAGACCGCGACCGTGCGTCCGCTCTCGATCGATGTCCGGTTCTTGCCGGCGACGAACGTGACGACTCCGCTGTCGACCTTCGCCAGCAGGCGCTCACCGTCAGGCGCAAAGGCGACCACCCCTTCGTGCATGACCCAGCGATGCGCTCCCGTGCCGAAGGCGACGGGTGCACCCTCGCGATCGGCCACGGAGACGCTGACGGGCCCGGCGATCGTGAGCGCACGCGCACCGTCGCCAAAGGTGGCACTCGCTTTGATCGACGCCCCCGCTCCCAGCCGGGCGATCGAGCCACCTGGGAGCGCCAGCGTGAGTTGTTCCCCGTCCTTGGTCGCCCCGGACGCTCCGCTCGGTGCGTCGAGCGCGGCGATCGCGACCGACTCGGCCGAGTCACCGCCCAGGGCCTTCCATGCCAGCACCGCGCAGACCGCCACGAGGGCGAGGGCGCCCGCCACGACGCGCGGCCGAAAGCCCTTGCGGTCTTCGTGCGTGATGAACGATGCCGCGCGCAGGTGCGGACGCTCGCGTACGGCAGACGAGCGCCTAACGTCGGACGGTCGCGCGACTCCCGCCCCGACCGCCGGCTCGGGCGTCGCAACGATGCGCCGCGGTGCATCGGTAACCACCACGGGCGCGGTCGCGGGAGTCGATCGCCCTCGTGCCACGCGAGTGGCGTCGACGTGAGCAACGGTGCTGGACGATGCGTGCGCGCTCGCCGATGGCATTGCGAAGCTCGGACCGCCGGTGACTTCGGATGACCGCGCCGCCGATGCTCCGGGTGAAAAGCTCGCTGCCGGTGACGCCGATGGTGCCGGTGCTGCCGGTGCTGCCGCTGCGAATACCGGCGCCGTCGC
>Ga0116177_10001976_pt1 | contig 15218 bp, 10 predicted proteins | sample AD_STIC10_MetaG_FD_89750 | JGI IMG/M metagenome (GOLD analysis project Ga0116177, IMG submission 89750) | Active sludge microbial communities of municipal wastewater-treating anaerobic digesters from USA - AD_STIC10_MetaG | ecosystem: Engineered > Bioreactor > Anaerobic > Digestate | place: USA... | reverse complement strand
TGACCGACAGCGACAAGAATTACCTCGCCCAGAACTTCCTCGCCTTCTTCCGCCGCGACTACAAACGGGTGGCGGAAGCCCATATCGAATCCGGCTGGGCGCCCAAGGAAACCCGGGTTGATGAATTCGAAGCAGCCATTCGCGCCGTCTGCGAACCGATTTTTGACCGGCCGCTCAAGGACATTTCCTTCGGCAAAATTCTGCTGCGCCTGTTTCAGACCTCGCGCCGCTTTAATGTCGAAATCCAGCCGCAACTGGTCATGCTGCAAAAAACCCTGCTCAATATCGAGGGCCTCGGCCGCCAGCTTGACCCGGAGCTTGATCTCTGGAAAACCGCCAAGCCTTTCCTTGAGCGCTGGATGAGCGAGCAAATTGGCTGGCGCGGTCTGATGCGCACCTTCAAGCAGGAAGCGCCCTATCTGGCCCGCGCCCTGCCCCAACTGCCTCGTCTGGTTCACCAATCACTGGCCCAAGGCCCGCGGGCTGATCTGCAACCGCAGATTGACCGCCTGATTGCCGCCCAGCATCAGCAAAATCGCTGGCTGGCCATCATTGCTCTGCTGCTCGCCTGCATTGCTGCAACGCTTTATTACTGAACCTAAATGTCCGCTGTCACCCTGACCACCTATACCGAAGATGATGTCACCTCCTGGCTCGGCGCCAAGGAAGTCGAAAAAGGACGCGCTTACACCGGCCAAGTCCACGAACTCGAAGTCGATGATCAGCGCATCCTCGCACTGGTTTCCGGCTCGGCACGCCAGCCCTACACTTCCAGCGCCCGCCTGGTGCACCACAAAAATGGTCGTATTTCCCTGATCAGTGGCTGCACCTGCCCGGTGGGCGTTGACTGCAAACACGTCGCCGCGATGCTGCTCAAGGCCATCGACGAGCGCAACCCGGTGGATCGGGTGAGTTCCGGCATTCTGTCGTGGGTCGCCGACTTGCGCCGCGTCTCGATTGCCGTGGCCAAGAAAAAAACTCGCCCGGCCAGCGCTCGCCAGCAGTTGTTCTACATCCTGAAATCGACTCCCGATCATCGCCATTTCGGCGTCGAGATCCGCAAGGGCAAATATCCGGAGTCAGCCGAAGAGTGGTGGAAGATCGACCGGGCACTGGTTACGCCGCCGCAGTTCGTCAATGAAGAAGATCTCGGCATCCTCCGCCTGATCTGGGCAGACCGCGGCAACGAAAGCAGCCTGCGCGCCTTCGGCCTCGGCCCCAAGCATGGGGCGGAAATCATGCAGCGCATGGCTGCCAGCCACCGGCTCTACCCGGAAGAGGATTTGGGCTTGCCGCTGATTGTTGGCGTCAACCGCCCGGCCAGTATCGGCTGGCAAGTGGATGGTCACGGCTTCCAGCGCCCTTACCTGAAACCCGAGCCACTGGCTGACCGGGTAGTTACGGTCGACCCGCCGTGGTACCTTGATTTGAGCAGTGGCGAAACCGGCCCGCTCGACGTTGCCGGCAACCCGGCCGTCCTGACCCGCCTGTTCGACCTGCCACCGCTGTCAGCCAAGGAAGCCTCATTGGTCGCTGAAGCGCTGACCGAACTGGCACCCGAACTGCCGACGCCAACAGAAGATGCCAGCGCCCGCCTGCGCCTGGTCGAAGCGCCCTTGCGCGCCGTACTCCAGCTCGACACCCTGCACACCCACGGCTACCGCGCCTGGCGCGAGCATCCCCACAGTTACGGCGGCGGGCCGTTCGATGTCGCGCGCGTCATCTTTCGTTATGCCGACGCCGAAATCCGGCCGGATGAAAAGCGTGACTTCATCACCCTGCCTGAAGGCGAAACGGTTCGCCTGAAGCGCCGCCCCGACGCTGAAGCCGCCGCGCTCGAAGTCCTGGCCGGCACGGGCCTGCAAAAAATCCCCAGCAACACGCTGTACACCTTCGGTAATCCCCCGGAAGGCATTTATGGCCTGGCCAGCGAAAGTGCCTGGCCAAGTTTCATGGCAGAAGATCTTGCGCGCCTGAAGCAAGGTGGCTGGCAGATCGAATTCCCCGAGGATTTCCGCCACCACGTGCTGGAAGTCGATGGCTGGGAAGCCGATCTCGTCGAATCCGAGCATGGCTGGTTCGATCTCGACATGGGCATTCTGGTCGAAGGTGAGCGCCTGCCGCTGGCGCCGCTGCTCGCCGGCCTCTTCCATCGCGACGCCCGCTGGCTGGAGGTCGGTGAACTCGACCGCATCCCGGACGAGGAAGGCATCGAACTGCATACTGTGCAGGGCAAGCGCCTGCGCGTTCCGGCCGGCCGCATCAAGCCGCTGGCGGCAACGCTGATCGACCTTTTTGATGGGTTCACCGGCGGCGATACGCTGCGCCTGTCCCGCTTCGACGCACCGCGCCTGGCTGAACTCACCGACACCAGCCGCTGGGAATTCCGTGGTCAAAGCGATGTTTTTGCGCTGGCCGAGCGCCTGCGGGCGGCGCAGGGCATCACCACCATCGAACCGCCGGCTGGCCTCTGCCTGGAGCTGCGCCCTTATCAGAAAGAGGGTTTGGCCTGGCTGCAATTCCTCCGCGAACAGAACCTGTCCGGCATTTTGGCGGACGACATGGGCCTCGGCAAAACGGCCCAGACGCTGGCCCATCTGCTGCTGGAAAAAGAAGCCGGCCGCCTCGACAAACCCGCCTTGATCATCCTGCCGACCTCGCTGATCTTCAACTGGAAGAATGAGGCCGCACGCTTTGCGCCCTCGCTCAAGGTGCTGTCGCTGCATGGTCCGGAACGCAAGAGCCGCTTCGAGGAAATCCCCGGTCACGATGTCGTGCTCACCACCTACCCGCTACTCTGGCGCGACGCCGACGAGCTGATGCTGCATAGCTACCATCTGCTCATTCTTGACGAGGCGCAAACCGTCAAGAATGCGCAAAGCCGCAGCGCCGAAGCGGTGCGCAAGGTCGACGCCCGGCATCGCCTGTGCCTGACCGGCACGCCGCTGGAAAATCACCTCGGCGAGTTGTGGAGCCAGTTCGACTTCCTGCTACCCGGCTTTCTCGGCACCAGCAAGCAATTCACCAAACACTGGCGGACGCCGATTGAAAAACTCGGTGACAGCCAACGCGGCAAACTGCTGGCCCGGCGCATTCGCCCGTTCATCTTGCGCCGCAAGAAAGAGGACGTCGCGCAGGAGCTGCCGCCGAAAACCATCATCGTGCGCAGTGTCGAACTTGAGGGTTCCCAGCGCGACCTTTACGAAACCGTGCGTGCCGCGATGGACGCCAAGGTACGTGACGAAATCGCCAGCCGCGGTTTTGCCCGTAGCCAGATCGTCATCCTCGATGCCCTGCTCAAGTTGCGTCAGGTCTGCTGCGACCCGCGTCTGGTCAAAGCCGCCTCGGCCAGCAAGGTCAAGGAGCGCGCCAAGCTCGACCTGTTGATGGGGATGCTGCCGGAACTGGTCGAGGAAGGCCGCAAGATTCTGCTCTTCTCGCAATTCACCAGCATGCTGGCGCTGATCGAACAGGAGCTGGACAAACTCGGCCTGCCCTACGTCACGCTGACCGGCGACACCACTGACCGCGAAACGCCGGTCCGGCGCTTCCAGGAAGGCGAAATCCCGATCTTCCTGATCAGCCTGAAAGCTGGCGGCGTCGGCCTCAACCTGACTGCAGCCGACACCGTGATTCACTACGATCCGTGGTGGAACCCGGCGGTCGAAAATCAAGCCACCGACCGCGCCCACCGTCTCGGCCAGGACAAGCCGGTGTTCGTCTATAAGCTGATCGTCGGCGGCAGTATCGAGGAAAAAATCCTCGCGCTACAGGAACGCAAGGCCGAGTTGGCGGCGGGCATTCTCTCGGAAGATCGCGGCATCGATGTCAAGTTCGGTAACGACGACCTCGCCGCACTTTTCGAGCCCTTACCGGCGTAGTTGTTTTTGCCGTTTTTTCCGGGTTGACCGCAGCATTCAAGCGCTGCCCGCTTCTCGCCGCCCAGGCAACGAGCGATAAGGTGAACACTGGCGCAGGTTGAAGCCAGGACAAAAAAGGCAGCGATCAAGCCTGAACGAGGCTTGGCTTGTGCCGCGGCATCATGGCGTCTGGCATACGGCGCCACGTTACGACACGACAGGGGCGCACGGCGCAGGCACGTACTCGCCGCTTTGCAGGCGTCGAGTGAGTTCCTCGCCCGGCATGGGCTTGCCGAAGAGGTAGCCCTGAAAAACCTGACAGCCGGAGGCCGTCAGGAAGTCGCGTTGAGCTTCGGTTTCGACGCCCTCGGCGAGCACTTCCATGTGCAGATTGATTCCCAGGGCGATGATCGTGTTCGAGATGGCGCAATCACTTTGGTTGTCGGGCAGATCGCGGACAAAGGCACGGTCGATTTTCAGTCGATTCAGCGGGAATGTCTTGAGGTAGGCGAGCGACGAATAGCCGGTACCGAAATCATCCAGGGCCGTCTTGATGCCGAGACAATGCAGGCCGCGCATGATGTCGATAGCGTCAATCGGGTCGCTCATCAGCAGACCCTCGGTAATTTCCAGCTCCAGTAAACGGCTGGGCAGCGAGGTTTCGTCGAGCACCTGTTGCACGGAGGCGAGCAGGTCGTTGCGGCGGAACTGGCGCGCCGAGAGATTGACCGCGACCGGAATTTCGACGCCGAGATCTGTCTGCCAGGCACGCGCCTGACGGCAGGCGACGCGCATGATCCATTCGCCAATCGGCACAATCAAGCCGGTTTCTTCGGCCACCGGAATGAACTGCACCGGCGAAACATTGCCCAGTTCGGGATTGTGCCAACGGAGCAGCGCTTCCACCCCGACCAGTTGACCGCTGGCGGCGTTGATCTGGGGCTGATAGGCCACCGAAAATTCGTTGCGCTCAAGCGCCAGACGCAACATGCGCTCAAGCTTGAACAACTGGTTACCCATCTCGTTCATTTCATGGGCATAGTATTTATAGAGATTCCGCCCGTCGGCCTTGGCGCTGTAGAGCGCCGACTCGGCAGCCATCATCAGGGTTTCAGCATCATCGCCATCATTCGGGTAGATGGCGATGCCGATACTGGCGGTGATGTGGGCGCAAACGCTATCAAGATCAAACGGATGGGCAAAGGCACTGACCAGTTTTTCGCAGATCGTCCCGATATCCTGTGGCTTGGCGATTTCATCGAGCAATACCGAAAAACGATTGCCCCCGGGGCGGGCAACAATGTCGTGCTTGCGCAGACTGCTCTTGATACGTTCGGCGGATTCGATCAAAACCTTGTCGCCGATGGCGTGACCGAGCGAATCATTGATCAGTTTGAAGCGATCGAGATCAATTTCCAGCAATGAAAATCGAGTGTTGTTGCGTTGCGCCCTGACAACCGCCTGATCAAGCGCAGAAAGCCAGGATTCTCGATTGGGCAGCGCCGTCAAGGCGTCAAAAGTACGCAACTGGTTGAGTAGCGCCTCGACCGTCTTGTGCTGACTCAGGTCGAAAATCATCCCGGTATAGTTGGAAATCTCGCCATTTTGATCGTTGACCGCAGCAATCGACAGCAAGGCCGGGTAGATCTCGCCATTTTTCCGGCGGTTCCAGACTTCGCCCTCCCAAGCGCCGCTGGTCTTGATCTGCTGCCAGATTTTGTCGTAGAAATCCGGCCCGTGGCGGCCGGATTTCATTACCCGGGGTGCTGGCCAATGATCTCTTCACGGCTGAAGCCGCTGACCCTCGTGAAGGCCGGATTGACCTCGATGATGCGCAACTCGGCATCCGTCACCAGTATCGACTCCACGCTATTAGTAAATACCGCCTCGGCGAGGCTGAGTTGATGCTCGGCGACTTGCTGGCCGCGCCGGATCTGGCGCATCAGAATGCCGGCCAGGACCGTGGAGAGCAAGACCAGCAAGGCGCTGATCAAGAGCTCCTGACGGGCACGACCTTCCATCGCCCGAGCGCTGGCATCAACTGACTGACTCAACGCATCCTCCAGCGCTTTCATGGCATCAATTTTTCCGCTGGCGAGGGAAAACCATGCTTCGGGGCGGGGCAGTGCAGGCGCCTCAATCCCTTCCACCAGCCCCTTGCCAGAAATTGACTCGCGCAAACCTGCCGCCAAAACCCGTTGCCGGATGCGCTCGGCATTCTTGATGTACGGCTGCTCAAGGATGGCCTGATAACTGGCCATCGCCTCAGGATCAGCCAGCCGGAGAAAGTTGGCCAGACGCGCCTCTTCGGCTGCCTTTATCTGGTTGAAACTGGCTATTCGGCCGGCGCTGAAATTGAGATCGGAAAGCATCGCCGAGAGCAAAGCCCGCTCCTGGCCCGCTTTTTCCTTGGCCTGAGAGAAGGCGACAAAAGCAATTTGCTGGCGGAATATCGACGATTCAATGGCATTGCCAAAGGTGCTCAATTGCAGGCTGAAAAGAGTGTCGATAACGTCGGTGTAACGGTCAACCGTGTATTCGCGCGAAATTTCAAGTTGCTGCACCCGATGGCGCATTCCCGGGATTTGCGCCAAGGCCGCATCAAGCCGTTCCTGAATACCGAGATCGATTGCTGCATCCTGAATTTTCGCGCTCAGGGCGACGTGGGAAAGATCGGTCCGGCTATGCTGGGCGACCAGAATATCGCCGAAATTTTTGCCGCCGGAGGCAATGTAGCCGCTCGACAAACCACGCTCGCGCTGCAATTCATGAATCAGCAAACCGATGGCACTACTGGCACCGGTCCACTGCCGTTCCTGACTGGCATCTTGCAGGCTATCGAACCGCTCAAGCAGATTGCGCGTCGCAAAAAACGAAAGTGCCAGAAAAAAGGCCAGCAGCAACCACACGGCATGCTGCCGGATCGGCTTCAATGGTTTTTGTTCAGTGCGAGCGCTTGAGTCTTTGTTGTACATTATCCACACAGGGAGTCAGGTTTTATGATTTTGATATTTTTCCCCTTTCAGAATGGAATATACACTATGGCGAAATTATTTCTTTGAGGAGCGTCATATGCGAATTGCGTGGAGCCGCGAGCTTGAAACCGGCATACGAACGATTGATTTACAGCACGAAGAGTTGATCGGAATGATCAATGAACTCGATGATGCAAGCCTCGCTCGACGTGGACAAATCGTGCTGGAGGATGTGCTGCAACGTCTTGGCAATTACGTCACATTTCATTTCACCACCGAAGAAGCCTTGATGGCGGGACTGCCTCAGGCCGAAAGCCATGCAGCAGAACATCTGCAACAGCACCGGCTATTTATCGAGCAGATCGGGAGGCTGCGCGCCAAGGCTGAGTCCGAACGGGACGAGACGATGAGCGAGCTGGTGAGTTTTCTCAACAACTGGCTTTATGAGCACATTCTCAAGACCGACCGAAAACTGGGTGCTCTGCTCAACGGGCAACTTGCCCAGCCCCGAGGCTAAGCCAAGTCAGCTAGACAGGCGGGCGGGGCGTTGACTGCGGGCTGAGCACTCGCCGCAAGCATGACAAAATAATTTGTCTTTGTCGGCATTTTCGCAACACGGCAGGAACTTACGCCGCTTTCAGGCCACCAAAGGGTTGCTGTCCAGTCGCGCCAACAACCCCTTCAAGGCATGCCGCACCGAATGCTCCCTGACTGCCGCCCGATCACCTGCAAAGTGGCAGGTCTGCGCCTCACAGCCGCCGTCTTTTCCGGCCCAGGCAAAGCAGACCGTGCCCACCGGTTTTTCCCGCGAGCCGCCGGTTGGGCCGGCAACGCCGGTAATCGCCACCGCCCAGTCAGCGTGGCTGTGGGCCAGGGCGCCTTGCACCATCGCCCGCGCCGTCGGCTCGGAAACGGCCCCGTGATTGGCCAGCGTCGCTTCCGGCACACCGAGCATCTCCACCTTCGCCGCATTCGAGTAAGTGACAAAACCGCGATCGAACCAGGCGGAACTACCCGCATTGGCGGTCACCGATTGCGCCAGCCAACCGCCGGTACAAGACTCGGCGGCGGTCAGATATTCGCCGCGGGCGAGCAGCGCGGTACCCAATTCCTGGGCCAGATTTTCGAGTTCTTTCATGCCGAAATATTAGCACCGCGCCCCGCTATAATCTTTTCCGCGGTCTGGGTACCGCCTCATTTTGCTTTTAGTAAGCTGCCGCGGCATCCGCACGGTAGCGGTTGTTTTGAAAACCGGAGATATCCATGACCTGTTCCATCGCGCGCCGTTGGGCGCTCAAAGGCGCGCTCGCCTGCGCCTTCGCTGCCACCCTCGGCAACCTGCCCGCCGTGGCGGAAGATGCCGTTCTGCGCGTCTCGGCCATTCCTGACGAGGCACCCACCGAACTGCAGCGCAAGTTCGCGCCGCTCGGCAAATATCTCGAAGCCCAAACCGGCATGAAGGTGGTCTTCACACCGGTTTCCGACTACGCCGCCGTGGTTGAATCTTTGGCGACCAAGAAAATCGACCTCGCCTGGCTCGGCGGCTTCACTTTTATTCAGGCCAAAATCCGCACCAATGGCACGGCCATCCCGATCGCCCAGCGTGAGGAAGATGCCAAATTCACTTCCAAATTCATTACCGCCGACCCGGCCATCAAGACCCTTGCCGACCTCAAGGGCAAGACCTTTGCCTTCGGTGCACCGTCCTCGACCTCGGGCAGTCTGATGCCGCGCTTCTTCCTGCAGCAGGCCGGCCTCAATCCGGAAACCGACTTCAAGCGCGTCGCCTTCTCTGGCGCGCATGACGCCACCGTCGCCTTCGTCGCCGCCGGCAAGGCCGACGCCGGCGTGCTGAACGCCTCGGTCTGGGACAAGCTGGTTGAACAGAAAAAAGTCGATACCGACAAGGTGCACGTCTTCGCCACGACACCGCCTTATTTCGATTACAACTGGACGGTGCGCGGCGACCTCGACCCGGCGTTGATCAAAAAGCTGACCGACGCCTTCCTCAAGCTTGATCCGGCCAATCCGGAACACAAGGAAATTCTCGGCTTGCAACGCGCCGCCAAGTTCATCCCGACCAAAAAGGAAAACTACGACGGTATCGAGAAGGCGGCCCACGCGGCCGGTTTGCTCAAGTGAGTTTTGCTTTAAATGGCGTGGGTCTGACTCACGCCAACGGTTTTGTCGCGCTCGACGGCATCACGCTGCAAGCCGATCAGGGCGAGCACATCGCCCTGATCGGGCCGTCCGGCGCCGGCAAAACTTCTCTGATTTCGCTGCTTGGCACGGCATTAGCGCCGAGCAGCGGGCAGGTCAGCATCCTTGATTTTGGCCAAAATACGGCGTCGACCGCAGCACTCAAGCGTTTGCGTGCCCGCATCGGCACCGTTCATCAGGCACCGCCGATTCCCGGTCGACAGCGCGTCATCACCGCCGTTTTAGCTGGCCGGCTCGGCCAATGGCCGGTCTGGAAATCGCTGGCCTCGCTGTTTTATCCGCTCGATATTCCCGGCGCACGCGAAGCGCTGGCCCGGCTCGACCTGGCCGACAAAATTTTCCAGCGTTGCGACCAACTCTCCGGCGGCCAATTGCAGCGCGTCGGCATCGCCCGCGTTTTGTATCAGCAAGCCGACCTGATTCTGGCCGACGAGCCGGTTTCCGCCCTCGATCCGGTCCTGGCACAAAGCAGCCTGCAGCGCCTGATCGATGATGCCGCCAGCCGTGGTGCGACGCTGGTCGCCAGCCTGCACGCGGTCGATCTGGCGCTCAACAGTTTTCCCCGCATTGTCGGCATCAAGGCCGGGCGTATCGCTTTCGACCTGCCCGCCAGCTCGGTCAGCGAGGCCATGCTGCACGAGCTTTACGCCAGCGAAGGGCAGATTCTGCCGACGCAATCCAACGAAGCTTGCTTTACGCCCCAAGCCGCCAGCACCCCGCCTCTGCGCTCCGCATGCACCTGAAACCGGCCGAGCGCGACCCGGCCAGCCAACCTCGTTTCTATTCAGCGTTACTGGCGCTGTTCATTCTCTGGCCGCTGTTCCAGGCCGCCGAAGTCAGCCCCGGCGCACTCTTTGACCCGTCCAACCTGAAGGTGATCGGCAGCTTCCTCAGCGGCTTTTTGCCGCCGGAGCGTGGCAGCGAATTCCTCGGCTATCTCGGCAAGGCAACGCTGGAAACACTCGCCATCGCCACCGCCGGCATGGCCCTGGCCGGCCTGCTTGCCCTGCCGCTGGCGTATCTGGCCAGTGCCGCCGGGCGGGAAAAGCCAACGCTCAACCCGCTGATCCGCAGCCTGTTAACCATTTTGCGCGGCGTACCGGAACTCGTCTGGGCACTGGTTTTTGTCCGCGTTTTCGGGCTTGGCCCCGCGGCCGGCGTGCTCGCCCTCGGCCTGACTTACGGCGGCATGCTGGCCAAGGTCTATGCTGAGATTCTCGAATCAGTCGACGCCGCCCCGGCCCGCGCCTTGCGCCTGAACGGTGCCAGCCGGCCACTGGCCATCCTTTACGGCGTCATTCCGCAAGTCAGCAAAGAGCTCGCCTCCTACACGGTTTACCGCTGGGAATGCGCCGTTCGCGCCTCGGTGGTCATGGGCTTCGTCGGCGCTGGCGGGCTTGGTCAGTTGATGGACCAGGCGATGAAAATGTTCAACGGCGGCGAGGCGGCGAGCATCCTGATCACCTTTTTGCTGCTGGTTTTTGTCGCCGATCTCATTTCCAGCGGCCTGCGCCGCAGCCTCGACCAAGCGCCGCCGCCCAGCGCCGCGCCCTTTGGCCCCGGCAGCACCGGCCTGCTGGCGATTTTTGTCGGTGCCGTCACGACCAGTTTCTGGTTTCTCGACATTGGTTTTAGCGCACTCTTCACGCTCGAATCCGCCAGCTCAATCAATCAATTCATCGGCAGCTTTTTCCCGCCCGATCTGTCGGCGGCCTGGCTGAGCAAAGTGGCACAAGGGGTTTGGGAAACACTGGCCATTTCGGCAGTCGGCACCTTGTTCGCGGCAGTCGCCGGCCTGCTGCTCGCCCAGGCTCGACCGCGCCTGCTGTTCAATTTCCTCTTCAACGCCCTGCGCTCGGTGCCGGAACTGGTCTGGGCCACGATCACGGCGCTCAGCGTCGGCCTCGGCCCCTTCGCCGGTGTTCTGGCGCTCGCGCTGCACACCACCGGCGTGCTTGGCCGGCTTTATGCCGAAGCGCTCGACAACGCCCCCGCCGCCCCCGGCCGCGCCCTGCGCCTGAGCGGCGTGCCGAGCGGGCTGGCATTTCTTTATGGCACGCTGCCCGGCGCCGCTCCGCAGTTAATCGCCTACACGCTCTACCGTTGGGAAATGAATATCCGGATGGCCGCCATCCTGGGTTTTGTCGGTGCCGGCGGGCTCGGCCAGTTGCTCTATTTCGAGCTCTCGCTTTTTCACTACGCCCAGGCGTCGACCGTCATCATCGCCATGCTGCTGCTCTCCATCGCAGTCGATCAAACCAGCGCCTGGCTGCGCCGCCGAATGGCTTAGCGCCAAGCTGGACAGTCGCCCTGTCGCCAAGTAGCATCGCGCCCCCGACGCTTTACAGACCCCATTTTTGAGCCCCATGCACGCTTCACCCGCCCGCGCCTGCGGCATCGATTTCGGCACCTCCAACTCCACCGTCGGCTGGTTGCGCCCCGGCCAACCGACGCTGTTGACGCTGGAAGACGGCAAGCCGACGCTGCCCTCGGTCGTCTTCTTCAATGCCGAAGCCGACACCGTCAGCGTCGGCCGCAACGGCCTGAGCGAATACCTGGCCGGCACCGAAGGCCGCCTGATGCGCTCCCTGAAAAGCCTGCTCGGCAGCAGCCTGATCGACGGCCGCACCGAAGTTAACGGCCGTGCCATCGTCTTCCGCGACCTGCTCAAGGAATTCATCGGCACCCTGAAAGCGCGGGCCGAAAGCGAAGCCGGGCGCGGCTTCGAGCAAGCCGTTTTCGGCCGCCCGGTCTTTTTTGTCGATGACAACCCCGTCGCCGACCAGCTCGCCGAAAACACGCTGGGCGAAATCGCCCACGCCATCGGCTTCAAGGACATCAGCTTCCAGTTCGAGCCGATTGCCGCGGCCTACCATTACGAAACGCAAATCCAGCGCGAAGAAATCGTGCTGATCGCCGACATCGGCGGCGGCACCTCGGACTTCTCCATCGTCCGCCTTTCCCCGCAACGCGCCAAAGCCGCCGACCGGCGCAGCGACGTGCTGGCCAACGGCGGCGTCCATATCGGCGGCACCGACTTCGACCGCCAGCTCAGCCTGGCCGGCGTCATGCCCCACCTCGGCTACCGCAGCACACTGAAAAACGGCCGCGAAATGCCGGCCAGCATATATTTCAACCTCGCCACCTGGCACACCATCAACTTCGCCTACACCCGGCAAGTCTGGTCGGACCAACAGCGTCTCTATATTGATGCGCTGGAGCCGGAACGCCTGGAGCGGCTGCTCGCCCTGATCGAAAACCGCGCCGGTCACTGGCTGGCGCATCAGGTTGAACAAGCCAAGATCGCCCTCTCGGCAGACGATCAGGCGACCTTGCGACTGGATGCCTTCGCCCCCGGCGAGATGCACACCTTGAGCCGCCTGGAATTCGAACTGGCCTCGACGCAATTAGTCGAAAAAATCGAGTCGACCGTAGCAAATCTGCTGCCGACGGCCGGTATCGCCGCCGAGCGCATCGACACGGTATTTTTCACCGGCGGATCAAGCGGCATCCCGGCGCTGCGGGAGCGCATCGCGGCGCAACTGCCCAAGGCGCAGGCGGTAGAAGGCGACCTGTTTGGCAGTATCGGGGCGGGTTTGGCGGTGGATGCGGCGAGACGGTTTGGCTAAGCGTTGTCAGAAACGCAAAACGGCGCTGCGCCCATCCTGGTGTGTCACTTAAGTCTCTGACGGCCTGCAAGTCGAGAACCAGTCATGGCGCCTAAGATGGCTCTCCTTACCTGCTTGGGGAAGCCATCAAGCTCTCCGCTCGACACCCGCTCGTGCGTGTTTCCGCCGGTCAGGCTGTGACGAATCTCGCAATTTGCGACCGCGCACGATTAGAACCGGCACCATCAATAAGAGCAGAAGAATGATTGCAGAGAGTAGTAAACGGTTCTCAAGAATGGCTTGAAGCATTGATTTCCCCTGTCGGCAAATAGTTGTTACCTGCATGAGTATGACAGGAGACAGGCGTCTTCAGTTCTACGCGCCAGACAAGCTCAAGTGGGGCACGAACCAAGCGAGTAGGTGATTGATGCGGCAAGCTGCCTTGCCTAACGCCGTTATCCGGCGAAGCGGTTAAACTCGCCCCTTTCCCGTTGTACTGATTTCGCCATGACCTTTGCTTCCCTCGGCCTCGCCGCTCCGCTACTGCAAGCGCTCGAAACGCTTGGCTACAAAACGCCCACCCCGATTCAATTGCAAGCCATTCCCGCCGTTCTCGCCGGACGTGATCTGATGGCCGCGGCCCAGACCGGTACCGGCAAAACGGCCGGTTTTGCGCTGCCGGTATTGCAACGCTTGAGCGAAGGCGAAAAGGCAGCGAGCAACTCGATCCGCGCCCTCGTGCTGGTGCCGACCCGCGAACTCGCCGAACAGGTGCAAGCCAGTTTCCGTCAGTATGGCGAACACCTGCCGGTCAGCACCTATGCCACTTATGGCGGCGTCAGCATCAACCCGCAGATGATGCGCCTGCGCCGTGGGGTCGATATTCTCGTGGCCACGCCCGGCCGCCTCCTCGACCTTTTCCGCCAGAACGCCATCAAGTTCAAGCAGGTGGAAACGCTGATTCTCGACGAGGCCGACCGCATGCTCGACCTCGGTTTCGCTCAGGAACTGGCGACGGTTTTCGCCGCACTGCCCAAGCAACGCCAGACCCTGCTGTTCTCCGCCACTTTCTCCGACGAAATCCGCAGCATGGCCAAGGCCCGACTGCATGACCCGCTCTCGATCGAAATCAGCCCGCGCAACAGCACCGTCAAGGCAATCAAGCAATGGGTGGTGCCGGTCGACAAGAAGCGCAAGCCGGAACTCTTCCTTAAAATGTTGAAAGACCGGCGTTGGGGTCAGGTGCTGGTTTTCGTCAAGACGCGCAAAGGTGTTGATGAACTGGTCAGCCAGTTGCTCGCCAAGAAAATCAAGGCCGACGCCATTCACGGCGACAAGCCGCAACCGGCCCGCTTGCGGGCGCTGGAAAGTTTCAAGGCCGGCGAAATCCAGATTCTGGTCGCTACCGATGTCGCCGCACGTGGGCTGGATATCGACGACCTGCCGCAGGTGGTGAATTTCGACCTGCCGATCGTCGCCGAGGATTACATCCACCGTATCGGCCGCACCGGCCGGGCTGGCGCTACCGGCGAGGCGATTTCGCTGGTCTGCGCCGACGAAGCACCCCTGCTTGCCGCCATTGAAACGCTGACCAAACAAACGCTGAGCCGCGATGAAGAACCCGGTTTCGAGCCGGACCACCGCGTGCCGATGACCAATGGCGCCGGTCAACTGGTAAAAAAGCCGAAAAAACCCAAGGTGCCCGGTGGCCGCGCGGCCAAAAACCTGCCGTCCAACTGGGAAGGCTTCGACGGCGCGCCCGCAAAGTCGGCCCGCCGCAGTGCGGCCAAGGCAACCAACAGTGCCGGCGGCAAGGCGCCGGGCACCTCGCGCGGACGTTGAATCATCGATAATCGGCTGACCCTTATTTCGGTTGGATTTCATGCCTCGTCATCGTGACCAAATCCGCGACTTTCCCGGCAAACGCTGGGTCAATCTTGCCCTGCGCGCCATCCATCTGGTCGGCCTGGTCCTGCTCGGGGCCGGCTTACTGGGTGCCGACGAGATCAGCACCGGCGCGACAATCACCTTTGCCTCCGGATTCGCCATGTTGGCCATCGACACCTGGGCCAACCCGGCGCATCTGCGCGAAGTGGCCGGGTTTGGCGTACTGGTCAAATTGCTGCTGGTCGGCCTGATGGCGCTGCAACCCGCCTGGGGCTTGACGATTTTCTGGATAGTGCTTGGGCTCTCGACCCTGCTTTCCCACGCCCCCGGTAACTTCCGGCATCGCACTCTGTTTTAGCCCGCAGTTGCGCCGCAAATCCAGACCGAGCCCCAGCCATGCACCGTACAATTTTCAACACGCCGCTGATCAACACCCTGATGCACTGGCTTTCAAGACTGATCTTGCGCCTGCTCGGCTGGCGGATCGAAGGCAAGGCACCCACAGCGCCAAAATACGTATTGATCGCGGCACCGCACACCAGCAACTGGGATTTCCCGTTCACCCTGATGGTTTGCTTTGCATTGCAGATGCCCGTTTACTGGATGGGCAAAGCCAGCCTCTTCCCGCCCGTCCTCGGCGGCATCATGCGCTGGCTGGGCGGCATTCC
>Ga0116177_10001971_pt1 | contig 15231 bp, 17 predicted proteins | sample AD_STIC10_MetaG_FD_89750 | JGI IMG/M metagenome (GOLD analysis project Ga0116177, IMG submission 89750) | Active sludge microbial communities of municipal wastewater-treating anaerobic digesters from USA - AD_STIC10_MetaG | ecosystem: Engineered > Bioreactor > Anaerobic > Digestate | place: USA... | reverse complement strand
CTGTCATAGGGCTCTTAACACGTGATCCAACGTGTTTTTTATTTTTTTAAATTGTAACCTAAGCAGTTTTTAGATAAGAGCAACTAATAAAAATATTGAATACTGGATATTGAATATCAGTAAAAAAGTAAGCCAATATTCAATATTTAATATTTAATATTAATTTTAATATTATGTTATACAACGCCAACGAAGAAGAAAATAAAATACTTGAATATTGGGATGAACACCAATGTTTTGAGAAATCTTTAAAAAAAAATCCGGATTCCAAACCTTATGCTTTTTATGATGGTCCGCCGTTTGCTACCGGTTTGCCGCATTATGGTCACATCGTGGCTTCTTTGATGAAAGATGTGGTACCACGCTATTTTACGATGCGCGGATTTAAAGTTGAACGCCGCTGGGGTTGGGATTGTCATGGCTTACCGGTGGAAAATATCGTGGAAAAAGATTTAAGTTTAGGTGGACGTAAAGATATCGAAGATTATGGTATTGCAAAATTTAATGAAGCTTGTCGTAGTAGTGTCATGACCTATGCTCATGAATGGAAAAAAACCGTTCGTCGTATTGGTCGTTGGGTTGATATGGAAAATGATTATAAAACTATGAACGTGGAATTTATGGAAAGTATGTGGTGGGTGTTTCGACAGCTCTGGGATCAAAATTTAATTTATAAAGGACATAAACCCATGCATATTTGTCCGCGATGCAGCACTCCGCTTTCCAATTTTGAAGCGTCTCAAGGATATAAAGATATAAAAGACATTTCCGTAACGGTAAAATTTAAAGTTATAAATCCTGAAATTTTAGATTTAAAAGAATTATATATTTTGGCTTGGACCACGACACCATGGACATTGCCCGGAAATGTTTTGTTGGCATTGGGCGGAGATATCCAATATGTTGTAGTAAAAGCCGAAGGTACACAATATCTGGTAGCAAAAGATAGGGCGGAAACGGTTTTTAAAGATATTCCGTTTGAAATAATCAAACAAATAGAAGGAGATCGTTTAATAGGCTTGAAATACGAGCCTTTATTTCCTTATTTTGCCAACACGGAAAATGCTTTTCGTGTGGTTAATGCTGTTTTTGTCACTACGGTTGATGGTACTGGAGTAGTACATATTGCGCCGGCTTTCGGCGAAGATGATTTTAATGTCGGACAAAAGGAAAAAATTCCTTTGGTGCAACATGTGGATATGACCGGTCGTTTTATAGAAGAAGTAACCGATTTTGCAGGTCAAGAAGTAAAACCAAAAGAAGATCCGCAAAAAACCGATGTGGAAATTATCAAATGGTTGGCCGGGCAAAATAAATTATTTAGCAAAGAAAAAATAGAACATAGTTATCCGCATTGTTGGCGTTGTGACACACCGTTGCTTAATTATGCAACCGACAGTTGGTTTGTAAAAGTGACAGATATCAAAGATCAGATGCTAAAAAATAATCAGAAAATAAATTGGATCCCCAGTCATATTAAAGAAGGTCGTTTTGGTGATTGGTTAGATTCGGCTCGTGATTGGGCAATTTCGCGCAATCGTTTTTGGGGAACACCTCTGCCTATTTGGGAAAGCAAAGATGGCGATCGTATTTGTATCGGTTCGGTTAAAGAATTGGAAGAGTTGAGCGGGCAAAAAATAACGGATTTGCACAAACACTTTGTGAATCAAATAGTTATCAAAAAAGACGGTAAAGAATATTATAAAATTCCGGAAGTTTTGGATTGTTGGTTTGAGAGTGGTAGTATGCCTTATGCGCAAATGCACTATCCTTTTGAAAATAAAGAAAAATTCGAAAAATCTTTTCCGGCTGAATTTATCGCCGAAGGACAAGATCAAACTCGAGGTTGGTTTTATACTTTGCATATTTTGGCTACCGCTTTGTCACAAGAAGGAAAATCAGCCATTCCCAAAATCAAAAATGTTCCAGCCTTCAAAAATGTGATTGTAAATGGCATGGTTTTGGCCGCTGATGGCAAAAAAATGAGCAAAAGTTTACGCAATTATCCGGATCCGGAAATGTTATTACAAAAATATGGTGCGGATGCGGTGAGATACTATTTGGCAACTTCCCCGGTCATGGAAGCCGAGGATTTGAATTTCAACGAAGAAACCGTCCGAGAAATTTATGGCAAATTGGTAAATACCCTTTGGAATGTTTATGAATTTTATGAAATGTTTAGCGAAGGTAAAAAACCGGAAAAAATAAAATCAAAAAATATTTTGGATAAATGGATTTTGGCCAAATTAAATGTTTTGGTAAAAGAAATTACCGAAAACATGGAAAATTATCGTTTAGTGCGGGCCAATCGTCCAATTTTGGAATTTGTGACCGAATTGTCACAGTGGTATGTACGTCGCTCTCGCGATCGTTTCAAAGGTAGTGATGAAGAAGATAAGAAATCCGCGCTTTCCACGACTTATGAAGTATTATTTACTCTTTCAAAAGTAATGGCTCCGGTTACTCCGTTTATTGCGGAAAAAATATATTTGTCTCTGGGTGGAGAAAAGGAAAGTGTGCATTTGGAAGATTGGCCGGAAGCGGAAAAAATAGAAAGAGACGTTTTAGAAGAAATGGAAAAAGTGCGCAAAGCGGTGGAATTAGGCTTGTCTTTGCGAGCGGAAAAAAGTCTCAAGGTTCGTCAGCCGTTATCCAAAGTTGTGATAAATCAAAAGATAGAAGAAGGGTTATTAAAAATTCTAGCCGAAGAATTAAATGTTAAAGAAGCTGTTTTTGATAAAAAATTCTCTTTTGCCGAAAATGTTAAAGAAAACAACGGTTTAAAAGTTTGGTTAGATACGGAAATTACACCTGAACTTAAAAAGGAAGGTGTGGTTCGAGAAATTGTACGAACTGTCAACCAGATGCGTAAAGATCAGAAATTGACGGTTAACGATAAAATTGTTTTAATTTTTAATACTGCAAGCGTAAATTTGAAAGAGATTGTTGAAGAAAATTCCGAGAAAATAAAACAAAGCGTTTTGGCGGAAAAAATAGAACAACGAGAAACGCTAAGCAAAGAGATGGAGATTGATGGAGAAAAAATTCAAATTGCAGTGGAAAAAATTTAAAAAACCCGGAAATATTTGAAAAAAACCCGCTTTAATGCTATGATTAAAGCGGGTTTTAAATTATTTACTAATTTTAATTTATGAAATATTCAACACAAATTTTGATGTTTCTGCTTTTTTTAACTGTCGGTTTTGTAGGTTTTATGACCTATCAGATTTTTATGAACGAGCAAGACATCGTCCAGAGTAATATTGTTTTTAGTATTAGCGACAATGTTTTGAGCAAAAGCACAACTGTTAAATTACCGGCTGTAAACTACGCTCTTTTGTCAGATAATGATATTGTAAATTTGATAAATGACAAACTTATTGCCCCTTCGTTGTTATTGGAAAAAATCTATTTAGCCGAAACTGTCACCGCCCCCAAAACTTTGATGAGTTGGTCTGGATGGAACGGATTATTGGTAAAAGTTTTTAGTTTATATATGGATTGGTTGGGCAAAGACGCAAAAATGCAAAAATTTTCTACTCAGATGGTTACAGGCCTGTCTCCTTATTATGATGCGAAAAAATGCGATTTAAAAAAAGTGACTTTTGGTTATGCACCAAGACTAAAAGAGAAATTAAATTCTCCTTATTTGGGGATTACGGATGGTTATAAAATAATGTTTGGTGATGAAAAGTATGTTAAAACTTTTGCTAGCGCTAAAAAATTAACAGATCTTAGTAACGACAGCATTTATTGGATGGCTCATGAACTAACCCACTGTGAACAATACGCTGGTAATAGAGATAAATATGCGGTTCGTTGGTTTAATGAACTTTTTGATCATGCGGCTGCCGGATTTATAAAAGATTTTTGGAAAGCTCTTAAAAAAGCGATTTGGACCTTAGACTTTGATCCGGTTATTGCCATGCTAGCCCCGGAGAAATTAGCTCAATATGATGATGATATGCCTTTGGAAATAGAAGCTTACGAGAAAGGTATGGAGGTAGTCGGAGAAGTAAGTAAAATTCGTCTTAAAGAACAGTTAAAAGTTACACCGGTAAAAGTCACCCCAAGTCTAGTTCCGATTAAAATAAGCCCTTAAATAAAAAATTTTTAAAACCGCCTCCATGGATAAAGGGGCGGTTTTAAATATTGACAAAAGCCCAATATTTGTTTAAAATAAGCAAATATTTTGTATGAACTGGAAAGAACTAAAAGACAACCCAAAGACTAAGGAAATTTATGATAAAAAACTCTTAATTTTGAAAAAAACAAGAGAGTTTTTTTGGTCGCTTGGTTTTGTTGAAGCACAAACCCCGTTAGCTGTAAAAACCGCTTCGCAAGAGCCATATCTAGATCCTATAGGTATTAGGTATATTCATCCTATCGGCCAAGAATATCCATTTTATTTACACACTTCTCCGGAATATGCGCTGAAAAAGTTGCTTTGTGCCGGGTATGAAAAAATATTTGAAATTTGTCCTTGTTTTCGTAATAGAGAAGATTTTGGCGGAACACATAATCCGGAATTTATTATGATAGAATGGTATCGATCGCCGGGAAAATTGACGGATATCATGGATGATCTGGAGAGTTTATTCAAAAGTATTGGCCAGACTCTAAATCAGGATTTTGTTAGTAGAAATGATAAAAAAATTTTGATAAATACTACTTGGGACAGAGCGCAAATGAAAGAAGTCTGGCAAAAATATTTGGGAGTTAATCTAGATGATTATTTGACTATAGAAAAAATGTCTATTTTGGCAAAAGAAAAAGGATGTCAAGTAAAAGAAAATGAAAAATACGAAGATCTTTTTTATAAAATATTTTTGAATGAAATAGAACCAAAATTGGGTTGGAAAAAACCGATCATTATCTATGATTATCCGGCACAAATGACCTCGTTATCGCAACTTTGTGAAGATAGTAGATATGCAGAACGTTTCGAATGCTATATTGCGGGGTTGGAACTTTGTAATGCTTTTGGTGAACTGACTGATGCGCAAAAGCAACGAGAAAATTTGGAAAAAGATAGAGATTTGAGACAGGGACTCGGGAAAGAAGTTTTTCCTGTAGATTCTGAATTTATTGAGGCGTTGCAAAGCGGGATGAAACCAACCGGCGGTATTGCTTTGGGTTTGGATAGAATGATAATGCTTTTTACAAGCGCCAAAGATATTAATGATGTGATTTTTATGTCTGCTAAAGATCAAGTGGAAAATATATGAAAAAAATAAACAACAATGATCCGTTTTTGGAAAATCAAAATATGCCGGCACCTAAATTGATTCGCCGTTATGAAAACAGGGCTTTGATTTTGGTAAATAATATTTGCGCTCGTGAATGCGCTTTTTGCATGCGAAAAAGGGAATTGATAAAAACGAAATACGTGATAGGAAATAAAGAGATAAAAGAGATAAAGAGATATTTGATGAAAAACAAAGAAATAAAAGAATTGATTTTCTCCGGCGGAGATCCGCTGAGCACACCGGAAGTTTTAGAAAAATGTTTGAAAGAATTGGGAAATTTATCACAAATTAAAATTATTCGACTTGGTACCAGACTGCCCATAACTTATCCAAAAGTCATAAATGATAAAATAATAAAAATTTTAAAAACTGTTAAAAATAAACCGTTTTATTTGATGTTGCATGTTAATCATTCTGGAGAGTTGAACAAAGATACAGTAAAAGCGATAAAAAAATTACAAACAGGAGTAACAATGGTTTTGAGTCAAACCGTATTTTTGAAAGGTATAAATGATGATGTGAAAATTTTGCAAGAATTGTTTGAAAAATTGGTTGAAATTGGAGTTAAACCATATTATCTTTTTCATTGTGACCCGGTCGCCAATGCCAAACCGTTTGAAGTTGATTTTAAAAAAGAAATAAAAATTTATAGTGAATTACGAAAAAAATTATCTGGGCTAGCATTTCCTATTTTTACCATAGAAGCGGAAAATAGTTTGGGCAAAATTCCAGTACCGACTGAATTTTGGAATTTTGAGCAAAATAAGTTCAAAGATTTTTTAGGGAAAAAGTTTAGAGTTTAATCGTGTTCACCCCTGTGAAATCCTGCCTTTGGCAGGTTCATCCCGATTTTTCATCGGGATGAAATTTCACGGGGTAAATAAAAAAAGCGTCCCGTTGGGACGCTTTTGCGTATAAAGATCTTTTTAACAACCGGACGGAACCCAATCGATAAAGCGATTCTGTTGACCGGCCGACAGCACGGAGCTGGTGTGTCCGTGAATAATTTTTTTAGAAACAGGCGTATGAACTGCACGGCGTACGATGCCGGCGTGTTCCATTATCCCGCTTTCCACCTGTTTTTGCCCTTCTCTTCTACTCTGTTTCTTTTTCTTTTCCATACCTTTTTTTGCCATGTGTAGCACCTCCCTCAGTGTTTAAGAGTTTTTTCCAGGCGTTTTTGCGCCGTTTTAGACTTCTTCAGTGCGGTCTTCACAAATATCCCAAGCTTCACCCATTTCTTTGCCAGCCGAATTTAGATTTTTAGCTACCAAGGAAAGTTTTTTGGCAAGCTTAAGCCTGCCTTTTTCCTTATCTTTTGCTGAAGCCCGGAGCATTTCCGCCCCAAGACAAAGCAAAAAAATGTAAACGGAGTTATAACTCAAATTGGCTATATCTTTCGCCAATTTTTTGAGGCTTCTATACCCAGCCAAGTTTTTTGGACGTTGTTCTTTTGCCATTTCTTTCTCCGCTGTTAAAAATTTTTAATGAACGTGCCGTATAATGTAGTTCATTTTTCTTTTTTTGTCAAGATGTTTACAGGCTCTATTAAAGTTGACTTTTTAGCCCTAAAAAGCTAAAATTCATATACTTAATACTTAATACCCCGTAAAATCCGTTTAAAACGGATCACGGGGCAAGCTTGATACATACACATATGATGACTATTCAACAAGTCTTTGAAACAGCTCTGAAAATGGCTATTTCAGCTGATCCGCGAGGTGAAAAAGGAGTCAAAAAATATCTCAGTAGAGTCAAAAAAGAATATGAAGATCTCAAACCGGCAGATAAAAAATATTTTGATACTGAACGACTTTTTAACCCTTATGCGGATAGTCGTTTGCATCTGGGCGACCCCAAGAAACCGGTAAAAAGAATTTTGGCCGGGATTGATATAGGACCAGCGGAAATCCTCTTGGCTTCTCAACTTAATGAAAGAGGTAAAAAAATAGATTTGATTTTGGCACACCATCCGATAGGCAGGGGATTGGCGGATTTGCACGGAGTGATGGATATGGTGGTTGAAGTTTATGAAAATCTCGGTATTCCGGTTCATCTGGCCGAACAAATAACTGAAGAAAGAATGAAAGAAGTAGGGCGCAGTGTTCACCCGGCCAATCATTTTCAGGTCATTGATATGGCCAAACTTTTGCAAATTGATTTGATGAATACGCACACAGTAACCGATAATTTGGTAAGTCAATATGTGGAAAAGTTTTTGAAAAATAAGAAACCGGAAACTATAAATGAGCTGTTAAAAGTTTTACTGGAAATCCCTGAATATTCTGAAGCAAAAAAAGTCGGAGCCGGACCGAAACTGTTTGCCGGCAATCCGCGACATCGAGTCGGTAAATTTTTGATGGAAATGACCGGTGGCACCAACCCGTCACAAAAAGTTTACGAAATTTTGAGTAAAGCCGGGATTAGTACTATTGTGACTATGCATATGAAAGACGATGCTATGAACAAAGCCAAAGAGCAATTTATGAATGTGGTAGTAGCCGGACATATTTCTTCGGATTCTTTGGGAATGAATTTATTTCTTGACGAGCTTGAAAAGAAAGGCGTGGAAGTGCTGACTTGTGGAGGACTTATTCGTGTAAACCGTAATAAGAAAAATAAATAAGTATTTAGTATTGAGTATTAAGTATAAAGTATGGATACTTAATACTAAATACTATATACTTTATACTAAATAGTATGATTTCTCTCATAAAAGGAAAAATTATAGAAAACAATGGCGAGCAGATAATAGTTTTGACTACCGGCGGTGTTGGTTATGAAATTTTGGTCAATACTAATGGTGCTGAGTTTTTTAAAGTAGGTATGGAAACCGAAATTTTGACATATTTGGCGGTCAGAGAAAATGCGATGGAATTGTACGGTTTCAAAAACAAAGAAGAAAAAAACTTATTTGAAAAATTTTTATTAGTTTCCGGGGTTGGTCCGAAAACTGCTTTGCGTATTCTTTCTTTGGGCAGTGTTGGAGAAATCAGTTCAGCTATCGCTCGCAGTGACGTCGCATATCTGACCAAAGTTTCCGGAATGGGTAAAAAAACCGCAGAAAGACTGGTGGTAGAACTCAAAAACAAGGTCGGACCAAGTACAAGTGCAAATTTGGGGCAAGGATTTAGTAATGAAATAGGGGATGTGATAGAAGGTTTGATAGCTTTGGGGTATAATGCTAGTTTGGCTAGAGATACGGTACAAAAAATACAAGGAGCTGGTAAAACCAGTGAACAATTGATGAAAGAAGCGTTGAAAATGTTGGGAAAACGATAAATTACGTACGAACTTACGAAAGTAATACGAAATTACGAAACGAAAAAATTCTCCGTTTAATACGGAGAATTTTTAATATTTAATATCCAATATTCAATATTTATTTCATTTTTTCTCGGAGTATTTTTTCCGCCACTATCGGATCGGCACTGCCTTCGGTGGCCTTCATCACCATCCCGAGTAAAAATTTGATTATCGGATCTTTACCGAATTTGAATTGTTCCACTTGTGCGGGATAATTTTTAATAACTTCCAAAATTACTTCTTCCAATTTATTTTCATCACTGACCTGGCCATAACCTTTTTCTTCCATGATATGCGTCGGATCAATATCGGTATTAGCATCAAGCATTTCACCGAGTATTTTTTGAGCATTGGTTGAATTTACTTTTTTGGCATAAATCAAAGTTATAAGTTCGGCGAAATTTTCCGCGCTTAGTTTCAAAATCCTAATATCTATTTTTCTTTCTGCCATTGCTCCTGCAAGTTTGGTGGTTAACCAACCGCCGGCGAGTTTTGCCAGCTCTTTTTTCTTGTAAATACTATCTTCGCTTTTGGTTTCCGGCAGAGAATCTATCCACTCTTGCAGTTCGGTCATTACATTTTCCGCATAACCGCTCCAATGTTTATTTTGGATTAATAAATCTGCATCAGCATAAGAAAAACCATATTCATTAAAAAATCTTTGTCGTCTGGTGTTTGGTAATTCCGGTAAAACGACATCGGGGCAGAGTTTGAGAGGTTCAAAAACTGGGATATCCGGTTCAGGGAAATAACGATAATCCGCAGAAGTTTCTTTGACGCGCTGAACATAGCTTTCTCCTTTTTCGTCATTCCAACCACGAGTTTCCGGCAACTGTTTTTCTCCTTTTTGCAGAGCTTCAGTTTGTCTTTTTATTTCATATTCAATAGCTTTTTCCATGGCGCGGAAAGAATTGATATTTTTCAATTCAACTTTGTGATTGAGGGCATATCCGTCAAGTGCGGAAATACTTGGTCCTTCAATGATAAATTTTCCTTCTTCTTGCATGGAAACATTGGCTTCGCAACGCATGTGTCCTTTTTCCATATCAGCGTCGGAAACGTCTAGATAGCGAAAAATAGTTTGCAATTCTTGACAGTAAACCTTGGCTTCGGTAGATGTTTGTATATTTGGATTAGAAACTATTTCTACCAATGGTACGCCGGCACGATTAAAATCAACCAGAGTATTACCGTTTTTGTCGTGTAGCAGTTTAGCAGTATCTTCTTCCAGATGAACACGTGTAATACCGACTCTCGCAGTCGGGCGATCATTTTTGACATTTATAAATTGTAAATCAATAAATCCATTTTCACCTATTGGTTGGTCAAATTGAGAAATCTGATAGCCTTTGGGCAAATCGGGATAAAAATAATGTTTACGGTCAAATTTTGATTTTTCAGCTATTTTACAATTGAGTGCTTTGGCGATTTTGATAGTAGAGTGTAGAGCTTCAATATTGGGTACTGGTAAAGTTCCCGGGTGTGCCAAACAAACCTCGCAAACATTGGTATTGGGAGCGTCTTTATCGGGATTATTGGCGCAAGAACAAAACATTTTACTCTTGGTGTTGAGCTCAACGTGGATTTCTAGGCCGATGACTGGGATTAACTTGGACATAAAATTTAATATTTTCGTATATCGTATTTTTGATACTATATATTACATACTATATACGATTTTACCTTTTTTAAACAGTTAAGTCAATTAAAAAATACTCTGTGGGACAGAGTATTTTTTTTGATAAGTATTTATATTTTTTCCGGAGTTTCGGGTATTTTTTCTACCGGATTTTCCTTAGCGCTAAGATAAAGATAAAGAGTTATCAAAGCTGAAAGAGGTGCAAATAAAGCGGAAAAAGCGGTATTAAAAAACGAGCGAATAAATAAAGTGACGAGGTTTCCTTCTTCAAAAATAAAGGATAAAGGATAAGTAAATGTTCCTTGCAAAACTAAAACGATAACCCCGTAAAAAATCCCGGGCGCTATCAAGAGCCAGAGTATTCTCCACCAGCGACCAACTACCAAATCACGACTACTCTTTAAAGCGGCAACGCCGGTTTTGTCTTCAAAAAGTACGATATAAAAATAAAAGGAAAACCAAATGGCAAAAATAATGGCTGGGATTATAAATAATACAAACCCGCCGATTATCGCCAGAAACATTAAAAATGAAGTCCATATAACAGGCCAAAGGTATTTGCCGGTTTGATGAAGATTTTCTTTCAATGTTTCGATATCTTTTTTTTCCACAAAACTTTTTAAAGCTTTTGTTAGAGCTATTGTAAGCCAAAGAGTTAATAATAATAAAGCTACTGTTAAAGCGGCAATGAAGAGATTATTTATAAAAACCAGACTTCCACGATGTAAAAATTTTTCAATAGTTAAACCCAAAATACCCACCAAACCTAAAGTCAATGAAGTCGTGAAAAGTGAGATCATGTAAGGCAAAAAAACCTTCCAATTTTTGGAATATGTTTCCCAGCTTTTTTTGATGATTTCTGAAGCGGTGATAAGCATATATATTAGTTAAAAATTAATTGGATACGAAATACGAAAATATACGTAATTACGAAACGAAAACAATTATGTTGGGTTCGTAATTTCGTATTTGTTTGTATTTCGTTATCCGCTTAAACTGTTTGATTAATAATATTGGCTAAAAGTTCTTTAGCCTTTTGTCTTATTATATCAATTTCACCCATTGTAGACAAGTAAAATATTTTGGTTCCGGCTTGAGTAAAAATTTCTTGATAACCGGGAGACATGAAAGTAGCGGCGGTTTTCTTTTGAAAATCCAGGTTTTCAAAGATAACGTTGTCTTTTTTATCGCCACGAGCATCCAGTCGGCGCATGGCTTCTTCCGGCCCGGTGGTCAAAAGGATGAGGTAATCAGGGCGGTGTTTGAGCGCCAGAGTGTTTCCCGGCATGGCTAGTAGTTTTTCAAAGGTTAATTCCGGAGTTTGGGCGTTTTGATAAGCCAAAGAGGTGGAAAAACCTCTGTCTTGAATGATAAATTTGTCTTGAGCCAAAAGTGGTAAAATAATTTTTTTATAAAGTACCAAACGATCCAAAGAATAAGCCTGAGCCACAGCTTCCGGAGGATAGTCTGTGCCGGTCTTGATAAGTTCCTCACGGATTACTTGACCGATACCGGCGTAAGTCGGTTCGGCAGTAAAAACAAAATCATAAGATCGCAGTTCGTTTATTTCCGGGTATTGTTTGTTTTGTTCCCATAATCTTTCAGATCAAAAATAGGATTACCCAAAGATGTAATATAATCTTTCCAGGCCTCAATGACGGTTCCTTTACCGCCTCCGTCGATAGCGTCTAACATGATGAACATAAAAATAAGTTATAAAGTTATAAAGTTAAAAGTTTATAAAGTTCGCGTTGCGTCATTCTGAGCGGAGCGAAGAATCCCTTGTCGTTTAAGTTATTTCTAAATTATTGTTTAAGGGATCCTTTCCCGAAGGGACCCCGTTGGGGCGTACACTCAGGATGACGGTGCTCTTATTTTATAATCCGATATTTCAATTGAATTACATTTTTATCCAACTGAACGGTTTCCAGTAATTCTAAATTCAAATCAGTCTCTACTCCGCGAAAAAGATTGAGGCCTTCACCAAAAATTTTTGGTTCTACGGTCAACCAAATTTCATCAACCAAATTTTCTTTTAAAAACAATCCATTTATAGTCGCGCCACCGCCGATAATGGCTTCAAAAAAATTTCTTTTTTCCAAATCTTCCAAGAGTTCTTTTGGATTTTGCGAAGTGTATTCCAAAGATCCTGGGATAGAAGTTTCTTTTTCCGGCTCCGGAGTTAAGACAACATTTAAGCGTCCCGGAAGCGGTCGTCCGATAGTTTGATAAGTCGTCAGACCCATAATAATTACACCTGCGGATTTTGTTTTTTCCACAAACATTTTTTTATCCGCACCAGAAGTCCAATTGGCGAAATGGGTGGTGCTTTTGGCGATTTTTCCGTCAGCTGTTATAGCCATGAGAAGAGTTGTTTTCATATTATACTGCGATAGGGAATTCAATTTTTGGAAAACTTTGATAATTTTGCAATTTAGAATCCTGCGCTTTCCAATCAAAAATAGAAGTAAAATTTTCCGTCACGATTTGTGGTAGAGGATAGATATTAGGATCGCGTGACAATTGTTCTTTGGCTCCGTCAAGATGATTAACATAAATATGAGTATCAGCCAAAAAGCCAACGAGCTTTCCTTCTTGCAAACCAGCTTCTTTGGCTAATAAGTGTAATAACAGGGCATAAGAAGCGATATTAAAAGGTAATCCGAGCATAGTATCAACTGATCTTTGGTTCCAAAGTAAATTTAGTTTTCCATTAATAACCGTTACTTGGAAACTATAATGACAAGGAGGCAGGGCCATTTCATGTAATTTGCTTGGATTCCAAGCAGACACAATCATTCTACGATCGTTAGGATTTTTTTTCAAAGTTTCAACCAACTTTTTTAATTGATCTATACCTTCGTTTGAATAATCTGAATCAAAGTTTTGGTAATCAGCATTGAAATGACGCCATTGAAAGCCATAAATAGGACCCAAATCCCTTTCTTCCATCATTTTTTTCTTGGTCTCCTCATCATGGCCATAAGCAACTTTCAGAGGCGAAGCCCATTCATCCCAAATATGACAGTTTCTTTCTATTAGCCAATTTTTATCTGTAATGCCTTTGATAAAAAATTCCAATTCTGTGGCCATAACCTTGAAAGGAGTTTTTTTGGTGGTCAAAAGAGGAAAACCTTTACTCATGTCGTGTTCAAACATAGCTCCAGCTATGGCAATAGTGTCGACTCCGGTACGATTCTCCTTTTTTTCACCGTTTTCCATTATGTTTTTAACAATATCCAAATAGTTTTTCATATAGTATATTTAAACTGGAAATGACCAAACCCCAATGACCAATGACCGATCAAATCCTAAACCCCAAACCCTAATTACATTTGGACATTTAGGTATTGGACATTGATTGGGAATTGGGATTTGGGCATTGGGATTTAAAACGTTTAATTTATAGTATTAATATTTACGAGCCGGTTGACCCAAAGCCACCCCTGGTCTTTGCTTCCATTTGATCTACTTCCTCCCATTGTCCTTGTTCCACTTTGACAAAAAGTCCTTGGGCGATGCGTTCACCTTTTTCTACCATAACTTCATTGTCGGTAAAATTGTAAACTAAAATTTTAATTTCATCTTCCGGTCCACTATAATCACTGTCTACGATACCGATACCGTTGGCGACCATCAGGCCTTTACGTTTAGGAGTGTTGGAGCGCGAAGCGATGACGAGCATATATCCCGGCGGTGTGGCAATAATCAAGTTGCTTGGAACTAGAGCAATAGCTTTTGGTGCGATAACAGTATTTTCCCGCGCATAAATATCAAAACCGGCCGAACCGGCGGTCTGATAAGCGGGGAGTGGGAGTTCTTTATCAATGCGTTTTATTTTAATTTGCATAATTATTGTAATTTAGACATCAAAGTGTCTATTTGTGCGTGTAAATCTTCAGGCGAACTATTGTTGTCCAGAGTAAAATCAGCTTGGTCCATTACAGCCTTGATTTGCATTTCCGCTTCTTGCTGCCCGTCTTTTTGAAATTCTTCCCAGGTTTTATTTTTGTCATCAACGTTTTCGCTTCTTTGAGTTAAACGTTCAAAACGTATACGTTCGTCTGTTTTGACAGCGATAATTTTGAATTCAGGAAGTTTTTTAAGATCAACAATATCGCTTGGACGACGTATACCCTCGGTGATTATTACTTGAGATTGAGCTTGAGCAACATCTTGCGCTAAAATCTTGGATAATAAATCTTCGCCGAAATTTTGACGTAAAACAGTGGAAAGAAGTTGTAAATTATTTCTATTTTCTTCAATATGCATGCGAGTCGCGACATCGCGTAAACAATCGGAGAATTTAAAAGTCACAGCACTATATTTATTTTTGAGATATTCAGTAGCTGTGGATTTTCCGCAAGAAATTTCACCGACAAAACCGAGGATTATTTTTGACATAAATTTATAAGTTATATCGCTACGCTTGTTTTATCACTAGTGTTTGTTTTAAATGTTCAATTACAACAATTAAAACATTTAGATCATTTAGAACTTTCTAAACTTTTATACTCCCTATACTTCACTCCAGCTAAATCAAACATTTTGCGAGAGGCGATGCAAGCGGGCGTGTCATGATATTTATCGCTCTCATATATTACTTCACGTACACCATTTTGGATGATGGTTTTGGCACATTCGTTGCAAGGAAAAAGTGTGCAATAAATTTTGCAATCACGAACCGGTCCGTTGGCATTATAAATAGCATTTTCCTCGGCGTGGCAAACATAGGCATATTTGGTGTTTTGCAATTCTCCTTCTCTGTCCCAAGGCAGATCATTACTGTCTATCCCACGAGGAAAACCGTTGTATCCAAGGCCTACTACCACGTTATCGGCGGTTACGACAACTGCTCCGGCTTGAGTACTAGGGTCTTTACTTCTTTCTGCGATAACATTGGCCATACGCATGAAACATTCGTCCCAGGAAATGGCGTTTTCGCGAGGTTTTTGCATAAAAAATAGTTTAAAAATTAGAGTTTTTTAGCATATCAAATTTATCAAATTTTGGGGGTATTGGCAAGCAGTAAAAAGG
>Ga0116177_10001959_pt1 | contig 15297 bp, 10 predicted proteins | sample AD_STIC10_MetaG_FD_89750 | JGI IMG/M metagenome (GOLD analysis project Ga0116177, IMG submission 89750) | Active sludge microbial communities of municipal wastewater-treating anaerobic digesters from USA - AD_STIC10_MetaG | ecosystem: Engineered > Bioreactor > Anaerobic > Digestate | place: USA... | reverse complement strand
TCTTTCCTCTTCCGACATATTGCCGCCTTTGCCTCGCAGTTCCACCTGCCAGAGACCGGTGATCCCGGCTGGTGCCAGAAATCTTTTTGAGAGATTATCTTCTGTCAGCATTTCCGCTTCGTAAACCGGCAGTGGACGGTTACCCACGATCGACATATCGCCTTTGATGACATTAATCAGTTGTGGCAATTCATCAATACTGGTGTTCCGGATAAATCGTCCTACACGGGTGATCCTGGGATCATTCACAATTTTTACAAAGGCTGCTTTCTTTTTTGAGAGTTCAGTCTTTTGCTGATTGTACCAGTTATCACAGATCGCATGGTTATCCACATACATCACCGGCGAACAGGTTTCTCCTTCGGGGAGCTGACTGCATTTGGGACAGGGCAGATCGAAACGTATCACATCATTGGCACCCTGCTGGTTGTATTGGTTCATGGTAACGGCCAGTTTTTTCAGTTCTTTATCGGCACCGCTTCTCATGGAACGCAGTTTGTAAAAGTCAAATACTTTACGACCCACTCTTTTAGAAGTGAAATACACTTTCCCTTTTGACTCCAGGCGGATAGCGAGCATCAGGATCAGCAGAAAAGGAGCGGCGATGATCAAAACAGTAGATGCCACTGCGATATCAAACAATCTTTTGGAGAGTGGCATTTTAAATACACCTCCATGACAACTGACAGGGACCGGCTCATCTGTTTTCTTCCGGTATTTGGTCAGAAATTGTACACGGCCGGGAATTTTTTCAGCAACCGCAGTAGACATCACATAGAAATCATCCATCTTTTTTTCCTGCGCCAGTTTTAATAGTTCAGGGCTGAACTGGCTGCTTAAGAGAATAAAGGGAATGGTATCGTACACTTTGCAGGAACGCAGATAATCATAGAGATAAACAGCGTTCTTACCTGGCAGGTGGTATTCACAAATGATGGCCGCAGGTCCTTTGCCACTGGTGATGATACTGATTGCTTCCAGCACGTTTCCGGCCTGGATCAGCATCACATTGGCTGTTTCTTTAAGTGAACGGGCAAAGGAAGGCGTATTTCCTACGTACAAAATCCTTTGGATATTATTAGCTGTTCCAGCAATCGGAAGGGAGGAACGGGTGACGGATTGTTCAGCAGTGATTACCATACAATTGAATAATGAATGGGGAATAAATTCTTCTTGATGATTTCCAGCAATTCTTCGGGATTGAAGGGTTTGGTTACATAATCCTGTGCCCCGAGCTGGTAACAACGGATCCTTTCTTTGCTTTCAGCTTTTCAGGAAAGCATTACAACAGGGGTATGGGTTGTATACCCTCTCTGGCGGAGTGAAGCCAGGAACTGATAACCATCCATTGCCGGCATTTCAATATCACAGATCACCAGGTCAGGCATTGTGGTTTCCAGCCAGTCAAGTGCATCCTGACCGTTGTTCAAATAGACCACTTCGTATTGCTCGGACAGAAAATTTTCAAGCAGCAGTCCGATATTCACTTCATCATCAACTATGAGTAGTTTCTTCTTCATCATGATTATTTTAATTATTTAAGTATTGGGTGTTCATCTGGGTCACCACTTCACGCAGTACCCAACTTGTTTTTTCGATGGCCCTCTGGAGTTCAATCGTTGCCATCTGGTCCTTGGCCAATCTTTCGATACTCCTGATTTCCTGTTCCACTTTTACTACAGCATACATACCCAGGGTGGGTTTGATGCGGTGTGCGGTTGTTTGTAAAGTGGAGAAATCCCTTTCCAGGTGGGCCCGGTGTAATTCATCAATGGCCTTGGGGATGGTAATAGTGAATGAGCGGATCAATCGCTCGCGGACTTCTTCATTGCCGCGGCATAATTTTTCAATCAGGCTCAGGTCGAATAATTTTTCGCCTTCACGCAGTGTACAGATAGCTTGTGTCATTGTTTTCATTTTAAGTCATCCCTGTTTGGCCATTCCTGTGCCAAAGAATAAAGAGACAGACTTAATTGGATATCAAGATTTTACATTTCAGCAGAGAGTGGTGAATTCCCTGCAAGAGAATGGTATTCCGAAAAACGGAATATCATTCCTTACATTGAAACTCAAAAGATTGTTATTTAAGTTGCAGCGAACCGGAAATTATTCTGATTCGGGTGTATTCGCTTAAAGGTTCTAATGGTTTATACTGGCATTGACTGGATCTCATTTGAAATTTCTGGTTATTCGCGTTTATGTTTTATAGTGCCAAAATGAAAAAAGCCCGTCAGCTCAAATGCTGACGGGCTAAAAAAAACTTATACGGATTAATTACTTCAGGCTGTAACGGCTGCTGACTGAACCATGGGTTGGCGCAGGGCTTGTACACCGATGCAATGATAGTCGAACCCGTTCTGGAAGATCTGTGCTTTATCGTAGATATTTCTTCCGTCGAAAATCACGGGCTGGTTCAGTAATTTCTTTACGATTTTGAAATTGGGGAATTTGAATTCCGGCCATTCGGTGATGATGGCCAGGGCATCTGCATCAATCAGGGCCTCGTACTGGTCTTCGCAATACTGAATGCTGTCTCCAAAATGATGACGGGCTTCCTTCATCGCTACCGGATCATAGGCTTTTACAATCGCTCCGGCTTCGAGCAGTTGCTGTACAATCACCAGGGATGGTGCTTCCCGCATATCATCGGTCTGTGGTTTAAAAGATAATCCCCAAAGGGCAATCGTTTTTCCACTGATATCATCGTTGAAATAATGCATGATCTTATTGAACAAAACTGTTTTCTGGTCTTTATTCACCGCTTCTACTGCTTTCAGTACACGCAGTTCATAACCATACTCACCGGCTGTACGAATCAGGGCCTGCACATCTTTGGGGAAACAGGATCCGCCATAACCGATACCGGGATAGATAAATTTGTTTCCGATTCTTGAATCAGATCCGATGCCCCGGCGAACCAGGTTGATATCTGCTCCTACGATTTCACAGAGGTTGGCAATATCATTCATGAAGCTGATCTTGGCAGCCAGCATGGAGTTGGCGGCATACTTGGTCATTTCAGCAGAAGTGATATCCATGAAGATCACCGGATGGCCATTCATGGTAAATGGCTTATATAAATTGTTCATCAGTTCTTTTGCACGTTCTGTTTCCAAACCAATCACGATCCGGTCAGGTTTCAGGAAATCATCAATAGCGGCTCCTTCTTTCAGGAATTCAGGATTGGAAGCCACATCGAATGGAATGTTCTCATTTCTTTTACGCAATTCCTGGGCCACTGCATTTCTTACTTTTTCTGCGGTACCAACGGGAACTGTACTCTTGGTAACCACCAGCATATAATCCTTCATGTATTTTCCACAATCAGCTGCTACTGCCAGTACATATTTCAGATCAGCACTTCCATCCTCATCGGGAGGTGTGCCAACAGCAATAAACAATACTTCGGAATCCGTCATCGCATCAGCGATATTGGTTGTAAACTGTAAACGGCCCTTTTTCATATTCCGCAGGATCATTTCTTCCAGACCCGGTTCATAAATCGGAATAATTCCATTATTCAGGTTTTCGATCTTTTGCTGGTTGATGTCTACACAAACAACATCAATCCCTACTTCGGAAAAACAGGCACCGGTTACCAGACCAACATAACCGCTTCCTACAATTGTAATTTTCATGAGTTTAAATTTTGCTTGAATTTGCCAAACCCGGTGCCAGAATTTTAAATCATTGTATTACAGCATTTTAAAAATTATTGGCTAAGGGTTTTATTCTATTTTCTGGAAAAACTTCCAAAAAAAAACGCAATTCTATTGACCGGACAGGATCTGCTGAGTAATTTAGCAGTCCAATATTCCTATATCCCAATGGAAGCCTATAAAATCTACATCGTTGAAGATGATCCCTGGTATGGTGAAATCCTCGCTTATCATCTTGGTTTAAATCCCGACTATAAAGTATATCGTTTTGAAACAGGACAGGATTGTCTGGCTAAAATGCCGGGTAAACCCGATCTGATCACGATTGATTTTTCTCTCCCTGATATGAAGGGTGATGAACTATTTAAACGCATCCGGGAACTGAATCCTTTTGTTCCGGTGATTGTGATCAGCTCACAGGAGGAAGTACAGGTGGCGATTGATCTTTTTAAAATGGGGGTGAATGATTATCTGATAAAAGATGAAGCCACCAAGGACCTGTTATGGAATAGTGTGATCAGGATCCGGGAGAATCAGTCCTTAAAAAAAGAAGTAGAGTATTTAAAACAGGAACTGGGTCAGAAATTCTCTTTCCAGAAAAGCATCATCGGGCAGAGTGAAACCCTGAAAAAGGTTTTTACCCTGATGGAAAAGGCCGCCAAAACTAATATCAATGTATCCATCACCGGTGAAACCGGAACCGGAAAAGAAGTAGTAGCCAAAGCCGTACATTATAACAGCGAGCGAAAGAAGAAAAATTTTGTCGCCGTGAACATGGCTGCCATTCCAAAAGAACTGATAGAAAGTGAATTATTCGGTCATGAAAAAGGTGCTTTTACCGGCGCCATGGCCCGCAAAGCCGGAAAATTTGAAGAAGCCAATGGTGGCTCTATTTTCCTGGATGAAATTGCCGAAATGGACCTGAGTCTGCAAAGTAAATTACTCAGGGTATTACAGGAAAGAGAAGTGATCCGCGTAGGAGGCAATGAAAAAGTAAAACTGGATGTACGGTTGATTGTTGCCACCCACCGCAACCTGGCTGAAGAAGTAAAAAAAGGACAGTTCAGGGAAGATTTGTATTACCGGATCATCGGCTTACCCATCGAATTACCCCCTTTGAGAGAAAGAGGCAATGATATTTTAATTCTTGCCAAATTTTTTGCAGATGAATTTGGCAAGGAAAACAAACTGGGCTCCTTGCAATTTACCAACGAGGCAAAGGACAAATTACTGCACTATCATTTTCCGGGAAATGTACGGGAGCTGAAATCGATTGTAGAGCTGGCCGCAGTGATGTGTGAAAACAATGAAATCGGTGCTGACGATATCACTTATACGTCCACTAAAAAGGATGATTTCATGATGGCAGAAAACAAAACACTGCGGGAATATACCTGCGATATCATCCGGCATTCCCTCAAAAAACACAATGATGATGTGATCGCCACGGCTAATGCACTGGATATCGGCAAAAGCACGATTTATAAAATGATTCAGAATGGTGAAATCCAGATCTGATGCAGGAGATTCCGAAACCGGGATTTTTATTCCAGATAATGGAATAGCCTGAAAACACGGTTCTTTTAATATGTTGATTATTAGATTCTTATGCCCGGATTTGCGGTGGCACAATTTTCCGGGATACCGTATTAAAATAAGTTATTCATGTACGGTATTGTCAATAAAGCCATCGAAGATCTCGTAATCAACCAGTTTGGAACCCCGGTATGGAAGGCGGTAACAAAAAGAAGCGGTGTAGATGTGGATTTTTTTATCAGCAATGAGCCTTACGATGATGAGATCACTTTTAAACTGGCCACTGCATTGGCAACAGAAGTGAATATGACCGTGGAAGAAGTGCTGGAAGCCTTTGGTGAGTGGTGGGTACTGAAAACAAGCAGAGAAAAATATGGTGGAATGATGGAAGCCGGTGGTAATAATTTAAGGGAGTTCCTGGTGAATCTTCCCTTGTTCCATAACCGGGTGATGTTGATTTATCCGAAGCTGACGCCACCTGAGTTCAAAGTGAGTGATATTGAGACCAATAGTATTTGTGTTCATTATTTTTCAAAGCGAACCGGATTACAGGAATTTGTGAGAGGATTATTGAGTGGACTTGCCAAAATGTATCAAACAACAGCAACCATTGAACTGGTACAAAGCCGGAACGAGGGTAGCACCCATGAAATATTTAAAGTAAGCTGGTAATTCATGAACCAGACAGTACAATTTAATCCCAAACAGTTTAACAGGCTGTTTCCCTTCTATCTCCTGCTCAATGAAGAGCTGGAAATAGTTTCATGCGGAAAAAGCCTGAAAAAACTTTGTCCTGCCATCGAAGGTCAATCCTTTACAGACTATTGTCAGCTTACCCGTCCGCAAATAGAACTGACCAGTTATCAGTCGCTTCAACAACTATGCAATCAGCTGGTTATTTTGTCGCTTCATAATGAGTTCGAAACGGTTTTACGCGGACAATTTGAATGCCTGAAGGATACCAATGAGCTTTTATTTATTGGCTCCCCATGGTTTGGTTCAATGGAGCAGGTAAAAGATTCAACGCTCACGATTCATGATTTTGCCATTCACGATCCATTGATCGATTTGCTCCATGTGTTAAAAACACAGGAGATCAGTAATGAAGATCTGAAAGAGCTGCTCAATGCCAATCAGCAACAGAAAAAAGATCTTCACTTATTATCACTGGCAGCAAAAGCCAATAATAATGGAGTGATTTTTCTTGATGACCAGTTCAGGATTCGCTGGGTGAATGCAGCATTTGAAACCATCACCGGTTTCAGCCAGGAAGAACTGACCGGCCGTTTGCCCGATGAGGTTTTTTTTGATCCGGTAACCGACTTTACGGTGCTCAACCAGATTAAGGAGGCCGGAAAAAACAAAAAGAGTGTAACAATTGAATTCTGGCACAAAAGAAAAGACGGAGCACGTTTTTGGGCACACCTGGATTCCGTGCTAATCCCCGGGCCTGAAAAAGACAGCAACTGGCGGCTGAACATTGTGGCAGATATCTCTGAACAAAAGCATCAACAAACTGAAATGGAACGCCTCGCACTGGTAGCCAGCAGCAACCGTGATGGTGTTTTGTTTGTGGGCTTGGATGGAAAAATTGAATGGGCCAATGAAGGGATCAGCCGGTTAACCTGTTTTGTTAACGCTGAAATTATCGGAAGTACGCCAATTGATCTTTTCAAAGGATCCCTTACCGGAAAAGAAGCCTTGAAAGAAATGATTGGGCTATTTGAAAGTGGGTCGCCATTTAATATTTCCGCCATTTTTTACAGAAAAGACGGGACTTATTTCTGGGGACGGTCCAAAGGGCAGCCAATCAAGGATAAAAAGGGCAGCACCCAACGCTATTTCTGCATCATTGAAGACATTTCAGAAGAAAAAGCCAGTGAAGAAAAGCTAAAAGTACTTTCACAAATTGCAGAGAACAATATCAACGCAGTAGTGATTGCTGATAAGGAGGGAAAAATTTCATGGGCCAACCGAAGCTTTACCCAGATGACAGGTTACCAGCTGGAGGAGGTTTCCGGCAAATCACCGGGCAGTATTTTACAAGGACCGGAAACAGATAAAAAAACAGCTAATCAGCTCCGTAAACAAATAAGAGAAGGTAAACCCTTCAGTGCAGAAATACTCAACTATAACAAAGACAGGGAAAAATACTGGGTACGTATCCAGGGACAACCCATTATCAATGATAAGGGAGAAACCACCGGCTACTTTGCGCTGGAAGAAAATATCACGGATAAAAAAGAAGCCGAACTGCGATTCCGGAATGCACTGGAAAAAATCGGTGATAATGTATGGGAACATAATTTTGAAACCGGCAGAACTTTTTTCTCCAAGTCAAGTAACAATCTGCTTGGACAGGAATTAAAAGTATTCTCCAATGCCCAAAAACTCTGGTGGGAAAGTATTCACCCGGATGACCTGCCCATCCTGGTAGAAAATGATGAAAAATACCGGAAAGGGGAAGTTGATTCACACCGGCTCGAGTACCGGCTGGTACATAAAGACGGATCAGTAAAATGGGTTTTAGACCGGGGTGTTGTGATTAAAAAAGACAGCAATGGATTGCCCATATTAATAACGGGAACACATACCGATATCACCGCTACCAAGCAAACAGCCACCGAACTGGCGATTCGTGTGAAACAGTTCCGTTCATTGTCTGAAAATATTCCTGGTGTAATTTATGAATATGAGTTCAGGCCCGACGGAACAGAAGGAATGAGATACCTGAGTCCGGCTATCGAAAAGATTTTTGGTATCCCGACTGATGAATACTTCATGAATCATGAAAAATTTGTTCACCCGGACGATCGGTACCGGATCGCTAAAAAGAATAAAATCTCTAAAGAAACGCTTGGAAACTATTTTGATGAATCCAGACTAATCGTTCCGGGACGTGGAATTGTGTGGAGATCCGTTTCCTCCTCCTTTTCTTACCAGACCGAAGACGGTACCCGTGTGTTCACCGGATTTATGCTGGACATCTCAGAGAGAAAATCTACGGAAGAAAAACTGGAGAGTCAAAAAAATTTTTACGAAGAAATCCTGAACAATCTCCCGGCCGATGTGGCTGTTTTCAATCACAAACACGAATATCTGTTTGTGAACCCACAGGGTATTAAGGATGCAGCACTACGAAAATGGATTATCGGAAAAAGAGACGAGGATTACTGTACCTATAGAAACAAACCGCTCTCTATTGCCGCAGAAAGAAGAAAGCTTTTCAACGAGATGCTGGATCGTAAAAAAGTGGATGAGTGGGTGGAAAAAACCAGCCGTGCCGGGGGAGGCAATAATTATATTTTGCGCCGCTGGCATCCGGTGGTCGATAATACAGGTAAGATCAGTCTGGTCATCGGTTATGGCCTGGATATCACCGAAAGAAAAATGCTGGAAGAAGAACTGATCCGCTCGAGGGAACATGCCGAAATGCTGGCCAGGGCTAAGGAACAATTCCTGGCCAATATGAGCCATGAGATTCGCACACCCATGAATGCCATTATCGGCATGGGCAACCAATTGTCCAGAAGCCAGCTGTCCGAACAACAACAATTCTACCTCAACACCATTAATACAGCGGCAGAAAACCTGCTCGTGATCATCAATGATATTCTTGATTTGTCCAAAATTGAGGCCGGTAAACTGAGTCTTGAAAAAATTGGCTTTGAACCTGTTAAGGTTGTCAACAATGCCATCGAAGTGATGCGGCATAAAGCAGAGGAAAAGGGGTTGCGGTTGACTGCTGTATTAAATGAGAGTCAGCTTTCACCTGTACTGATCGGCGATCCTTTCCGGATTAACCAGGTATTATTAAACCTGATCAGCAATGCTATTAAGTTTACGGAGAAAGGATCAGTGAACCTGAGTTGCCGTGTGATTGCAGAATCAAAAGAGACACAAACCCTGCAATGCCAGGTGATTGACACCGGTATGGGAATGGATCAGGTATTTATTGACCGGCTGTTTGAAAAATTCAGTCAGGAAAATGATTCTGTTACCAGACAATTTGGGGGTACCGGATTGGGCATGAGCATCTGTAAGGAATTGGTGGAACTGATGGGCGGAACGATTGAAGTAAAAAGCAAAAAAGGACAGGGTACCCGTTTTACCATTACACAGGAATTCAAAAAAGGGACTTACCAGGACCTCCCTGCTGTTATGACCACACAAATAACGGGCGACTTTCTTAAAAACAAGAAAATCCTGGTAGCCGATGATAATGAAATGAACCGGTTGGTCGCTTCCATTATACTGGAAAACTACGGGGCCACGGTTCTGGAATCAGATAATGGCCGGGCTACCCTGGAAGCCATCAACACGCATCTTCCTGATCTGGTGCTGATGGATATTCAGATGCCTGAACTAAACGGATATGAAACAACCCGTTTATTACGCCAACTAGGCAATAATATCCCTGTGATCGCTTTGACAGCCAATGCCATCAAAGGAGAAAGTGATAAATGCCTGGAAGCCGGCATGAATGACTATATCTCAAAACCATTTAAAGAAGATGAGTTCCTGAAAACAATAGCCCGCTGGTTAAAAACTGATATCAACATGAAAAGCGAAACAGCTGAAACGATACCTCCAATGTATAACCTGGACTCCCTCCGGGATATCAGCAGGGGCAATGAAACATTTGTGCAGAAAATGATCCGGATTTTTTGCGAACAGACCCCTTTAATGGTGAAAGAAATGAAGGCTGCCTGGGAGGAAAAAAACTTCGCTGCCATGGGAGCCATTGCCCATAAAATTAAACCGAGTATTGACAACCTCAATATTCATACCCTGAAACAGGTAATCCGGGATATTGAAACATCCGGAAAAGAACAAAAAGAAACTGACAATCTTGAAGACTTGCTGAACCAAACCCAAAAAATCATTGCTGCAGTCGTCAGCGATATGCAAATAAACGCCATCGAACCATCATCCAAATCCTAAGATTATGAAAGTTGAACAACTCCTCTACCGCCATGATGCTTTTATCAAAGATGAAAAAAGCGAACCCTTTTCCGGCAACGGCAAACAACTCGTACTGGCTTTTGGTGCTAAAGAAATGCTTGAAAAAAACAGCATTTATGAAGAACTGAAAACACTATACCCGGCAGCCAGTCTGGTCCTCTGCTCTACTTCCGGTGAAATTTATGATGACGCCGTCTATGATAACAGCGTATCGGCAGTAGCCATTGAACTCGAAAAAACAGATATTCAAACCAGACAGATCAATATCAGCAATTTTAGCAACAGTTTTGAGGCGGGCAGTTTTTTATTCCGTGAATTACCGCAGGATGATCTTACCTATGTGCTGATTATTGCCGACGGTGGCCTGGTGAATGGCAGTGAACTGGTCAGGGGAATTGAATCAGTCAATAGAAAAAACATACCTGTTACCGGCGGATTGGCCGGCGATGCAGCTAATTTCAATTATACACTGGTCGGCTGCAACAGCCAGCCAGCAAAAGGAAATATCGCAGCCATCGGTTTTTATGGAGAGGCCCTGCAGGTGGCACATGGATCTATCGGTGGTTGGGAAACATTTGGGCCGGAGAAAAAAGTCACCCGCTCAAATGCCAATAAATTATACGAAATTGAACATAAAAGTGCACTGGAAACCTATAAAACATATCTTGGTAAATATGCCGATGAATTACCAGGTTCAGCACTCCTTTTCCCGCTATCTGTAAGAGTGGAAGGGAGTCAGGATACAGTGGTAAGAACAATTTTATCCATTGATCCGGTTGAACAATCCATGGTATTCGCCGGTGATGTTCCGGAAGGATCCTATGTACGCTTCATGAAAGCCAATTTTGACAAGCTGGTGGAAGCTTCCATGAATGCCGCGGCTGCCACCCTGTTGCAAACTTTTCACCAGCAACCTAAACTGGCGCTATTGATCAGTTGTGTTGGGCGGAAGCTGATCCTGGGTAAAAGAATTGATGAAGAAACAGAAGCCATTAAAGACACATTCGGACCCGGTACTTTTCTCACCGGATTCTATTCATACGGCGAAATCTCACCGCTGGTTCCCGGTTCCGCCTGTGCTTTACATAACCAAACCATGACGGTTACAACTTTTGATGAAATCTGCTGACAAACATACCATTCATAAACTTCTCCACCGGCAGTTGAAAAAATATGCCGGGGAAGCTTTGCTGCAGAACAGCCAGTTCATTGAGTTTATTGATGCAGTGAACGATTCCTATTTTGCATTTGAAAAGGATAAGGAATTATCAGAACATGCTTTCAAACTCAGTGAAGAAGAATTCAATGCCATTAACAGCAGATTAAGGGAAGAAATTGATTTACGTAAGCTCTCTCTTCAGAAACTGAAAGAAACCCTGACCGGTATCAGTGCTGATCACAATGCAGATTCTGTAAACGCAGAGGATGACCTGTTGGTGATTGTGGAAATGCTGAACCTGGTTATTCAAAAAAGAAAAGAAGCAGAAGATGAACTGATCCAGGCCAAAATTGTGGCTGAAAATGCCAGCATGGCCAAATCAGAATTTTTGTCGGTGATGAGCCATGAAATACGTACTCCACTGAATGCGGTAATTGGTATGGGCCATTTATTATTAAAGAGTAACCCCAGACCAGACCAGGTGGAAAATCTAACTGCGCTGAAAATATCAGCCGATAACCTGCTGGTACTGGTGAACGACATCCTTGATTTCAATAAAATAGAAGCCGGAAAACTGGAACTGGAGAATCTTCCTTTTGAACTTTCCAAACTGGTAACCGAAATCGTCAATGCCAATACCCTGGCCGCCAGGGAAAAACAAAATCAGATTAGTCTGCAGATCGCGGATAATATTCCTTCTCACCTTTTGGGTGACGCTATTCGATTGGGTCAGGTATTGAATAACCTCATATCGAATGCCATAAAATTCACAGATAAAGGCAAGATTGAAATCACCGTCAGCCGGATGGAGAGTGAACCTGAAAACTGCCGGGTGATGTTTGCAGTAACAGATTCAGGTATTGGTATCCCGATGGAAAAACTCAGTACCATCTTTCTGCCTTTTACACAAGCCGGAAGCTCGATCACCCGCAAATACGGTGGAACCGGATTGGGTCTTTCCATTTCGCAACGTATTCTTGAATTAATGGATAGCGGGCTCGAAGTGATATCAGAAACAGGAAAGGGTTCACAGTTTTATTTTTCTGTTGAATTTCAAATGGTTGGTCAGGCCGGTGAAGCGACAGAAGAAACAACTGATCAGGAGCCGGATCTAAAAAACAAAAAAATACTGCTGGTGGAAGACACCGCTTTCAATGTGTTGTTTGCCACACAGCTGCTTGAAGGATGGAATGCGGAGGTAGCTGTTGCAGAGAATGGTGCCATCGCCGTTGAGATGGTAACAAAACACCAGTATGATCTCATTTTAATGGATCTGCAGATGCCGGTGATGGATGGTTATACCGCGGCCAGAAAGATCAGGGATTACAATAAGGCATTACCCATTATTGCACTTACTGCCTCGGCCACCAGTAATGTAAAAAGCAAAGTGCTTGAGGCCGGCATGCAGGATTATGTGACAAAACCTTTTAATCCGAACGATTTTTTCCTTCGGCTTAAAAAATATTTATAATCAAATCAGCGACATCTCCCTCATCTTAATTCTTTCTTAACAGAAATCAGGTGTAAAAACAGCTGCCGCCTCAATAATCAGCAAAACCCCAGGGCTTTAATTCGTAACTTTCCTCTTCAGCAAAACCGGAAAGATGAAAACAGGTTTTTTACTATACGGTATTCTTTTACTCCTCGTTTCCTGTGGCAGTAATCAAACCGAAGAGTCTGACGTAAATAATAACAACCTTTCAGAACAACAAAGCTGGCAGGCTTCACTGGATGATTCCAGCGGTAATATTGTACTGAACAGAAACGGCGCTCCCCTTCCCGATACGCTGTCCATAGATGCAATAAAAGCTTTTTTAAACAGCCGCTATCCCAATATACAATTGCAGGTATTACGCCAGTCGGGTGATACTTTATATGTACAAATTCCGGAAGCCACCTATCTCACCCAACAAATGGGTTCAACCGGTCCTGAGATGTATTTTGGAGAAGCCGTGTATAACCTTACAGAAATACCTGGTATTCGCTTTATCAATTTTGCATTGGCTGAGGGAGATCATGCCGGCCCCGATACTTATAACAGGGACAGTTTCAAACCCGAATAAAAATCCTGATTCAAAACTGTCCTTGATTACTGTTGGTATTGGCTCTTCTTATTTGGGAAACTTTTCTACTTTATTCGTAATGGGTTTCACAGTTCTTAAAAATGCATAGATCGCTTTCAGGTCATCCTCTTTCATTTTACCATACATACTCCAGGGCATGAATGTATTTTGACGGCCTGGTTTGGTTTGCAGCATTTCTGGAGATGAGTTTGCTTTAAATTTATTCACAAACATTTCTTCTGTCCAGGCACCGATACCGGTAGCAGTATCCGGTGTGATATTGGCTACTGCCACTTTGAAAACCGGGTTATCAAAAACAGTTCCACCAGAAAATACTTTGGAGAAGTCCGGACCCTTGGGCCCCATCGGTGTATGACAATCGGCACAGGCTGCTGACCTGGTTAAGTAGGCACCATAAGCCACTTTATCAGCAGGGTCAGGCATTATGTTCTGATCCAGGTTTCCATCGGGGAGTGGTCCAAACATGCTCATCGGCACTTCCAGTTTACGGGCTGGAATAGTATGTTCTACCGGTTTTAATGAACGGATATAGGCCACAATCGCCAGGATATCACTCTTGGCCATTTTACTGTAGGAATGATAAGGCATGATCGGGAAAATGGTATCGCCTTTTTTATTGATCCCCCTGGTAATGGCCCTGAGTATTTCTTCATCTGACCAGTCCTTCAGACCGGCAGGTGTAATATTAGGGGGTGTTACTTCACCCGGAACAAATTCTGCTTTGGTGAATGCAAATGCAGCACCACCTCCTTCTGTTCCCGGTACGATCGGCATGGAGAAATGGCCGGTATCACGGATACTGTGACAATCGATACATACTGTAACATGATTGGCCAGGTATTCTCCCCTTGCCACGAGTTGGGTGAGTGAATCACCGGAGCCTGTTGTGGCTGTTTCGGCTTTCTTTCCCTTACAGGAGGAAAAATAAAAGGCAGCCGTTGCCATGAAGGCAAGCGCTGCCAGTGTAATACTCTTTTTCATTGTTGGTTTGGTTTTGGTACTGAAAAGGTAAAGAATATTGGAAAGCTGCCAAAACTTAGTTCAGTACATAACCCAGGTTAAACGTCAACGGAATTTTTACACCATCGTTTTGCGGGAAGAGGTTTCCATTGGAATAATGAGCAATTCGTATTCCACCCACAATTCTTTTTTCCTTACCGGCAAATACACCAATTCCCATAAAATCATGAAAGGTGAATTTGCGGCCAAGTGGCACATTGTCAATTTTTGTTTTTGAAATAAACGTAGGCCCGGCCACCGCATATTCCAGGAAAAAATCAGCATCCCTGCTGCGTACGGCATTGAAACGAAGTACCGGGTTCAATGAAAGCGTGAAAATAGTTTCTCCTTTGTCCCTGCTTTTCCAGATACCGGTATGAAGGCCCCAATCCATGGCAAAGACTTTACGGGCATGAAAAATATTTCGTTGATAGCTTACGGAAAATCCTGATTTCACATGGGCATCACCTCCCCAGAAAATGGGAACCGGTCCTTTAGATACGGCATCATTCACCCCATAACCCAGCGCATTTGTGGTATAACCAGCCATCAGGAAATGTTTGGGGAATGAAAGACCGGTTTTGGTATTGCGTTCAATTTTTTCTTTTGATAAAGGGTAGAGATTATAATTGAATCCGCCTGCAATAAACAGTGTATGAGGCTGACGGGTTTTTTTATGTTCCGGCGTCCAGGCCGTACTCAGTTGCAAATCCCATTTCTTATTCAAGTGGTACTGGATCGCGCCGCCAAAAAGTCCCGTTCCGTAGTTGGCATTTTTTACAACAGGAACACCATTAATTTCAAAACCGTTCCTTGTAATGACGCCAAGACCAGCTTCTCCGCTAACCGATATTTTTTTACTCAATGGCAATCTTCCCTGCAATGTCAGTCCGGC
>Ga0116177_10001956_pt1 | contig 15298 bp, 15 predicted proteins | sample AD_STIC10_MetaG_FD_89750 | JGI IMG/M metagenome (GOLD analysis project Ga0116177, IMG submission 89750) | Active sludge microbial communities of municipal wastewater-treating anaerobic digesters from USA - AD_STIC10_MetaG | ecosystem: Engineered > Bioreactor > Anaerobic > Digestate | place: USA... | reverse complement strand
CGGCGCCAGATTCTGCGGGTCTGCCTCCGATGGCCCACAGAGACAACCCAGCAGCGCCACTTTCCCGATTTCGTGGCACTGACCGGGAGCACGGTTCGATGATTGGCGCATGACGAACAAGGCGCTCCCGAAGCTGGACAAAGCACTCTACGAGGCAGAACTGTTACGACTCCAGGCAGAACTGGTCGAGCTGCAGGAGTGGGTCAGGGCCTCCGGCGCCCGCGTCGCTGTCGTCTTCGAGGGCCGCGATGCCGCCGGAAAGGGAGGCATCATCAAGCGCATCACCGAGCCGCTCAATCCGCGCATCGCACAAATCGTCGCCCTCCCGGCTCCATCAGAACGGCAGCAGACCCAGTGGTACTTCCAGCGCTACATCGAGCACCTTCCTGCCGCCGGGGAGATCCGGTTGTACGACCGCTCCTGGTACAACCGGGCCGGTGTCGAGAAGGTGATGGGCTACTGCACTCCGCAGCAACACGCCCTCTTCCTCCGACAGGCTCCTGTCTTCGAGCGCATGCTCAAGGACGACGGCATCATCCTGCGCAAGTACTGGTTCTCCGTCTCGGACGAGGAGCAGGAACGACGCTTCCGGGCCCGGATCGACGATCCGACACGACGATGGAAGCTCTCCCCCACTGACATCGAGTCACTGACGAAGTGGGAGGACTACAGCCGCGCCAAGGACGAGATGTTCGTCCACACCGATGTCGCCGACAACCCGTGGCACGTCGTGGAGTCCGAGGACAAGAAGCGTGCCAGGATCAACATGATCTCCCACCTGCTCGGTTCGATCCCCTACGAGCACGTGGCCGTCCCGCCGATCGAGTTCCCGGAGCGTCCGTCCAGCACCGGCTACAAGCGGACGAGTCGCGAGCTGCAGAAGTACGTTCCCGACGTCGCCGAGGCACTGGAACGCAAGAAGCGCTGAAGATCAGGCGTCCGCGGGGGTGTAGCGCCACAGCGTGGTGAAGACGAGGGCGATCGCGGCCATCAGAACGAAGATCACGACGCCACCGGACGCGAGGGCCACAGTGGGCCCGAGCAGGGCGGCCATCGTCCCCAGCCGGACGTCCCCGAGTCGCGGACCACCCGCGACGACGACCATGAAGACGCCCTGCATGCGTCCACGCATTTCGTCCGGTGTGAGCACCTGCAACATCGTCATGCGAAGGGACGCGCTGACGAGGTCGGCGGCGCCGGCGACAGCCAGACACGCGAGCGCCAGCACCAGATTGTGAGTGAAGGCGAAGGCCAGGATCGCCACCCCCCACACCGCCACCGACACGATGATCGTCGCGCCGTGGCGCCTGATCGTCGAGATCCATCCCGAGAAGAGCCCGGCAAGCACCGCACCGATGGACGCGCCGGCATAGAGCCAACCGATCGAGTCGGCACCGAAGCGCTGGTCGGCCAGTGCAGGGAACACAGCCAGCGGCCACCCGAGGATCATCGCGATCAGGTCGACCACGTACTGCATCGTCAGCAGGGGTTGCGTCCGCAGGTACCGGAACCCATCTGCGACGTCGCTCAGAGCCGAGGCGAAGGGGTGTCGATCAGATGTGACGGCCACCCTCTGTGACGGCAGCCCTGCCAGCGTGAGAATGGCCAGCACGAGCAGCACAGCCTCGCCGAGGTAGGCCCACGTGACGCCCGCGCGTGCCACCAACAAGCCCGCGACGAGAGGTCCGACGATCATGGCCGCCGACTGGACGCTCGAGGCGATCGTGTTGGCAGCCGGTATCAGTGCCACCGGGATGAGGGCCGGAAGCATCGCCCCGCGCGCGGGGCGATAGACGGCCGCTGCCCCCGACTGCACCGCGACCAGCACCCAGATCACCCATACCGATCCCAGGTGGGTGACGGCCTGGGCGAACAGCAGGACGCTCGTCACCGCCGTGAGGATCGTCGACCAGATGGTCAGCGTCCTTCGATCGATGGTGTCGGCCAGGGCGCCCCCGATCAGCCCGAACCCGATGAGGGGAACGAGTGCGAACAGACTGGTGTAGCCGACCATCGCACTGCTGCGTGTGAGTTGGTACACCTGCACGCCCACCGCGACCAACGTCATCTGGGCGCCGATGCTGCTCAGCAGGTTGCCCGTGAAGAGGCGCCGGAAGTGGACGTGGGAGAAGGGTCGAGTGTCCATGGTCAGGCGTCCCAGGACGCTGCCACCACCAGTACGTGCCACGCGAGCACCCTAGTGCTCACTCGCGCGTCCTCGTTGATTCACAGCCGCGAACCTCGCGGGACTGGTTGGATGGGGTCGAGGGAAGGAACGCTCGTGAGCACCACCGACAAGGACGTCGCCGAACTGCTCACCATCCTCGACGAACTCGGCGCCACCGTCGTCGTCGCGGGTGGCTGGGGCATCGATGCGCTGTTGGGTCACCCCAGCCGCGCCCACCGCGACCTCGACCTGCTGATCGACGAGGAGTACGTGACCCCCCTCGTCGACGACCTGACCGCGAGAGGCTGGCTCGTCGCTGCAGACCTGCGTCCGATCCGCATCGAACTCAGCGACGCCACCGGGTCGCAATTCGTCGACCTCCACCCGGCGCGAACCGACGGCGCAGGCGGCTGGCGCCAGTCCGGGCCCGACGACGAGACTTACCACTACGCTGCCGATGCCCTGGTCACCGGCCACATTGCCGGGCGTGAGGTGACCTGCCTCGCACCGGGCAAGCAGATCGAACTCCATCAGGGCTACGCCCCGCGTCCGGTCGACCACCACGACCTCTCGGTGCTCAACCTCGTCGACATGTTGCCCGCAGACCCCGACCAGGTCGACATCGAGGTGTGCGACGGGTCGAATCTCCCGACCGCGCCGGAACTCGTCGATCTCTACGGCAGCGTGGGTTGGTCGGCCTACACCCGGGAGCCCGAGACCCTCCGGGCCGCGGTCGCCGGGTCTGCGCGCGTCGTGACGGCCCGGCTGCACGGACGCCTGGTCGGGCTCGCCCGAGTGATCTCCGACGGCGCCACCATCTGCTATCTCCAGGACGTCCTCGTCCACCCTGATGTGCAGGGCCACGGTCTTGGACGCCAACTTGTCGTCGAGGCCTTCGCCCCGTACGACAAGGTGCGCCAGAAGGTGCTCATCACCGACGACGAGCCGCGCCAGCGAGCCTTCTACCAGTCCCTCGGCTTCTCGGAACTGCGTGAGTCCGGCGAGGGGACGCTCCGGGGATTCGTGCGCTTCTCCTGACCGGCCACGTGCAGTTGTCGGCGTCCGACACAATCGGACGTGTGAGCCTGATGTTGGACGCCCCCGGGGACGCTGACCGCCGTGTCGCCCTGCGCAAGATGCGCTGGATGGCGACCGGCCTGTTGGTGCTGGCCGCGATCATCTACCTGCTCACCCTGCGGCAAGGTCGTGAGGGCTGGGTCGGGTGGGTGAACGCCGGTTCCGAGGCGGCGATGGTGGGCGCACTGGCGGACTGGTTCGCGGTGACCGCCATCTTCCGCCACCCGTTGGGCATCCCTGTGCCCCACACCGCCCTCGTGAAACGCCGCAAGGACGAACTCGGACGCAGCCTCCAGCAGTTCGTCACCAACAACTTCCTCACCGAGGACATCTTTCGCGAGAAGATCCGCGAGGCCCAGGTCGCCCAGCGTCTGGCCGAGTGGCTCACCGACCCGGCGCACCGACGCAGCGTCCTCGAGCAGGTCGTGAAAGGCGCGACCGTCCTGCTCGGACGCGTGAAGGACGATGACATCCGGGACGTCGTGCGCAACACGATCCTCCCCCGCCTCAATCGCGAACCCATGAGTCCCGTGGCGGGCGCCTTCCTCGAAGGCATCGTCGCCGACGATGCCCACCGTGGCCTCATCGACGTCGTCTTCCGCGAGTTGCACGCCTGGCTGCTGCGTCACCCCGAGGCGATGCGCTCGGTGATCAACGAGCGCTCCCCCGCCTGGTCGCCCCGCTGGCTCGACAAGAGGCTCGTCGCCTGGGGCTACGACCAGGTGCTGGACTGGACCACCTCGGTGATGGACGATCCGCACCATCCGGCCCGCACCGCCCTCGACGAACTTCTGGCCCGCCTCGCCCAGGACCTGCAGCACGACGAGTCGATCATGGCCCGCACCGAGGGCATCAAGGAACGCGTGCTGGCCAACCCGGCCGTGACCACCACGGTCATCACCCTCTGGGACTCGATCCGTGACTCCCTCACCGCCGCGATGGACGACCGCGACAGCTCGCTGTGGGCCCGCGCCGACGGCTGGCTCACCGAGCTGTCGGCCTCTCTCGCCACCGACCCGGAGCTGCGCGCGACCGTCGACGACCGCGTCCAGGACATCGTCGGATTCCTGGTGTCGACCTACGGCGACGAACTCGCGACCGTGATCTCGTCGACGGTTGAGAGGTGGGACGCCGACGAGGCGTCCGAACGGATCGAGTTGTTCGTCGGGCGCGACCTGCAGTTCATCCGGATCAACGGCACCGTCGTCGGAGCACTGGCCGGCCTGGGGATCCACGCGGTGTCCCAGCTCCTGCACCTGGCCTGACCAACAGGGGCGACCACTAGGCTTGGGGCCGGTTGTCGACCCGGAAGGACAGACATGGACCTGCGCGGTCTGCGCAAGAGTTATGAGAAGGCCGAACTCGACGAGGAGGTCGCAGGTTTCGACCCACTCGTGCAGTTCGGGATCTGGTTCGAGAACGCGTTGCAGTCCAAAGTGCAGGAGCCGAACGCCATGACGCTGGCCACCGTGGCGCCGAATGGGCGTCCCAGTACGCGGGTCGTGCTCATCAAGGAGTACGACAACCGCGGACTCGTCTTCTACACCAACTACGCCTCGCGCAAGGCGCACGAACTGGCAGAGAACCCGTGGGCCGCGCTGCAATTCCACTGGGTCACGCTCGAGCAGGTCGTCCGGATCGAGGGACGCGTGGCGAAGGTGTCGGACGCCGAATCGGACGCCTACTTCGCCCAGCGTCCGATCGATTCGAGGATCGGGGCCTGGGCCTCGCCCCAGTCCGAGGTGATCCCGACCCGTGCCACCCTGCTCGCCAACGCAGCGAAGGTGACCGCCCGTTACGGCGCGAACCCTCCGCGTCCGCCCCAGTGGGGTGGTTACCGGCTCGTGCCCGACACCTGGGAGTTCTGGCAGGGACGCAAGTCGCGCCTGCACGACCGTCTGCGCTACCGGCTCATCGACGGATCCTGGATCCGCGAGCGACTCGCGCCGTAGGAGTCACGTGACCACCCTTGCCACGTCGCTGGCGCTTGCGTCCGCGGTGATGTGGGGCCTGTCCGACTTCGGCGCGGGCCTCATGACCCGCCGCCTCAGCGCCCTGACGACCGTCGCGTGGACGCAGGCGTTCGGCCTGGTCGCCCTCGCACTCGCGCTCCTGGTGACCCGTACCCCCGTTCACCTCGGATCGTGGGTCGGGTGGGCGATGTTCGCCGCCCTTGCCGGGACGAGTGGGCTTGCCTTCTTCTACGAGGCCCTGGCCACCGGGACCATGGGGGTGGTCTCCCCCATCGCGTCCCTCGGCGCGCTGGTACCGGTGCTGATCGCCCTCGCGGGCGGGGAACACCCCACGGCCGTGCAGCTGCTCGGCATGGTGATCGCTCTCGGAGGAGTGGTGGCCGCGAGCGGCCCCGAGTTGTCCGGGGAGGGGGCGTCGCCCCGATCGGTGCTGTATGCAGGCTTGTCAGGGGTCTGTTTCGGGTTCGCGATGTACGCGCTGGCTCGAGCGGCCGTGACGTCCCCGCTGCTCGCCGTGGCAGGGATGAGGGTCACCACGGTCGCGGCACTGGGCTTGGCGAGCCTGGTCGCCCTGGCCCTTGGACGACGGGCACCGGTCGGACGCATTCCGACGTCGTGGCTGGGGTGGGCGGCGCTCGTCGGGGTCGGGGACGCAGGCGCGAACCTCGCCTACAGCTACGCGACGACCAAAGGCCTGATCAGCCTCTCGGTCGTGCTCGGATCGCTGTACCCGGTCTTCACCGTCCTCGCAGCCGTGATCGTCCTGCGGGAACGGATGAAGCCGGTGCAGGTGGTCGGCGTGGCTCTGGCGCTTGCCGGAATCACCCTCGTCTCCCTCAGCTGAGTGCGCTCCAGCAAAGGAGGGCTCCGCCCCCTTTGGATCCCCCGTGCTGACGCGCGCATCGCCGCTCCGCGGCTGCGCTCCAGCAAAGGAGGGCTCCGCCCCCTGAGATGAGCTGGCTCAGAGCATGTCGCGCAGTTCTGCCACGGACTCGACGATGAGGGACGGACGGTAGGGGAAGCGGTCGACGTCCTTGCGTCCGGTGACTCCGGTCATCACGAGGACCGTGAAAAGCCCGGCCTCGATGCCCGCAACGATGTCGGTGTCCATACGGTCACCGACCATCGCGGTCGTCTCGGCGTGAGCCTGGATCTTGTTCATGGCAGACCGGAACATCATGGGATTCGGCTTGCCCACCACGTACGGCTTGCGATTGGTGGCAGCTGTGATGAGCGCTGCGATCGAGCCCGCCGCAGGAATGGGGCCCTCGCGGCTGGGGCCGGTCGCATCGGGGTTGGTGGAGATGAACCGGGCGCCGTTGACGATGTGACGGATCGCCGTCGTGATCGCCTCGAAGGAGTAGTTGCGGGTCTCGCCGAGAACCACGTAGTCGGGGTGGGTCTCCGTCATGATGAAGCCGGCCTCGTGGAGGGCGGTCGTCAGGCCCACCTCACCGATCACATACAGCTTGGCGGTCGGGTCCTGGTTCTTGAGGAAGTCAGCAGTGGCGAGGGCCGAGGTCCAGATGGTCTCCTCGGGGACGATGAGGCCGCTGGCCTCGAGTCGCGCAGCAAGGTCGCGGGGGGTGTAGAGGGGGTTGTTGGTCAGCACGAGGAACCGTCGGGACAGGTCGACCCAGGTCTGGATCAAGTCGCCGGCACCGGGGATTTCCTCGTTCTCATGGACGAGGACGCCGTCCATGTCGGTGAGCCAGCATTCGATGTTCGCGGGTTTGCGCATGCCCCCATTCTATTGGCGACGCACTCCGCGCCGTGAACGTCGCTGGTCGGGGACGGGTCGGCGGACGACCTTGCGTCCCCCGGCTTCAGGAGGGAATGTCAGGCGACCCGGTAGCGTTGGGCAGAGGAAGTCCCACGCCGGAGAAGAGGACCATGACGCTCGTTCGTTACGCCACCCATGTCGACCCCGCGTCCATCAAGGCACGCGTGATGGTCGTGACGCTGGGCAGCTTCATGGACGCCGGGCACACCCAGCGCATTCTCGACGAACACCTCATCAACAGCCTTCCCCACCACCCCGTCGCCAGCTTCGACACCGACGCGCTGGTCAACTACAGGGAGCACCGGCCGCCGATCGTGTTCGATCGCGACCACTTCACCGGCTACGAGGCACCCGAAATTGCACTCGACCACCTGCTGGACGCGAAAGGCACCCCCTTCCTCCTGCTGCGCGGCGTCGAACCTGATTTCAAGTGGGAGACGCTGACGGCCGACCTGATGGAGGTCATCGGACGACACGAGGTGAGCCTCATCGTGCTCGCGCAGTCCGTGCCCATGCCGGTGCCCCACACGCGCCCGGTGACGCTCACTCGCCACGCGAGCAACCCCAGCCTGCTGCCGGGCAACGAGCCCATCTTCGGCACCATGCGCATGGGTGCATCGTTCCCCGCGGTCCTCGCGCTCAAGTTGGCGGACGCCGGACACGACGTCGTGGGCCTGGCCGCCCACGTGCCCCACTACGTGACCGAGACCGACTTCCCGGACGCAGCGCTCGCGGTGCTCCAGGCCCTCGGCCAGGTCACCGGGCTCGACCTGCCCATCACGTCCCTGGCGCTGGCCGCAGGGTTCGCCCGTGCCCAACTGTCGGCGAGCATCGGCGATTCCGAGGAGGCAATCGCGGTGGTGACCGCCCTCGAGGAGCAGTACGACTCGTTCGTTGAGGGGAATCGCTCCTTGCCCACCGACACCAACCTGCCCACCGCTGACGAGATCGGTGCGGAGGCAGAGGACTTCCTCAAGCGCCACCTCGACGACGGCAGCGCGGGCGAGAACTGAGCCATGGGCCCGATCGCGCGCGTCCGACGGACGCTGGCCACCACCTTGAGATCTCGTGTCGCCGGCGAGGATGCGGACGCCATGGCCCACCGCATCTGGGGCTCCGACGAGCCGCGCTGGTTCACACCCGATGATCCGATCTGGCGCGTGCACGCCGACGCGTCCATGTTCGTCGGTGGCATCCGTGCCCTCCTGCTGCAGTCGCTTCAACCCCAGGCGATGGCGGGCGTCACAGGTCACTCGGGCTACCGGAGCGACCCCTGGGGACGTCTCAACCGCACGTCGAACTTCATAGCGTTGACCACCTTCGGGCCGATCCATGAGGCCGAAGCGGTCATCGAGCACGTGAACGAGATCCACGCCCGCGTCCGGGGCAAGGATGACCGCGGAGTGCCCTACCGGGCGAACGACCCGCACCTGCTCGAGTGGGTGCACGTGGCCGAAGCCGCGAGCTTCCTCGAGTGCTACCAGCGCTTCGGGCCCCAGAGGTTGAGCGACGTCGAGGCCGACCGCTACGTTGCGCAGACATCGGTGGTGGCCGGACTGTTGGGCGTCCAGGATCCGCCGATGTCGGTCGCCGCCCTGCATGCCCGACTTGAGGACTATCGTCCGGAGTTGCGAGCCACGGACGGTGCGCGCGACGCGGCCGCGTTCCTCCTCCACGAACCGCCCCTGCCGCCCCCGGCGCTTCCGGGCTACGGCATGCTGGCCGGTGGCGCGCTGGGCACCCTGCCCGGGTGGGTCCGCGAGGAGCTGGGGATTCGACACCACAAGGCACTGGACGCGACGGTCCTGCGTCCGATGGGCCACGCGGCCGCCGCAGTCGTCCGGTGGGCGATGTCAGACCCGACCATCGCCAGCGAGCGTCGCAGCCACCGCTGAGGGATGCGTCGCGGCAGGTCGCCAACCCACTGGAAGGATCACGGCATGGATACCTTGCACGACCTGGTCCAGCGACACGAGCGCGTCGTCTTCTTCGGTGGGGCGGGAATGTCGACGGAGAGCGGGATCCCCGACTTCCGCTCGGCAGCCGGACTCTACGCGTCCGGGATCGGCGCCCCCCACCCACCCGAGTACCTGCTCAGCCACGAGTGCTGGGTCGACTCGCCCGCCGACTTCTACGCGTTCTACCGGACGTCCATGCTGTATCCGGACGCGCAGCCGAACGCGGGTCATCGGGCCCTGGCCCGTCTCGAGGAACAGGGACGACTGACTGCGGTCATCACCCAGAACATCGACGGACTCCACCAGGCCGCAGGATCGCAGGTCGTCCTCGAGTTGCACGGGTCGGTGCACCGCAACACCTGTGTGCGGTGCCGCCGTGTGTATGGGCTCGAGGCGATTCTGGCGTCCACAGGGATCCCGACGTGCATCTGCGGCGGCACCATCAAGCCCGACGTGGTGCTCTACTCGGAACCCCTGGACGCACGCACTGTCGACGCCGCGGTCCAGCACGTGAGGGACGCTGACCTGCTCGTCGTGGGCGGCACCTCACTGGCGGTGTACCCGGCCGCCGGCCTGCTGGACTACTTCCGCGGGGACAGTCTGGTGCTGATCAACAAGACCGCCACCCCGGTCGATGACGCGGCGACCCTCGTCATCCGGGACAACCTTGCCGCTGTCCTGGACGCAGCCATCGACTGACGATCAGACGCTCCCGTCAGCGGCAAGCGCCACGGCTTCACGCGCCTGCACGGACTCCGCCGAGACGATCGCGATGCCCATCTTGGTGATCGTGTTGACCATCGGAGCCCCCATGTGATTGACCACCACGTGCGTGATGCGGTGCTCACGCAGGAAGCGCACCACACGCGCATGGTGGGAGCCCTCGGTGCCGAGGTCGTGGGCGGCGTCCCAGCCCACGTCGTACTCGGTCCACTCGACGATCTCACCCCCGGTCACGAGCGCCACGGCCACTCGGGCCGCCTTCCCCCAGCGCGGATCGACAAGTCCCTGCGTCGTCACCGGCACCACAGCGATCATCACGTTTCCTTCCACCACGTCAAGGGGCGCCTTGGGCCCCCACCGTGCCGATGGCACCCCACCGACGGTACGAAGCCTAGACTCCGAGGATGCCTGTCAGCCCCGTGGAACTCCTCGGCTACTTCGCCTCGGTCGCCATCGTCGCCTCGCTCGCCATGAAGTCGGTGGTGAAGTTGCGCATCCTCTCGTTCATCGGGTCGATCACGTTCATGATCTACGGCCTGCTGATCAGTTCCTATCCGCTCGCCCTGACCAACGGCATCGCCGCCGGCCTGAACGTCTGGTACCTGAGCAAGGAGTTCGCGCGCGACCGCGACCTCGGCGCCGTCCCGATCGCGTTGGATGCCCCTTTCATGCGTGACTTCCTGCGCGCCCATGCGTCCGACATCGCCAAGTTCGCCCCCGGATTCAGTCCGCGACCCGGCGACACCTTCAGCATGCTCCTGACCCGCGACGGACTGCCCGCCGGAACGATCATCGGCACACCACGCGGAACCGAACTTGACCTGTCACTCGACTACGTGACCCCGGCGTTCCGCGACTCCCGGTTGGGCGACTGGCTGTACGGGGGTGCGGGGGCAGCGGTCTTCCGGGACGCAGGGATCACCCGTGTCGTGGCGGACGCGGCGCATCCCGAGGCCCACAGCTACCTGCGTGGGGTGGGGTTCGTGCCCGGCCCGAACGGGTCCATGGTGCGTGCGCTGACCTGAGAAACCGCCGGGAATCCCTGACTCCTCCCCGGCCAGACCCCGGAAAGACGCTGACTGACTGGGAAAACCCGCCAGTGGCTGTCACGCTTGTTCCATGAGCAACCCGTACAACCAGCCCGGCTACTACCCGGCAGTCGTCACCCCCGAAGAGAGGACCGGCGCCATCGCCGCCCATCTCTCCACCATCGTCGCAATGGTCCTCAGCGCCGGGTGGCTCAGCTTCGTGGGCCCGCTCGTCGTGTGGTTCATCTACAAGGACCGCTCGCCCTACGTTCGTAGCGCAGCCGCCGGATCGTTGAACTTCAATGTCTGGGCCTGGGTCATGAACGTCATCGCGTGGATCTGCCTGTTCACTGTCGTCCTGATCCCGGTTGCCATCGTGTTGTGGATCCTCGTGACCTTGTCGTTCATCTTCCACATCCTCGGCGCCATCAAGGCCGGACGCGGCGAGCCGTTCAGGTACCCGGCCGAGATCAGGATCCTCCACCACTGAGCCCGACCCGGCAGAATGGTGGGATGAGCGCCAACGAGGGCACTGTCACCTGCACGGTGAGCGAGCACATCGCCACCCTGACCCTGTCGAATCCCACCAAACGCAATTCCCTCACCGTCGAGATGTGGAAGGCAATTCCACGCCTGCTCGATGAACTCAGGAATGACCCGGCGGTGCGCGTCGTCATCCTCCGGGGGCAGGGCGACATGTTCAGCGCAGGGTCTGACATCACCAACCTCACCTACCTCCACAATTCCGATCTCCCCGGGTTGGCGGAGGAGGCCCTCGCGAACTTCCCCAAACCCGTCGTCGCAGTCGTCGCCGGCCACTGCATGGGTGGCGGGTGCCAACTGGCGACGGCCTGCGATTTCCGGGTAGCAGGCGAGGGAGCCGACTTCGCGGTCCCGCCGGCCAAGTTGGGCATCGTGTATCCCCTGTCGGCGACGAAGCGTCTGGTCTCCCTGATCGGGCCGTCGGCGACCAAGTACCTGATCTACACAGGCGACCGCATCAGCGCATCCCGTGCCCTGCACATGGGGTTGATCGACGAGATCGTCTCGCCCGACCTGCTCCAGGATCGCGGACGACACATCGCTGCCACCATCGCCCGCCGCTCACAGCTCACCCTGCAGGCCACCAAGGAGATCGTGAGGGCGATCGTCGACGACGTGGCGTCCGACTCGCTGGTGGACGCATGGGTCGAGCGGGCCCACCACGGGCCCGACCTCGTCGAGGGGATGTCGTCGTTCGCGGCCCGGCGTCCGGCCAACTTCAGGTGGACGCGCGCATGACATGGCGCCCCTGGTTGATGTGGGGCGTCGCCGTCTTCGCCTACGTCTCGGCCGTCCTGCAACGCACGTCGTTCGGGATCGCCGGGCTCGTCGCCGCTGAGCGGTTCAACGCTCCAGCCAGCGTGGTCGCCACCTTCGTCGTGGTGCAGATCCTCGTCTACGCCGGCATGCAGGTACCTGCGGGGCTCCTGGTCGACCGCTTCGGCACCCGCGCGATCGTCGCGACCGGCGCCATCATCATGGCCATGGGCCAACTGAACATGGCGTTCGCGTCGTCGGTGCCGTCCGCGCTCGTGGCGCGGGTGCTGATCGGCGCCGGTGACGCCATGACCTTCACCAGCGTGCTGAAACTGATCCCCGCGTGGTTCCCCGACCGCCGCATCCCCCTGATGACGCAACTGACCGGTCTGACCGGCCAGATGGGCCAGTTGGCGTCCTCGATCCCGCTCGCGGCCGTCCTCGCCACGCATGGTTGGACGCCGACCTTCGTGGTCGGTGCAGTGGTGTCGTTCATCGCGGCCCTCCTCGTCATTGCACTCGTGCGCAACCGTCCCGCTGACCGCCCGGCACCGGTGGCGCAGGTCGAGGAGCTCCGACTCTGGCACCAGGTGCGACAGGTCTGGGGCCACCCCGGGACGCAGCTGGGATTCTGGACCCACTTCACCTCGGGCTTCTCGGGGCTCGTCTTTGCGATGATGTGGGGTTATCCCTACCTCACTCGCGCGCAGGGCATGTCGGCCAGCACGGCGTCCGGCTATTTCACGATCTTCGTGGTCGGAAGCCTGGTCGTCGGACCCCTCTTCGGTGTCTTCACGCAGCGCCATCCGCTACGACGCAGCACCTTGGCCCTGCTCGTCATCGGGTTGCAGATTGTCGGCTGGCTCGCGGTTCTCGCCTTCCCCGGCCCCTCCCCGCGATGGGTCCTCGCGCTGCTGATGATCTGTCTGGCGGCCGGCGGTCCCGGGTCGAGCATCGGATTCGACTTCGCCCGAACCGCCAATCCGCAGCGCCGGATGGGCACCGCGACCGGGATTGTCGTGATGGGCGCCTTCACAGCGGCCTTCACGTGCATCCTCGCAGTCGGCTTCCTGCTCGACCTCGTCGGGCAGGGCAGCTATTCGATGACTTCCTTCAGGGTGGCCATGTCGATCCAACTGCTGTGGTTCGCCCTTGGCATCACGATGATGCTCACCACCCGCCGGACGGTGCGAGCGCGCCTGCGCGCAGAGGGGGTCATCGTCCCCCCGTGGTCGACGGTGTGGCGCCGCGAAGTCGGCCGGAGGTTCAATCGCTGATCCTGACCAGGCCGCGTCGCTTGAGCAGCGGCGCGATCTCGGCGTCCCTGCCCCGGAAGGCCCGGAAGCTGTCCAGCGGGTCGCGCGTGCGTCCGCGAGAGAGCAGTTCGCGCCGGAAATGGTCACCGTTCGCCCTTGTCAGCCCGCCGTTCTCCTTGAACCATTCAACGGTGTCGGCGTCCAGAACCTCGCTCCAGATGTAGGCATAGTAGGCACCGTCGTATCCCCCACCGAAGGTGTGGGCGAAGTAGGTGGTCGAGTAGCGCGGCGGAACCATCGCCACATCGAGACCCACGCGGGCCAGCGCGTCCGCCTCGAACCGGTCGACGTCATCCACCTGAGTGCCCGGGGCGAGCTTGTGCCACTCCTGGTCGAGCAGTGCCGACGCCAGGTACTCGACCGTCCGGAAACCCTCGTTGAACAACTCGGACGCCGCCAGCTTGTCGAGCGTCCCGGCCGGCAACGGCTCGCCCGTCACGTGATGGCGCGCGTACGTGTCGATCACGTCGGGCCAGGTGATCCACATCTCATTGACCTGGCTGGGGAACTCGACGAAGTCACGGCTCGTGTTCGTGCCCCCGAGGCTCGGGTAGGTGGCGTCGGAGAAGAGCCCGTGCAGCGCGTGGCCGAACTCGTGGAACATCGTCCGGACGTTGTCGAGTGTCAACAGGGTCGGTTGGCCGGTCGCAGGCCTGGGGACGTTCAGGTTGTTGCACACGACCGGCAGACGCCCGAGCAGGTGCGACTGGTCGACCAGGTTGTTCATCCACGCGCCACCGTTCTTCGAGTCACGCGTGTAGACGTCGTGCAGGAAGAGTCCCAGGGGTGAGCCGTCCTCGTTGTGCACCTCGAACACCCGGACGTCGGAGTTCCAGCCGTGCAGGTCGGGACGCTCGGTGAAGGTGACCCCGTACAGCTTCGTCGCGGCGTTGAAGACACCGTCGACGAGCACCCGGTCGTACTCGAACCACGGACGCAGCGCACCGGTGTCGAGGTCGTATTCGCGTGCGCGAACCAGTTCGGCGTAGTAGCTCCAGTCCCACGGCTGCAGGGTGAACCGGGCCTCCCCCGCCTCGTCAGCGAGCCGGTCGGCCTCGGCCTGCAGGCTCGCCAGCTCACGCTCGGCATTCGCCCGGGCCGGGGCGGCCATCGGGTACACGACCTGTTCGATGGCCTCGGGCGTCCGGGCGGTGTCGTCTGCCACCTTGCGCGCAACGTGGTTCGGGTACCCGAAGATGGACGCCAATTCGGCGCGGAGACCGACCAGCTCCAGGACGGTCGACGCGGTGTCCCACTCATTGCCACGGTGCCCTCGGAGGCGCTGGGCCTCGAAGAGTCGCTGCCGGCTCGCCCGATTCGTCAGGGACGACAGGTAGGGGTGGTTCGTGAAGTTCAGCAGGTCGACCAGATACCCGGACAGCCCCCGAACCGCGGCCGCAGCGGCGCACGCCGACAACTCGTCCTCGGTGAGGCCTGCGAGGTCGTCGCTCGACGCGAACAGCACCGCGCCGTCGTTGGTGTCCGCCAGCAGCGCCGTGTCGAAGCGGGACTGCAGCGACGCGATCCGTTGGTTGAGGTCGGCCACGCGTCCCCGATCGGCCTCGTCGAGGGCTGCACCGGCGAGTCGTCTCAGCGTCCAGTGGCGTTCGAGCAGGAACGCCGACTCGTCGTCCAGCCCCAACTCGGACGCACGATCATGCAGGTCGTCGATGCGCGCCCACAGCCTCGGGTCGAGCTGGATCGCGGTCTGGTGCGCAGCGAGGGCGGGCATGACCTCCTGCTGGTACTCGCGCATCTGCGGGCTGCCATCGGCCGACAGCACGGTCCAGTAGGTCGTGAACGCGCGCTCCAGCAGGTCACCGGACCGCTCGAGGGCGACGACCGTGTTCTCGAACGTCGCAGCGGCCGGATTGCTCGCGATCGCCTCCACTTCGGCGCGATGCTCGGCGAAGCCCTGCTCGATGGCGTCCCGGTAGTGGGCGAACTCGATGGACGCGAAGTCGGGCAGAAGGT
>Ga0116177_10001953_pt1 | contig 15305 bp, 14 predicted proteins | sample AD_STIC10_MetaG_FD_89750 | JGI IMG/M metagenome (GOLD analysis project Ga0116177, IMG submission 89750) | Active sludge microbial communities of municipal wastewater-treating anaerobic digesters from USA - AD_STIC10_MetaG | ecosystem: Engineered > Bioreactor > Anaerobic > Digestate | place: USA... | reverse complement strand
CATTGACGTTCTCGAACAGGGGTTTGACCCCGAACTGCATGGTGATGTTGGCGGCGACAAGCACGGCGATTCCGATCTGCTGGATGGAGGTAGGACGAAGGGCCGAATTTTACCTGCTTTCAAGAGGTTGACCGTGAATGGACACCCCGTATTTGTCCTCTGCGGTGTAACATTCACCGCCACAATTACATGCCTCGCAGGCACCGAGACAGCCCATGGTTCCGCACCTGACCACCGCCCTCACTGGGCCCCTGCTCGAACTTGAGCGTCGCTTCCTCGACAGCAGCACACAGATCGAGCACTGGCTGCGCGGCCAGTGGCAGGAACACACGCCACCCTTCTATTCGTCCTGCGACCTGCGTAATTCCGGATTCAAACTGGCGCCGGTGGACACCAACCTCTTCCCCGGCGGTTTCAACAATCTAAATACGGTCTTTCTGCCGTTGTGCGTACAGGCGGCGATGGTTGCCATCGAAAAGATCTGCCCGGATGCCCGCAATCTGCTGCTGATCCCGGAAAACCACACAAGAAACCAGTTTTACCTGCAGAATGTCGCGCAACTAGTCGCCATCCTGCGCCAGACGGGACTGAACATCCGTCTTGGCTCACTGCTGCCGGAGGTCGACAGACCGACGCGGATCGAACTCGCAAACGGCGAGACCCTGCTTCTTGAGCCGCTAGTCCGCACACAATACCGCCTCGGGCTCGATGGCTTTGACCCCTGCGCCATCTTGCTGAACAATGACCTGTCGGCAGGGATCCCGACCATCTTGGAGAACCTGGAAGAGCAGTTCGTCCTGCCACCCCTCCATGCTGGCTGGGCCATCCGTCGGAAGTCCAATCATTTCGCTGCTTACGACCAAATCGCCACCAAATTCGCCCGGGATATCGGCATCGACCCCTGGCGTATAAATCCGGCCTTTTCCGTCTGCCGCAGCGTCAATTTTCACGAACGGCAGGGGGAAGAATGTCTTGCCGCTAACGTCGCTGCAGTGCTCGAAATCGTCAGCGAAAAGTACAAGGAATACGAGATCGACGAGACACCCTACGTCGTCGTCAAGGCAGATGCCGGTACTTACGGGATGGGGATCATGACCGTGCGCAGTGCCGACGAGGTCATTGCGCTGAACCGCAAACAGCGCAACAAGATGAGTGTCGGCAAGGAAGGCCTGGAGGTTAGCGAGGTGATCGTGCAGGAAGGAGTGCACACCTTCGAGACGTTGCACGACGCTGTTGCCGAGCCGGTTATCTACATGATCGATCGTTATGTTGTTGGTGGCTTCTATCGTGTGCATACCGGGCGCGGCAAGGACGAGAACCTGAACGCGCCGGGCATGCACTTCGAGCCACTCGCCTTCGAAACCGGCTGCAACCTGCCCGATTACGGCTGCAACAACCCGGATGCCCCACCCAACCGCTTCTACGCCTATGGCGTGGTTGGCCGCCTCGCCTGCCTAGCCGCGGCTCTCGAACTCGAACACACCTCCACCGATGTCGGTAGCAAGTGAGAAGATGGTGAGTTTGCAACCTGCAGAGGCCGCCGCCCGCCCGCTGAACCTTGCCTTTGTCCTTGATCCGCTCCCGGGCCTGAAGGCCTACAAGGACTCGTCGATCGCCATGATGCGTGCCGCCGCAACCCGCGGCCACGCGGTGTTCGCCATCGACTGCGCAACCCTCGGCTGGCGTCGGCCTGAATCCGCAGGGCCAGGCGGCGTCTTCGGCACGGCAGTGCAGTTGCACATGCAGCCGGACAATCACGACTGGTTCCGCGAGATCGGCCGCGACCGGATACCGCTCACCGATTTCGACGCCGTCGTGATGCGCAGGGATCCACCCTTTGACAACGAGTACCTGACCGCGACCTGGCTGCTCGAACGCGCCGAGGCGGCCGGTGTCCGCGTCTTCAACCGGCCGCGCGCGTTGCGCGACCATTCGGAGAAAGTGGCGATCGCCGAATTCCCTCAATTTGCGCCGGCGACACTGATCTCCCGCGACGTCGAGCAGTTGCAGCAGTTCATCGACGAACATACGGACGTGATCCTCAAGCCACTCGACGGCATGGGTGGCAGCCAGATATTCCGTGTCCGGCACGCCGACCCGAACCGCAACGTGATCATCGAGACGCTGACCCGCGATGGCGCCCGGACCATCATGGCCCAGCGCTATCTCCCGGAAATCGTCGCTGGCGACAAGCGCATCCTGATCATCGCCGGCCAGCCGGTACCGTACTGTCTGGCACGCATCCCCAAGGCCGGGGAGACGCGGGGAAACCTCGCTGTCGGCGGTACCGGCGTCGCGCAGGCGCTGACGGCACGTGACCGCGAGATCGCCGAAACACTCGGCCCGATCCTGTTCGATCGCGGTCTGCTGCTGGTCGGCATCGACGTCATCGGCAGCCACCTCACCGAAATCAACGTCACCAGCCCGACCTGCATGGTCGAAATCCGGCAGCAGACCGGCTTCGACTCGGCGGCGACCTTCATCGCTGCGCTCGAGCGGGAATGCGCCATTTCCTGATTCTCGCCTGCGCGCTGCTCGTGGCCGCCTGCGGCCGCACACCCTTGCAGGAACAACAGGCTTACGTCTTCGGCACGCGGGTCGAGGTACTCGTTGTCAGCGCCGACCATGAACGAGGGCGCGCGGCTATCGCCAGTGTCCTGCGCGAGTTCGACCGGCTGCACCGCGCCTATCACGCCTGGCAGGATTCGGAGCTGACTGCCTTAAATGAGGCGATCATTTCCGGTCGACCGCACCACGCCGGTCCGGAACTGGCCGAATTGGTCCGCGAAGCCCAGGCATTGTCGCAACAGGGCGAGCACCTGTTCGATCCCGGCATCGGCCAGTTGGTGAGGCTGTGGGGCTTCCACGCCGACGAATTCAAGGCCGAGCTTCCGCCAGCAGCCGATATCGATGCCTGGGTGGCAGCAAGGCCGAGCATCGCCGACATCACCGTCGCCGGACGGACGATCAGCAGTCGCAACCCCCGGGTCGCCCTCGACTTTGGCGGCTACCTGAAAGGCGTCGCACTTGACCGGGCCGCCAACATCCTGCGCAGCCAGGGTATCGACAATGCGCTGATCAACATCGGTGGCAACGTCATGGCGCTTGGCAGCAAACAAGGCCGGAAATGGCGGGTCGGCATCCAGCACCCGCGCCAGCCCGGCCCGATCGCCACGGTCGAACTCGCTGGCGGCGAAGCGATCGGCACATCTGGCGACTATCAGCGCTTTTTCGAGGTGGACGGCAAGCGCTACCCGCACCTGCTTGACCCGCGAACGGGTTATCCGGTCGCCCACACCCAAGCGGTCACCGTGCTGATTCCGGCCGGTGCCAAGGCTGGGACGCTATCGGATGCCGCCTCCAAGCCACTCTTCATCGCCGGCCCCGATGGCTGGCGTCAAATGGCGAAGAAGATGGAAATCGGTCTCGTTTTGCGCGTTGACCGCGACGGGCAGGTATTTGCCACCGAGGCGATGAACCAGCGGCTGGAATTCGCCGGGAAGCGGCCGGCCATCACTATCGTGCCATAGATAACAGACCCGGGACCAGCCTCGATGCGGGTCCGGTACTGCCCCAATTTTGACGTGCGTACTCTTACGACGCGCAGTAAACTTCATTTCGCGTTCATTCAAGAAACTCGGCGATGCCTGCACCCTTCGGCTCCAATGCTAACCATTCGTAACCTCCTCCCCGGCGATGTCGATTCAGCCATAGCCCTCCAAAGCCGCGTCTATCCAACGATTCCGCCTTTCCGCAAGGAACAGTTCGCGAACCTCCTGGAAATTTTCCCGCGAGGTCAGTTCGCCGCGGTACTGGACGGACGACTAGTCGGGATCGCCATTTCGCTGGTCATCGTCTGGGAACGTTACAGCTTGCACCACACCTGGGCGAGCATCACCAATGACGGCAATTTCGACACCCACAATGCTGATTTCGGGCACACGCTGTATGGCGCGGAAGTTTGCGTCAGCCCCGACGAGCGCGGCCACGGCATCGGCCACGCGCTTTACGAAGCACGCCGCAACCTGTGCCGAGCAATGAACCTCAAGCGCATCATCGCTGGCGGTCGCTTGTCCGGCTACGCCCGGCATGCAACCAAATTGACGCCGGGAGATTACGCCAAACGAGTGATCTGGGGCGAACTATACGATCCGGCACTGCGTTTCCAGCTCGACGAAGGTTTCGATTACTGCGGCATCCTGCACGGATATTTGCCGACAGACGAGGAATCGTTAGGCAACGCCAGCCTGATCGTCTGGCTCAACCGGGAGTATGATCCGTCGCGGCCCACACAGCTGCCAGGAAAGGATTTCCCATGAAGGTTCGGATCGCTTCCATCCAGTACCAGTTACGCCAGATCGAGGACTGGGACGGTTTTGCCCGACAGGTCGATTTCGTCCTCAACGCCGCCGCCGACTACTACCCGCAGTTCGTCCTGCTACCCGAGCTGTTCACCACTCAACTGCTGTCCTTCATGGACAACGACGATGTGCCCAGTGCCGTGCGCGGGTTGTCCGAATATACGATGCCCTACATTGAGCTGCTCCGCGCGCATGCCGTGCGTCATGGCTACTACCTGATCGGCGGCACCCACCCGAACATCCGCGACGGGCAACTGCTCAACACCGCCTTTCTGTTCACACCGGGCGGTGCCGTGCACCTTCAGGACAAGATTCACCGCACACGCTGGGAGAAGGAGAAATGGAACAGCGATCATGGCGACGTGCTCAACGTCTTCCAGACCCCGCACGGCAAGATCGCCATCCTGATCTGCTACGACATCGAATTCCCGGAACTGGCGCGGCGCGCCGCCGAGGAAGGCGCCGAAATAGTCTTCGTGCCCTCACGCACCGACGACCGTCAGGGCTTCCTGCGCGTCCGCTACTGTTGCCACGCCCGCGCCATCGAGAACCAGATCTATGTCGCGATGACCAGCACCGTGGGCAATCTGCCGGTCGCCGGCCTGCGTCTGCACTATGGCCAGGCGTCGATCATCACGCCTTCGGACTTTCACTTCGCGCGTGACGGGATCGCCGCCGAAGGCGTCATCAACGAGGAACAGATCGTCGTCGCCGATGTGGACCTGGCCTTACTCCACGAAAACCGGCTCAAGGGGACGACGATTCCGTTGCTCGACAAGCGCCACGAGTTCTACAGCAATCGGCCTGTCATCGTCGTCGCCGACTGATTCCCCGGCACGTCCATGAAACGCCGACATCCATTCAGGAGCGAGCGCTCGCTTACTCGGGAGCCCTTGAATCGACAATCACCGTTACTGGCCCGTCATTCACCAGACTGACGTGCATGTCGGCGCCGAACACTCCGGTTGCCACCGGCTTGCCGAGCTCCTGAGCCAGTTTCGCGACAAATCGCTGGAACATCGGCTGCGAAACGTCGCCGCGCGCCGCCCTGTGCCATGACGGCCGGTTGCCCTTCTTCACCGATGCGTACAGCGTGAACTGCGACACCGCAAGAATCTCTCCGCCGACTTCCTGAACACTGCGGTTCATCACCCCCGCATCATCGCCGAACAAGCGCATCCTGACGATCTTCCCGACCATCCAGTCGACATCGCCGTCACCGTCTGTCTCCTCGAAACCGGCGAGTACCAGCAAGCCACGGCCAATTCTTGCGGAAATATGGCCGTCGCCCGCGCCCCGAAGGCGAAGGGGCCCATGGCTCACGTCCTCCTGGAGGACAACAGAGGCCTCGCGAACCCGTTGCAGCACGACACGCATGCTTCATCTCCTCTGATGGAACCAAGAAACGGCCCCGCGAAACCACCGCGAGTTGGCCACCATCTCCGGCGCCTTGATGCACGCCGCCTCGAGGATGATCGGCACGACGTTGACCGCCCGCCAGGCCCACGGTCAGCTCACTGCCTCAACTGCGCCAGGGCGGCCTGCAGCGGCTCCACCGAGACATGCAGGAGGCCACCGAACGGGGAATCCATCTCGAGAATCAGGAATATCGCGCACGCCATCGACAATGCGCACAAGATCGTGACTCCAAGAACCGTCCGGTTAGGTGCTCCGATCACGTTCCATCCAGCCGCGATCCCCGCCAGCCACAAGAGCATGACAACGAGCAACGGGACGGTGATAGCACTGCCTGCGCTCGCCATCGCAAGATAACGGAACTGCTCCAGTTGCTCGACCTGCTGCGCTGCCTTGTCGACAGTGCCCGTCAACGCCGGATCGCTTGCACTGATCCTGGCCAGCGCATGCTGGACATCCACGGTGACACTGCCGCCGGAACGATCGACCTGCGGCATGTGCGAGAGTGGCTCCTGGCCACCGCTCATGCGCGCAACCTGAGCAGAAACCAGTTGAAGCACTTTATTCCTGATCGGGTCGGCCGGCGGGCCAAGCCTCCGGAGATTGCCGTCCAGTTGCAGTATCTGGACCGCCACATTGCGGATCAGCTCACCCTTGGCATCGAAGGAGGACTTCGCCGAAGAGACCAGCAACCCCATGACGAGCGCCGCCAGCGTCGCCAGGAAACCGATGCCCATCTTGATCGTGTCGGTCGTGCTGGAATCCAGGTGATGGCCCGGCAAGCGGGCGCGGATCAGCCTCCCGGCAAACCCGCCCGCGACAACGACAAGAAAAGTGATGATTGAAACATTGAGCGGGCTAATGGCTCACTCCTTTCCCGGCAATGGAAGTGGACTCATCCCGCCCAACGCTGACCGCTGGCCATCCGGCCCGGTGGCCGCCTGTACAGGAAATCAGCGGCGCCCAGCACGGTCTACGGGGCCGCCACGATTCCCCGCTTCGACACCCGCGCCTGGCGCGCCAACACCCACCCGGTGCTCATCGACACCCACTTTCGGCGTCTCGACACCCACCCGAGGCTCTTCAACCCCGACGTGCGGCGTCACGGCGCGCGCTCGTGCCGCCTCGGCGCCGGCTGGCGCGCGCTCGACGCAACCCTTCGGCACACCGACGTCCTTGCAATAGACAACCGCACTCGCCGGCGACGCCAGGAACGAGAGTGCAACAACTGCGATGGTGGTAGTCAAGCGAATCATCGTCTTCTCCAGAGGTGGCTTACCGGACCATTATGGTCCAGGCTCAGCGGTGAGTGAAGGAATATACAAGGCCGAACGAATGCACTTTTTGGTGTTAACCACCCGCCGCCTACGGCGTTGGCACCACACGGTAATAGACGCCGTTGGCGCCATACATCGGCTTGAACCAGGTGTTGCCAACGATGTAGTACGTGCCACCCGCGACGTTCGCGGGCGTTGCCCCAGGCGGCAGCACCGCGTAGTTGACGCCCATCGCGTAGCCCACTGGAGCGCTGGCGGCGCCTGCAGCAACGCCGGCAGCGTAGGCATTCGATGTCGCCGCCGCCGTATTGGCCGAAGCCACGGCGGCTCCGGCCGCCACACCGACCACCGCGCCAGCGGCCGCAGCGCAACCGTAGCAGCCCGCCGCATAGGCCGGTACCGCGACCGGTGGATGATAGATCGGTTGTGCCGGATAGGCCGGCGGCCGGTAGGCGGTCGTGCCGCCCGGATAGGTGTGCGCGGCGCCGTAGCCGGCAGCGCCGTACGTAGTGCCACCGTAGGTATTGGTATGTTCGGTGCCCCCCCCCCAGGCGTGGGCGGTACTACCACCGTAGGCGTTGGTGTGCTCGCTGCCCTCGCCATAGCTGTGTTCCGAACTGCCGCCGTAGGCGTTGGTATGTTCGGTGGAGCCAGGGCTATGCTCCGTTGAACCGCCGAAGCGGTTGGCGCTGGCCCACGCCATGGCCTGCGACGAGCACAGGGCGCCAGCCAGCAGGAGTGACATTCCGACAAGTGACTTATTCATTTTCGTCTCCGTGATCACTGCGACTTGGTCGCGGGCTTGGGTGACTTCGCGACCGGCTTGACGCCCGGCGGCGGCTTGGCGGCCGGATGGGCGAAGTCGATCCGCTTGGCGTCCTTCGCCTTGGCCGTGCCGAAGGCATCGGCGGCGATCGCCGGATCGAGTTGCCAGTTAGTCAGTTCCATGTCGTGCCGCAGACGCAACCGGTCCGCGCGGAAGACGGCGCGGATGCGGCGCGGCAGCTTGTCGTCGGCACCCACCCACATCTGCAGGAAAACGTCGTCGTTGGCCCAGGCGACCATGTCGGTCTTGACCCCCCCAACCAGGCCGGACGGGCCGACGTAGAAGGCGAGCTTCGTCCCGCTGGCGATCGCTGCATAAGGGTCGGGAAGCAGCAGGTCAGTGAACGGGAAGTAGATGGCCGCCTTGTCGAACGCCATCTTCAGCGCCGCTTCGAGGGTCGGTGGTGCCTCGGCGATGGCGACCAGGTTCTCGGCAGGCATGAAGGCCACCATGGTCTTGCCGTCGAGATAGAACTCGGAGGCCGGGCCGTCACCCAGATTGATGACCCGCAGCTTTTCCGGGCGCTGCATCACGACGTCGTAGCGCGACGTGAACACCAGGGGCGGGCCGAGCCGGCTCGGATGTTCGTAGCTGACCGTGGCGGTGAAGGACATCGCCTTGGCGGCTGCCAGCCTGGAACTGGTGGCCTTGAGCAGGTCGACCGCGCGCGCTTCCAAGGCCGGCTTGTCGACCGGCGCCGCCTGTTTCTTGACCGCCGGCTTGGCCGGCTTGGCACCGGCTGGCGCCGTCTGTGCGCTGGTGCCGTTCACCACCAGCAGGCTCAGGGCCATGGCGATGCCGATCTGGCGAATGAAATGGTTAGTCACAAGGTTCATGGAATCATCCCGCATTCGAACATCTTGTTGACGATCGGGGCCGACACTTTGTTGAAGAAGGCCTGACGCATCTGCGGGTCCTGCTGCAGGGCTTGGATGGCGCGTTGTTCCATCTCCGGCTTAGGCTGGCCCTGCCCTTGCGCCTTCTCCTGCCACAACTGCTGACAGCTCGAGGTCTGGTACTTCTCGATTACCTTACTGGCGACCCGATCCATGATCGGGTATTGCGCGTGAGCAGTTCCGGCAACAAGTGTCGCGGCCAGGGCTGCAATAATTGTGAGCTGTTTGGTCATGATGAACTCCTTGGGTTAATGGATTCGTCGTTCAGAACTTCATGTCGGTGAGGACGATCTCGATGCGGCGGTTTTCCTTGCGGCCGGCCGGGGTCGTGTTGGGGGCAACCGGCTGATATTCGCCGTAGCCGGAAGCCTCAAGCCGCTTCGGGTCGATGCCTTTGGACTGAAGGAAACGCACGACGTCGCTGGAACGCGCAGTCGACAGTTCCCAGTTGCTCGGATAACGCCCCCGCAGGGCCGGGCCGATCGGCTCGTTGTCGGTATAGCCGCGGACGTTGATGCGCTTGTCGGGAACGCCCTGCAGCGTGCCGACGATTTTTTCCAGCGTGCTGTGCCCTTGCGCATGCATCTCGGCACTGCCCGAAGCGAAGAGGATCTCGTCGATCAGCGTCACCGTCAGTTGCCCCTGCAGTTCCTTGATGCGCACCTGATCGGCCTGGATTTCCTTCTGCAACTGGGCGCTGAGAGCCTGATAGGTGCGGCTCTGCGTCGCGTACGTATTGGCCTGCTGCACTTCCTGGTTGTAGGTGCCCTGACTGACACAACCACCCAAGGTAACCACCAGTAATGCCGGAAGAATGATTCTTGAAAGCATGATCAACTCCTTTTTTACGAAGAGATAGGGTGCGGGACGCCCCGCTTTACTTGGCACGGGTGAAAAAAACATCAAACTTCTGCTGCACCACCGCCTGGTAATAGACGCCCTTGAGCACATCGGCCGCCGGGTCATAGGTCAGCGTGTAGGTTGATCCGTTGTAGCCACCGGCGCGGATTTCGAAAAAGAGCTTGAGGGTCTTGCCTTCCAGCGTCGCCTCGGCTCGGGAAAATGGCAGCGGGTTCGGATTGGCGTAGGCCGCGTCGAGCTTGCCGCCGGCATCGACGCGCTTGATGTTGATGACGTAGCCGCCATCCGGCCGCACCCAGCGCCCCGGCAGCGCCGCAAAAACGGATTCCGACTGGATCTGCGCCTTGGGGGCAACCTGGGCAACAGCCGTCGCCGGGACGGTTCCGATGGCGAGGGCCAAAAGTGAGAGGTAAAGCGTAGTCGCTGTTTTCATGTTTCCCCGCCAGATCGAAATGGACGCGGCTGGCGCCCGCATCGGGACACCAGCCGCTTCGCTTACTTGCTGGTCGGCGCTTTGCCGTCCTGCGCCTCAGCCGTCGCCGCCTGCAACTTCTTGATATCAGCAGGCGACAACTGCGGCCGGTCGACCTTGATCGTCAGCTTGTTGAGCTTGGCGGTCAGCGCGAAAGGCGGCTTGTAGTCGGCATCGTTCACGCCGGTCAGCGTGTCCGAACCGATGTCGAAGCTCTCGTCCCACTGCAGGATCATTGGCAGCGTCTTCTCCATCGTGATCGTTTGCACCACCTTGCCGTCCACTTTCAGCACGCCGGTGCCGGGCCGGCCGAGGCCGCTCATGTTGTTGAACGCCAGCGTCCCGACGCCGAGGCCGTCATACTTGAAGTCGAACTCCAGCGTGTGCTGGCCCGGGGTGAGCGCCTCGGCGCCTTCCCACTTGATGCGCTTGAGGTCGACCAGGTTCCACAGGAACACCGGCTTGCCCTTGAGCAGGTAGAACCCGTAGCCCCCGAAGCGTCCGCCCGAGGTCAGGATCATGCCCTCGGCGCCGCCCTGCGGCACGGTGACGTCGGCGGTGATCGTGTAGGACGAGTTCAGCAGGAAGGGCGAGTCGCCCTGTGGCAGACCGACCATCGGCCGCGTGTAAACAAATTCCGTCCGGCCGGCGGTGATGTTCGGCCGTGGCGCGACGATGCGGGCCGCCACCGACGCATCCAGCGGCAAGACCTGGTGCTTCTTCGCCTCGGCCAGGAACTGGGCGCGCATTTGTTTGACCTTCTGCGGGTTTTGCGCGGCGATGTCCTCGGTCTGGTTGAAGTCCTTGCCCAGGTTGTAGAGCTGGAACACCTGGTTGTTCAGCGGATCGGGGTTGGCCGCCCCGAAGGCCTGCCACGGCGCGCGATTGGCCTTGGTGCTGAGCAGCCAGCCGTCGTCGTACAGCGCCCACTGCCCCATCATCTCGAAGTACTGCGTCTTGTGCCGCGACGCCGCCTTGGCATTCGCCGGGTCGAAGGTGTAGGCAAAGCTGGTGCCCTCGATCGGTGCCTGCTTGATGCCATCCACCATCACCGGCGCCTTGATGCCGGCGGCTTCGAGGATGGTCGGCACGACGTCGATGACGTGCACAAACTGCTCGCGCAACGCGCCCTTGTCCTTGATGCGCGCCGGCCACGACACCACCATGTTCTGGTTGATGCCGCCGAGCCGGGAGGCATTCTGCTTGAACCAGTCGAACGGCGTGTCGAAGGCCCACGACCAGCCGGCCGACATGTGGTTGTAGGTCTGCTCGGTGCCCCAGACGTCGTACCACTTGAGCTGGACTTCGGCCGGCAAATCACCGACACCGTTGAAGAACGCGACTTCGTTCGGCGTGCCCATCGGCCCGCCTTCGGCGCTGGTGCCGTTGTCGCCGTTGATATAGATGACCAGCGTGTTGTCGAGCTTGCCGAGATCCTGGAAGTGCTGGATGACGCGGCCGATCTCGTTGTCGTTGTAGGCGGCGTAGGCAGCGAAGACCTCGACCTGGCGGATGAACAGCTTCTTCTCGTCAGCGCTGAGCTGATCCCAAGGCTTCAGCATTTCATTGGGCCATGGTGTAAGCTTGGCATCCTTGGGAACCAGCCCGAGTTTCTTCTGGTTGGCGAAGATCGTCTCGCGCAACTTCTCGTAGCCGCCATCAAACAGCTTCATCGCGCTGATCTTGTCGACCCACTCCTTGGTCGGGTGATGTGGTGCGTGCGTCGCGCCCGGCGCGTACTTGATGAAGATGGGCTTGGACGGGTCGGTCTGGTGGATGCGCGTCATGTAGTCGACGGCATCGTCAGCCATGCCGGTGATCAGGTTCCAGCCCGGTTTGCCTTGAAAAGGAAATATCTGCGTCGTGTTGCGGAAGAGGTTCGGCTGCCACTGGTTGGCGTCGCCGCCGACGAAGCCGTAGAAGTACTCGAAGCCCATTCCGGTCGGCCACTGGTCGAAAGGTCCGACCTGGCTGGCGGCGAAGGCCGGCGTATTGTGGTTCTTGCCGAACCACGAAGTGGCGTAGCCGTTGTCGAGCAGCATGCGGCCGATCGTCGCCTTGTCCTTGCCGATGATGCTGTTGTAGCCGGGGAAACCGGTGGACTGCTCGGAAATGACGCCGAAGCCGACGGAGTGGTGATTGCGGCCGGTGATAAGCGCAGCGCGCGTCGGCGAGCACAGCGCGGTCGAGAACACACGGCTGTAGCGCAGGCCTTCGTTGGCGATGCGGTCCATGGTCGGCGTCGGGATGACGCCGCCAAAGGTGCTCGGCACGCCGAAGCCGGCGTCATCGGTAATGATCAGCAGCACGTTCGGCGCGCCCTTCGGCGGCACGACACGCGGCGCCCACCAGGCCTTGGACTGCAGCGCGTCGTCCTTGATGACGCCGCCGAACTTGGGATCAGGCGCCGGCAACTGCTTGTTGCTGACCGTGGTCGTGGCGCTCGGCGAGCCTAGCACGCCGGTGACTTGCTGCGCCGTGCTCAGTCCGGGAACTGCTGCGGTCAACAGCACCGAAGCAGCGAAAATCAGGATTCGACAGTTTGTTTTCACTTCTTCTCCTTCAAGGTTGGAGTTGGGAACCAGATGCAGAGTGACGCGCCACCAACGCAGCCATCCCCCAAATCCCGGAAGCGGAAAACGGCTCCGGGCGCCAGGCCGACGAACTCAGTTCGTCGCAGTCCACGATATACAAATCAGTAGTGCGGTCAAGATCACGTGGAGGATAACCGCCGGCCACAACAGAATACCGGTCATGCCCCCGGCCAGGCCGACCCAGGAGAGATACAACGCGACCCCTGCGCCGTAGGTCAGCATGCCGACCAGCGGCGTACCCGGCCAGCAGGCGACCCCGAGTGCAATCAGCGCGATGCCGGTCACGCGCGCCACAGTCACGGCGATGCCGTTCAACTCGACGCCGAACAACAGTTGCCCGACCAGCGCCGGGGCGACCAGCAATCCCGCGCCGGTCGCCGTTTCGCTTACTGCTGCGAGAACGAGCACCTTCTTCATCGTGTCGATTTCCTATTTCGCGTTCGGATCGGGTTCGCAATCACCGGAAGCCGCTAGCGCTTCGCCGTTGCCTTGGGCTCGGGTTCGAGCTTGAAGGTCAGCTTGTCGATCGTGCCGGTGAACTGGAACGGGGGATCGTAACGATATTCGATCATCGCGACGCCGGTGCGCGTGTCAAGCCCGACGTCGAAGGTCTCGTCCTCGGCGAAGGTGATCGGGGTACCGTGTTCCATCGACTGGCGGTCAACTTCCTTGCCGTCCACGTAGAGCACGCCAGTGCCACCCTTGCCCAGACCCGGTCCATCGATCTTGTAGTCGAAGACGATCGTATGCTTGCCGGCGCCCAACTCGGGCCCCGCCCAGATCGTGCGCTTGAGGTCGAGCAGGTTGTAGAGGAACACCACCTTGCCCCGGCCGATGCCGAGCTCGCCCTTGCTCAGGAACAGGCCATAGCCCCCGAAACGTCCCCCCTGGGTGACGATCATGCCTTCGCCACCGCCCACCGGGATCGTGACTTCGGCGGTGATCGTATAGGACCTGTTCAGGATGTGCGGCGCCGTGCTGCCGGGTACGCTGGCCAGAGTACCCGAGTAGGTGAACTCGGTGCGCCCGGCCGTCAGACTCGGCTTCGGCGCGTTCCAGCGCGCCAGCGTCGTGTTGTCGAGCGGCAGGACGTTATACTTCGCGGCTTCGAGATAGAAGATGTTCTGCATCTGCTTGAGTTTGTCAGGCATCTTCGCGGCGAGATCGTTGTTCTGGGTGGGATCTTCCATCACGTTGTAGAGCTCCCACTTGTAGCCGGTGATCACATCCGGCGGTGGCTTGGTGCTCAGCTCCCAGGGCAGCGTCACCGGCGTTGTCGCCGCGACCCAGCCGTCGTGAAAGATCGCACGATTGCCGAGCATTTCGAAGTACTGGGTCGTGTGCCGGGTCGGGGCGTTGGCATTCGCCTTCTTCCACGTATAGGCCATGCTCGTGCCTTCGATCGGCGCCTGCTTGATGCCGTCGACCATCGCGGGCGCCGGGATGCCAGCGGCCTCGAGGATGGTCGGCACGACGTCGATGACGTGATGGAACTGGCGCCGGATACCGCCCGGATCCTCGATGTGGCCGGGCCAGGACATCGCCACGCCCTGGGCCGTACCGCCGAAATGCGAGGGCACCTGCTTCATCCACTTGAACGGCGTGTCGAGCGCCCAGGCCCAACCCGCGGAGAAGTGCGGGAAGGTTCGTTCGGAACCCCAGAACTCATACCAGAGGAACTGATCCTTGACCGGCACCTCGATGCCGTTGAAGGTCGTGAACTCGTTCGGCGTGCCGTTGACCATGCCTTCGGCACTCGCGCCGTTGTCGCCGCTGATGTAGATGATCAGCGTGTTGTCGATCTGGCCGAGGTCTTCGACGGCCTGGATGACGCGGCCGATCTCGTTGTCCGTATAGGCCTGGTAGGCCGCATAGACCTCCATCTGCTTGATGAACAGCTTCTTTTCTTCCCAGCTCAGCGAATCCCAGCGCGGCAGCTTGGCGCCGTTGTAGATATCCTGACCGTCCGGCCAAGGCGTCAGTTCCGCGTTGGGCGGCATGATGCCGAGTCGTTTCTGGTTGGCGAAGATGGTGTCGCGCAGCTTCTCCCAGCCGTCATCGAACAACTTCATGTCACCGATCTTCTTGATCCATTCCGGCGTCGGGTGGTGCGGCGCATGCGTACCGCCCGGCACGTAGTAGACGAAGAACGGCTTCTCCGGCGCCAGAGCCTTGAGCTGCTTCATGTACTGGATCGCCTCGTCGGCCATGGCCGTGGTCAGGTTCCAACCCGGATTGCCCTGGAACGGATAGATCGGCGTCGTGTTGCGGAACAGGTTAGGCTGCCACTGGCTGGCATCGCCGCCGACGAAGCCGTAGAAGTACTCGAAACCCATGCCGTTCGGCCACTGCTCGAAGGGGCCGGCCTGGCTGTTGGCAAAGAAGGGCGTGTTGTGGTTCTTGCCGAACCACGAGGTGGCGTAGCCGTTGTGCTTGAGGATGGTACCGACCGTGCCCTTCTCGATCGGGATGATCGAGTCGTAGCCGGGGAAACCGGTGGCGATTTCACCCACCACACCGAAGCCGACCGAGTGGTGGTTGCGCCCGGTAATCAGCGCCGCGCGCGTCGGCGAGCAGAGCGAGGTGGAATGAAAGTTCGTGT
>Ga0116177_10001952_pt1 | contig 15305 bp, 8 predicted proteins | sample AD_STIC10_MetaG_FD_89750 | JGI IMG/M metagenome (GOLD analysis project Ga0116177, IMG submission 89750) | Active sludge microbial communities of municipal wastewater-treating anaerobic digesters from USA - AD_STIC10_MetaG | ecosystem: Engineered > Bioreactor > Anaerobic > Digestate | place: USA... | reverse complement strand
TCGATGCCAGTTCTACTCCACTACTGGATGTCACGCATGCTGATCCGCTGAGCGGAGTGCACTGTGGAAGATCGTAACGCGACCGCGAGCCGACATGGCTGAGGCGCCCCCGCTACCCCTCGTGTTCGTACCTGGGGTCATGGGGAGTCGCCTCAAGTTGTCTGCCATTCCTGCCGCGTTAGGGGGTGTAAAGGCACCCATGGATTGGGACCCAGACAACAAAGCAAAGTTCTTGGTCGAATGGGCATTCGGGACGCAATCTGATAGGCGCTATGCGCTAACTGCTGGGCGCGCCGCAGGAATCTCAGCACCCACCTTTACTGCCTTGCCAACACTTGCCGCCGTACGTATAGACGTGCTATTCAAATACGCATCCGTGGTTCCCAAGAAGGTCCCACCGTCCGTGTTCTTCGGAACCAACCGGAACTGGGCATCTGTGGCCTGGGGATTCTACGGGAGTTTCCTAACCTCAACCCAACTCCGTCTCAACCCTGAGAAGCAACCGGAGAACGTTCCCGTTTACGCCTTTGGCTACGACTGGAGGCAAAGCAACCTCACCAGCGGGGCACAGTTGAAGCAATACATCAGCAAGGTGCTCGCGCTTCACCCGAGCGCGAATCGCGTCATATGTGTGACACATAGCATGGGCGGTCTGGTGTTTCGTTCTATGCGGCAGCTCGACGCTGCATGGGTCGACTCCGCGGTCAAGTCCGTCGTCCACGTCGCACAACCGTCAATCGGAGCCCCGGTCGCCTACGTTCGCTACGCTAACGGGGTCGAGCCCGGAGGCCGCGCAATCGACGTACTCACCGGAAACCCAGCGGACTTCTTCCTAAGCATGGCGCTGGGCTCGGAGATCACCGGCACGTCAGCGGCTAAGGGCCGAGCAAAGGCCGCACTAAAGAAGGCGATCTTTGGCCCAGGGTTTCTCGGCTGGGGGATGGGGAAGGCGATCAGTGAACTCACAATCACCCCCTCGCCGACTAACTATCAAGCACTGCTAGGGACTTTGCCCGGACCAAATGAATTACTGCCAGCACCATCCTACAACTTGCCGCGCGCCTATTCGGGCTGGATTAGGGTCGACGGTGCCGCAGTCGCTAACCCGTCCGATGCATACGGAGGCAAGCCCCTCAACCCGTACCTGGAGATCCCCGCCCCTGCACGAACGGCCGCCGCGGCGTTCCATTCCGTCGTCACAGATCTCGTAGTGCACCCGAAGACGTACGTGATCTCCGGCACCGGGCATTCGACCATGGTCAGGACGGAGTTCCGCGCGGGTTCTATGCCCGTCGCCGGACCAACTTTTGACACGGCAGGTGATGGGACAGTTCCGGAGCACTCCGGCAATTGCGCAACATTAGGCGCAGGGCTTACCCGCTTTGCGCCGTACCCGGCCGATCACTCCGGAATCTTCGACGTCGTCGACGTTGCCAAGAAGCTGCGGAGCATTCTGCGGGCTGAAGCGGGGTTCTCCCCATGAATGCGGCCTCTGGTGCTGCCGCGCGCGCCATCGCTGCCATGGTCAACTCCGCCGTGCGCCAAAAGCTAGCCTCGGCGCCTCCTGAGTCGTCGCTGCATTCTGCGCTCTCCTCTCTGCCCGCCCCGCACCTTGAAGCGCTACGCGCCGCCGCGCTCGACCCAACCGCGAGGCTCGGCGAGGTCATGGCTTCGGCTGTCATCGTGAGCGATCATGTGACCCCGTTCGAGTTGCGGGGCCAGCGCCGCAACGACCTAGACCCCTTACTCGGGTGGTGGACTCGGGCACGGATGCCAATAGTTCTTGACACCCTTGCCGAGCTCGGGGTGGTCACAGTGGTCGCACCCGATTTCGAGTTCATTGACCTCGCCGCCGTATTGAAACTGATCATAGACTCGTCGACGTTCGTCGATTCAGCGGCTGCCGCAGACCCATCAATGACCGCGAGCGAGCACCGCCTCGAGCTGGCAGACACTGGAGAGGTCATACTCTCGGCTGCCCTCAGGATCGTGCTCGCAGCGGCCTTTCCTGGCGAATTCTTCTTGGTCCAGCGTGTAAACGAGCTCGGCCTCGACGGACTGGTAGCGGGCGCAGCCGATCTGTTTGCGTGGAACCCTGCGGCGCTTCCCGCGCGCGGCGTGGTCGCATACGACGTCGATTCCAGCGACTCGCTGGGGTTCTACTTCCGTAGCGCCCCACGGGAGCACAGCCAGAAGATCGACTGGCAACTCATCCTCGATGCACGGGGCGGAGCGCGCGGATTCACACTCGCGGACCTCAGCGGATGGCGCATTGTGCTGACGCTCCCCGCCGGAGCCGGTTCGGGAGCGATTGCGCTCTCGCGTGGCGCAACGGGAGATGACGATGGCACCTTCGCGGTGAAGGCCGCCGGCGCGTTGCCCCCACGGCTCGACCTCACAATCGTCAAAACGGAGCCGCTTGACCTCGTCGACAAGCCGGTGGCGATCAGTCTGGGCCGGCCAGCGGCGATGGTGTCACTTCGCGACGAAGGAACTCTCCTGGGTCTCGGGCTCACAGGCATGCAACTAACGCTCAGCCTGCCGACCTGGTTCGGCGGCGGCAAGAAGATCGTCATTGGCGCGGATGCATTGCTGACGGTCAGCGCGGCTGCAGGACTCGGTTACATACTGTCGCCGCGATTAGTGGGCGCGAGCGACGCGAAGAGCATCGGCGCGTCGCTCACCACTGAGTCTGTGCACCCACCAACACCGGCCGTAGCGACAGGACGGCCCGCTGCAGCCGAGCCTGTGCACGGCCCGGGCACGACCTCGGTTGGGGTTCGGCTGCTTCGGAGCACGTCGCCCTTCAACCTGCGTATCGGTGATGATGAGAATGGGTTCACCCTTGACGGGGTGCTCCTCGAGCTGAGAATGCTCACCGACCAACCCGGCATTAGAGTCGATGTGTTTGCTGACATGACGATGCGTGTCGGCCCCCTCTTCCTGGAGGTCAACACATTCGGCGGGTGGGGCGGATGGTGGGCAGAGTCTCCTGAGGCGCACCCGGCGGCGCTCGACGGTGGGGTACATGCGCCTCAAGGGGTCGCCGTAGAGTTCACCACCGAGCCGTTGCAGGGGGGCGGCTTCCTGCAGTTGCAAGAGAACGGCGCCTACGCCGGAGCCTTCGCCTTCCGGGTTTCGAAGTTCTCTCTCGCTGGCCTTGCCGTGTTCGAGGATGTCGGCGGAGCACCTTCGATCCTGGTGCAGGCCAACATGGCGCTGCCCGCGCCGATCCCGCTGACAATGGGTTTCGAACTAGTCAGGATCGGTGGCGTCCTGGGAATCAACCGCAGCATCGATCTGGAGGCGGTGCGGTCCAGTGTCTCCACGGGAGCGATAGGGGCACTGTTCACTGGCGATGTCATCGCGCGCGCCCGCGAGAACCTGCCGACCTTGCAGGCGTTCTTCCCAGCGAAGAGGGGAAGCCATGTCTTCGGGGGCATACTTCAGCTATCTTGGCTGCCCCTCGGTTCAGGCCACCTGTTGCGCGCAGACATGGCAATAGCGATCGAGTTGCCCAGCATGGCCCGCATCGCCATCTTCGGATCTGTTCGAATCGAGATTCCGGACCTACCCCGGCTTCTGCAACTCCGCGTCGACTTTGCCGGTGGGATCGACTTCACCGCGATGATGTTGGCGTTCGACGCGTCACTCGTGAACTCGCAGATACTCGACTTGTTCCAGGTAACCGGCGATATTGCTCTGCGCCTCGCGTGGGGAGGCCGCCCTGGATTCCTCCTCACAGCTGGTGGCTTCCACCCGTCGTACAAGCCCGAAGTTCCTGGCATCCCGACGCTTCAACGCCTTGCGCTCACGTTGAATCGCAGTCTGGGCAGCCTGCAAATTCGTGCCGAAGCGTACTTCGCTGTCACATCAAACACAGTTCAGGCGGGCGGCAAACTAGATGTGCGCCTGAGCGCCGGCGGGTTCGCAATCTGGGGAAGGATTGGTTTCGACACCCTTATCCAGTACGTCCCGTTCCACTTCGATGTCAGGTTCGACGTCAGCCTCGGCGTCGCTTACAAAGACTTCAATCTTCTGTCACTCCGCGTGCACGGCACCGTCAGCGGCCCCGGACCGCTACGAATCTCGGCGGGCATCGAGATCGATATCCTCTTGCTCTCGATTGAGTTCTCGCACACCTTCGTCATTGGCGCAGACGTCGCTCAGCCGTCGGCCCCCCGCCTCGGGATAGGGGACGCCGCGAAATTGTTGGCCAGCTCGCTCGCACTTCACTCGGCCGTGCGCCGCAACGATCTAGCCGACCCGCTCGTTGCACTTCACATCTCTCCCAGTGCTGGGGCGGACGAGGCGATCGTGGTCAACCCGCTGGCGCCTGTGCAGGTGTCGCAAGACACCATCCCTCTGGATGTGCCGATCACGCACGCGGGACAGTTGCGATTCGGAACGGTTGCCGACCCCAAGGTCCCAGTGACCTCAGTGGGTTTCCGAGCGACCAGCGTGGCAGAAGCCGGCTCCCCGCCCACGGCGTCCTTCAGCCCAGCCCAGTTCGTCGACGTCGAGGGCGAAGCCCAACGCCTCGCCCTGCCCTCCTACGAGACCCATCTCAGCGGCCTGACACTGTCCTCCGCGCCCGTCGGAGCGGCGAAGCCAACGCTGAAGGTTCTTGAACCAGAGGTTCATCTGGTTCCGGAGGCGGCCGAGGGCCAGGCGCTACCCGGGTTCATGAATCTCCGGATCGCTGCCATGTTCGGTGCGCCGGTGGGCGTTGCGCCGGTTGCCGTCCAGTCGCCCCGCATCGCCGTTCACGACGAGTTGTTCGGTCCGATCGGGGAGTCCGCTATCGGCGGGCTAGGCGGATCCGCAATGGGGGCTACGCCACCGTCCGGTCTCCATCGCACGGACCCGGTCACAGTCCGGGGGCTGTAATGGACTATCCCGAGATCGAATTCCTCGACTGGCTGCGGCCCGAGACAAGCAGCGGCGGCACGCGTGGACGCGCGCTCCGCTCAGCGGTGATCAAGGTCGAAGCCGTGACCAACTCCGATCCCGCTGCCACCGCGACCTCAACGGTGACGTTCGCCTACCCGGGTCCAGGTGACGTTCAGTCGCTGCGAAGTGCAGCGATCATCCGGACCTATCCCTCCCCCGGCGCAGTGGACGCGGAGGCCACCCGATGCGCCTACGTCGAGCTCGCGGCCGCCGACCTGCCATGGCGGTACTCGCCACATGCAGCCTCCCCACACTCCTGGCTAGCAGTGCTAGCAGGAGCGGAAGGCTCCGACCTCCGGCTTGCACCCAATGGCTCGCAGGTCGAGTTGGTAGGCCAAGACACATACGCGCAGATCGCTCGGTCTTCGCAGGCTGGCGCTCACGTTCAACGACGTGTGGGCCAGCCGCAGTCCGCGCTCGCCCGGGTCGTCTGTCCATCGCAGCTGCCACCATCTTCGTCGTGCATAGCGGTAGTCGTCCCCGCGTTCACACCGGACGGTGGCACGTGGCCGAAGGAGACAAGCTCGCTCCCGGTCTACTTCAGCTGGCGCTTCAGCACCGGCGACGGAGAGGACTTCGTCTCCATCGCGTCAAGACTCCGGCGCCGCGAAGTGACCGGGCTCGGGACCGCCAAACTCACAGTTCCCTGGTCCGAAGCGGCGCTGGAATTGCACGCCGCTCTTCGTCCGATCGGCGCAGGCCCCCTCGATTCACCCCCGCCTGACGTGATCGCGCATACCGCGAGCCTCAGCGATGGAGACACCACCGGTCCGCGCCCACTTCTCTGCGCGCCCGACTACCTGCGCGAGTGGGCCGGTAACCTCGACGCACCGTTCCGGGTGGAGCTGAACGGCGACCCTCGCGACCGGGGAGCGGCAGGTCTCGGAGCAGATGACGTGGTACGTCATCAGGAGCCGCTCGTACGCGGAATGCTCGCTCAAGCCGGCGACTACCGACCGGCAGCGGGCCGCATCGCCGCACTCAGCGGGGGGTTGCTCGCGAGCCGGGCTCTATGGTCACGCCGGGTGCCGTCCGACGAGCTTGACCGGCTGGCGTTAGTGGGGCCCGCTCTGCGGGGGCTCATGCTCGATGCAGGTGAGGGCGTTGCCTTGACCCGATCCGTGGCCGATGCGACCTCAGGCGCCGACGCGCTTCCCAGGGGCATCGTGTCGTCGGCCGCGCGACGAGCGCTGCGATCGCGACGGGCATCGAACACAGCACCGAGGATGTCGGAGGTGATCGAGTCCGCCCTGCGACAGCCTCTGGCCACCGACACAACGCCATTCGATCCGGGCTTCTACGACCAGCCGGAAGTCGCCGAGGTCCTCGGCGAGATGACTCGACCAGAACCGGTCGCGATCGCAATCGACGCACCCCCGGTGGAGCGTCGGCAGATCGCAGCAGATGTTCGGGCGATCGCCTCCGATGTCGCCGATCTCTTTGACCCCACTCGCGATGATGGCCCCCAAGTGCAGCGCGTCGGGTCTAGCATCACCGGACTCACTACTGAACGGCTGATCCGTCCGCTGGAGATCTGCGAATCCCTCGATGTCGCGACATGGACGTACCTGCGCGACGCCCATCCGGAGTTCCTCTTGCATGGCATCGGCGAGCTCGCGCGGGATTCAATGGTCGCGATGGAAGTGGACGACCGGTTCGTCGACGGCTACCTTGTCGGTCTCAACGCGCAGGTACTTGCTGAACTGAGGTTCCGCAATATCACCGTCGCCGCAGGCTGCACGCCACTTCGGCGATTCTGGGCACGGGCGTCGTCGAATGACGGCGGGCTCACAACGACGGAGCGAGATGACATCCGCGGTGTCGACAGTTGGTCCGCCGGCTCGGCGCTCGGGGACGCCCAGCACCGCGAGCACCCCTCCGGCCAGCTGGTGCTCTTATTCCGCACCATTCTCTTCCACCGCTACCCGGCAACTATGGTCTCGTTGCGGCAGAGCGGGAAGCCCGAGCGCGACTGGCCAACCTTCGGTGGGGCGGTCAGTGACGAGGTGGTGTTCTTCGGCTTCGACGTCGCCGCTCCCGCCGACGGATCGCTCAACGCTTTTGAGGTGATTCTCGAGGACCCGCCACACGGAGTCCGCTTCATATCCACGGGGGAGCTGGGCGATCTGCGCCCGGCGGAGTGGGCGAGCAATCACGTCGAGTTGCCAATCCAGGTCATCATTGCGGGCGACTATTTGGACGGCGAACTATGACTGCTACGACGGTCCTGCTCCCTGTCCGGATCGAGACAGTACTCGACACGCCAACCGGTGCCAACGGCCCATGGGTCCTTCGATTCCGGTTGATCCCCGACGCCGTCTCGATCATTCCGGCGGACTCGGGTGCTACCGAGCAGCATCTGAATGCGCAGGCCACCCGCGACTGGTCTAGTCAGGTTGCGGGCTTCCCGCCCACGATCCTTGTCCGCGTCGAACGTGTCGGGCTACCGCCTGAGGACCTGACGCTGCACGTTATCCGCGAGGCATTGACACTACCGTCGGTCGAGGCGGACCTCGCCGAGGCCAGTTCGGAGGAATGGGATCCCGCCGCCACGGATAGGAGGGCCAATCCGGGGCCGTGGTGGCTAACATACAGCGGCGCAGTGGCTGTCGGTCTCGGTGGCGAGATCCCGCTGGGTGCCGACCGCGGCGAGATCGTAGCGGTCTATGCGGTCGGCTTGGGTTCGGACCTGGCTGAGGGGGTCCTCGCCGCTCACGCCGCGCGTGAGAGGCTCTCCCGCGTCCCGGTCGGCACTGCGACGAACGCGGTGGCGGGAGACACCCCCGCTCAACTTGCGAAAGTGAGTGAAGCCGCGGCTGGGGCTGTCCTTGATGTCGAGCCCAACACTCGGCGCGGTCAGGTCACGATCGCGCTCTGGTCGGCTCTATTTGGCGACGCCCTGGTGGACGTGTTCGGCGCTCCGCGCGATCGCGTCGACGCGCTGGCGGAATGGTGCGCGGACTGGCTCGCGCCGGACGGCATGCGCTCGGCCATCGCGATCCGAGATGTGCCATACGGCGTGTTCGCCACCACCGACCTGCAGCGACTGGAGCCAATGGAAGGCGACCCTCGCTCCACCGAGGTCGCACAGGTGATTTACGGCCTTGTTGGTCTCCTCGCCACCCGCGCCGAGCAACGCCCACACGCTCCGTCCCAAGTAGATGATCTGGTTGAACGATTAGGGCAGCAGGCGTCATCGGGGCGCTTCCGGCTCCGCGCGGCCCGTGATGTGGCCGGCGCCCCTGCGGACGCGGCGTATACGGCCGCTGTTCATGAACTGGATGCTCTGGGGATCGTCCCTGCCGCTGTACACCCACTCCCAGACGCCGCGTCCGAGCCCTACCCTCGCGCAGTGTTCGTCGGTGACGATCAAGAGCGCGACTACCTCGAGCGCATGACCTCCGCCCTCGCCGCCACGCTCGAAGATGACCCGATCATTGTGCCCCCTGAGGAGTTGCCGAATCCGGCGCGCTCATGCGGACTCTTTATTAAGGTGCTGGATCGCAGTATCCGCGCAGAGGTCGCCAAGAACAGCCCCGCAGCGATCGGGAGGCTGAAGACCGTGCTCGAGCTGCTCGATTCGATCGTTGTTGGCCGTGAGTTCGGCGGCCTTGAATCCGGGACGTGCGGACTGATCGACGCCGCCGGGCAGCGAATCGATCCTTGGGCCGTGGCGATCGCCGAACAGCGGTGGGCCGAGGCCGGCGGTGGGGCAGCGTCTCCGCTGGGGCTGTACGGCTGGGTGGACGGACCCATCGTGCCGGCGGACCTTCGTGGTGCCTTCACTCTTGCCCCGAGTGTCCCCCAGGCGACCGTCGCCGCCATTGCGCTAGACCGACATCTCACAGACGGCGACCCAGACCCGGACCGCTGGCGCATGGCTTTGGATTCGGCGTCTATTCGCACGGCCGAGGAAATCGGCGCCGAGTTGCAGGCCGGCAATCATCTCTCCGAGGCAGTGGGACGCCTTGTCGAACAGCACGCGCCTGAGAAGCTCAGGCAGGACTTGCGTTACACGTATCCGCGCGATGCGGTCAGGCCCGAGCAGGGTGCCCTCGATGGGATGAAGGTGCTAGCGGCGTGGAAGCACACCCGCGACCTCGGCGTGGGAGCCATCCCATCTACGGTGGAGAAAGCCCTCGATCGGATGGCGGCGGGTGTCGACACGTATGCCGATCTTCTCGTGCTCAATGCACTGAAGAAAGTGGTCGATGGGCGCCCGGATCTCGCAAAAGCGGATCTGGATGCCGCGGCTGGTCTGTCCGCTCCTCCGTCTTTCGACGTGCTCCGGACTCCGCGTTCAGTACGCGATGCTCGGACCATCGTGCTCGCAACAGTGCCGTTCGTGGAGAGTCCACACGCACCCTCCTCGGCATACGCGGCAGCTGACCCCTCTATGAGCGCGTACCTTAACGGGCTCGTTGACCCGGAAGACCTCGTGTACGAGTTCACCATCGCCGGCGGGAAGGCCATGCGGGCGACTCTAAGCGACCTCGGAGTTGACGTCGCGACAGCCGCAGTGATCCCGCCACCCGTGCTGGACCGTGCTGTCCGGCAGGCGTACGGACTAGGCGGCGACGATGCGCTGGACGAGCCGTCGCAACTGGCGGACGTGCGGCGTCGTGCCCGAGCGATGGCCGGCAGCTTGCCGGAGGCAGAGTCCTCACAGTTGGAGGCCGTCGATGACCGCGCAGAGCTAATCACCCGGCTACTAGCGGCGCTCGCGATGGCCCACGATCTCATCAATGCCGGGCTGGAGCGGCCCGCGGCCCAATTCGAAAGACGCCGACGACTACTGGGCTTTGGCTTGTCTCTCTCGCGCGACGAAGACTACGAGTTGGCGGTGGCCGAGCTCTCCGCTCGCGCCGACGACGCGCTTGCGGTCGCGAACGACCCCACCGCGACCCCGTCCGGGATCGCAGCCGCACTTCGCTCACTGCTCGGCGGGTCAGACACCACCATGCCCATCTCCAGAGGCGCATCGGTACCCAAACTGAAACCGGCGACCGACCAAGCCCTACGCGACTGGCTCAGTACCGTCTCCGCCCTGCGCTCGCGGGTCGCAGCCCTCGATGTCGAAGCACTCGCCAGCGCAGATGTGCAAGTGGCCACTAGCAGCACCGACCCTTGGCAGCGCGAAGATGACCCGACGCGAACCCTGTTCGTCAGCCTGGCTCCCAAAGGGTTCCTGGGCGGCCGCGCAGCCGTTTCCATAGTCGACTCGTTTGCAGAGAGCCTCCCCGCTCGCGGGCACGACGCGGGAATGGCCTTCCACTTTGACGCGCCGACGGCACGGGCCCCACAGGCGATCCTGCTCGCGGTGCCCGGTGATCCGGGGCTCGAGGAAATGTCACCCCTAGACGCTCTATCGATTGTTCAAGCGACGCGCCAGCTGGCGCACGCACGGATGTTCCAGTTGCGCGATGATCCTGTTATCGCCGCTGTCGCCCCGACTGCGCTCTTCCCATGGCGTTCGGAACTGCCCGACGGGAGGCTCCCATGACGGATGGGTGGTTCGACTACTCCGACATTCTCCGCCTAGAACCGGATGCCGCGGGAGATATCTCCCAGGGATTCCGCGCGCCCATCGCCGACCCGGTGTGGTTCCTCGGGCGGCAGTGGCAGATGAGGGAGCATCAGGGCGAAGATGCGGCGACCCCGGTGCGGATTCGCATCGAGACTCGCCACACTCCGATTGACTCCGGACACGACGTCGGCGAGGAACTGATCCCATTCGAGAGCTTAGTCGAGGGTGAGGATGACGACTGGTGGACACCGAGTCGCCGCATCCGAATCGGGGCCGACCTGCACTCGCGGTTCCCGAATGTGAAACCCGAAGGGATGACGCTAGACCCATCTACCCTTCCTGCGCCGTACGACAGCCTTCGTGGCGAAATGTTCGACGGGTTAGTGCTGTGGAAAGCCCTGCCGCATCCTCCCGCTGACCTGTCGGCAGTCGTCCCCGCGAGTCGCGCGGCCACTTGGCGGTCGCGCCGCCTTGCCTATGACCGGGACTTCGCGGCCGGGAAAGGTGAACTTCAGGTGCGTGAACACCGGGGTGGCGAAGTGGACTGGTGGAGTGCGGACGCAAACAAGAAGCCCGGTGCTCGCGGTGGGGTGCCAGAGACCGTCAACCGACTGCCCACCCGCCTGAGCTACCGGGGTGCGCCACACCCGCGATGGTGGCAGATCGAGTCCGCTGAGGCGGACCTGGGCGCGCACGCTCCCGACCGCACTCACCTCGCGACCTTGGTGCTGATCGAACTGGCGGCATCCCACTCCGACGACTGGTTCATCGTCCCCCTGCACACGCACGCAGGGGTAATCGTTTCGGTCGACGCGGTGACAGTGACTGACGCCTTCGGCCGCGCGATCGTGCTCGACCCGCCATCAGACTGGTCGATCTTTCGCACGACGGGCCTGTCCACCCGTGAACTCGTCGTGTTCCCGAGCGCCACGCTTCCATTGTCTGGAGAGGTCACTGACCGCGTCCAAGTATCGGTCGACCAGGGGGCGAACCTCGCTTGGGCAGTCGAACGTCTGACCTCAGGTCGAGCGATCGTGGATGAAGAGGTTGACCTGGTGGATGAACCCGAACCGGAAGGGGCCGCAGTAGTCGCCGGCGGTGCGACGTGGTTCGTCTACCGGCCAACTCGTGGTCTGCGGAATCATTGGCACCCGTATCTTCTGGGAGATTCCAAAAGAGGACGCGCCTGGACCCAGGCGGAGGTCGATCCTGACCTCCTGGAGGCAGGGCGGGCGCAAGGGCCCCTTAACGAATTGATCAACGACTGGCCGAAGAGTCGCGCCACTCCAGTCCATAGAATCGACTCAGACGTGTTGTCAGAATCGGGTGCTGTACTCGAGCGTCGCTACCGGCTCGCCCGCACCACAAGCGCCAAGCCCATCCTTTGGAGACAGCGCGAGCGCCTTCCGACGGTGCAAGGCGCCACTTCGGATCTTCGGTTCGACGTGCTTGATGCCCGTCCGGAGGTCTCGCCCGGCTGATGAAGGCTGAGCGAGTCGTCAAGGTCGCGGGCGGTGGTTCAATGCCATCGAGGTGGTCTCGCTGCGCCAGGAGGTCGCGCTCCTTGCACACTCTCCAGTCGCGGCATCTCGGTGCGAGCTAGCCGAAGATCTCACCATCGGGCCCAAGGACGATTTGCACGACGTCGGGTACACCCACATGGTCTCGCACCGCTTCGATGAAACTCGTCACCGACATCGGCGTTGCCACGAGCGCGGGCGCCAGCCGCATCGTGACATAAGTCGCGGGCGCGCACATGCCTTAACGGAACCGCGCCACCACTCCCCGCTGCGTTCACCGGAGTGAACCAGACGCCACCCCTCGACATCAGTCGGGGGACAGGACGACGCACGATCTCGAGGTGGGCAACGGCGCGACTTGCGGCACCTGTAGGTAGCAGCAGGACCTCATGACTGCGCACGCCTCCATCGCCGAACGAGCGGCCCACCGGCCGCCGCATACAGCGTCACAGCGCCCATCGAGGCAGCATCACAGCGCCCACTTAGCCCTTCGAAGGTCGCGCCTGCAGGCGCCGCTCAGGGATCTGGGCGACTAGCGACGGAAGGCCACTCCAGACACTCGCAGCCCGCCAGTCTGGACCTTCGATACCTAGGGTCTAACCCGAGCGTCCAGACGTTCGAGGGCTGCGTCGGCCGCCTCGCATAGGTCTATCCAGCGCGCGGCCCAAGACAGATCGTTGGCCTCCTCCGCACGTCTGACAAGCGAGTTTTGGGCCGCCGCTTTGTTGTGATCCTTGAACCTGTACGACTCAAGATCACCGGATACATCGACCGAGTACTCGTCGAACCAGTTCGGATGATCCTGGTGCAGATCCAAGATCCATTCATCGGGGAACAAGCCCTCAATAGCGAACCCGTTTCGCACAGACAGGAAATGAAGATTCGGTTCGAAACTGATCTGCTTCTGCCCAAAGTAGCGCTGCAGGTCGCCTCGTTCCTTGACTCCAGCCGTGTCCCCATTAAATACTGCAACAGTAGCCCGCTCTGCTTGAATCATAGGATAAGACGCACGAAGGAAACCCGCCAGATGCTTTACGCCACCAAAATCTAGAAGATGAGCACTTCGAACTCGCGGCCAAGCATAGACCGCTTCAGGGATCTGACTGAGCACCCATTCGATAAGAATCCGGTCTGACTGCCCCTCGACCAGAAGGTTGAACTGACCCAGGTTGAAATAGTCGCTAAATCGCACACCGAGCGCTGACCGTAGCCGTTGGGTAGCTTCAAGGGACTGCTGCACCGATAGGTGACAACCGATCTGTGGTGCCGTGAGGTGCCGCGGGAGAGGATGTGCACCATGCCCAAGCCCTACCCCCAGGAGTTCCGCGACGACGTCGTGCGGGTGGCCCGTGCTCGTGAGGACGGGGTCACCCTCAAGCAGGTCGCCAAGGACTTCGGGATCTCCGAGTCGTGTCTGACGAACTGGATGGCCCAGGCCGACCGGGACGCCGGGATCCGGTCCGGTCCTGGCCGTGAGGAGCTGGCCGAGCTGCGTGAGCTGAAGCGGCGCAACCGGCTACTGGAGCAGGAGAACGAGGTGTTGCGCCGGGCGGCGGCGTACCTGTCGCAGGCCAATATCGGCCCAAAATGATGTACCCGCTCGTCCGTGAGCTGGCCGTCGACGGGACCCCCGTGACGGTGACGTGTCGGGTGCTGAAGATGGCCAGGGCGCCGTACTACCGGTGGCTTCAGGCGCCGGTGACCGAGGCTGACTGGGTCGCGGCGCACCGCGCGAACGCGTTGTTCGACGCCCACGTCGACGACCCGGAGTTCGGGTACCGGTACCTGTACGAGGAGGCCGCCGACGCCGGGCAGGTGATGGCGCAGCGGACCGCGTGGTCGATCTGCTCGCAGCAGGGCTGGTGGTCCACGTTCGGCAAGAAGCGCGCCAGGAACGGCAAGAGGCCCGGACCGCCGGTCCACGACGACCTGTGTGCCGTCGTGGACAAGCACGGCGTGACCCGGCACGTCTTCACCGCCGACGCCCCGAACCAGCTGTGGTTGGCCGACATCACCGAACACCGCACCGGTGAGGGCAAGCTGTACCTGTGCGCGGTCAAGGACGTCTACTCCAACCGGATCGTCGGGTACTCGATCGACTCGAGGATGAAGTCACGGCTCGCGGTCTCGGCGCTGCACAACGCCGTCGCCAGGCGCGGTGACGTCGCCGGCTGCGTGCTGCACACCGACCGAGGGTCGCAGTTCCGCAGCCGGAAACACGTCCACGCCCTGCACCGCCACGGCATGGTCGGATCGATGGGCCGCGTCGGCGCCTGCGGTGACAACGCCGCCATGGAGAGCTTCTTCTCGCTGCTACAGAAGAACGTCCTCGACCGCCGCACCTGGGCCACCCGCGAGGAGCTTCGGATCGCGATCGTCACCTGGATCGAGCGCACCTACCACCGCCGCCGCAGGCAAGACGCCCTCGGCCGATTGACCCCCATCGAGTACGAGACCATCATGACCACACCAGCCACTCAGGCTGCCTGACCCAACCTGTCACCTATCGATGCAGCAGTCCCCAACATAGGTCGGGTAGGTTTCGATCACCGTTCGCCCATCTGACATAGAGGTCCCTACGACACGGGTCGGGTCCTGTGGGACAAAAGTAAGGGAGTGCGTCGTAGAGACTGTGAGTGACTTTTGACCCAGACCGTCAAGCAACTTCAAAGCAGAGTTGGATAGTTCGGGATGGAGATACGACTCCGGCTCCTCAAGCAACCAGATAACAGACTTCCCCTGCGCTACTTCCTGCTCAGTCATCCAGAGCAGTCCGGCGAGCATGGTTGTAGATTGGATGCCTTGACCCTTCATGAAGATTGTTGTCTTTTCAGGGTCCTCGAGGTGGAAGTCGAACCTGTGCAGCAAGTCCTCCAACGAGTTGTTCGGCATGCTGAAGCTGACGTTCAGATGCCCTAGTCCTGCTTGCGCCAGATCAGCGTTAATCGCCTTTGCTGCGTCGGACAGTTTGTCTTGGATCTCGCGCGCGTATGGCTCCAGGGCATCCGCAACTGACGCTCTGAGGAAGGGTACGAGCAGATCTTCATGCAGTTCACGAAAGTTCCGTGCAGATGGAACGTAGTGACAGGCGAAGCGGTCAACAAGATCTGTAACGAGTTGGCGCTGTGTCCGGCTGAACTGGGTTCGGGTGGCATTGGAAGCTGGCTGCTTCGCGTTCGGGAAGAACTGATACACGGGGGTGCTCGAGGCAGTGAACTGGAGGCTAAGGGTGAATGCGCTGCCGCTGCGAACCGTCCCTAGTATGGCGTGAAGCTGGTCGAGCTGGTCGTAGATTTGCGCGTCGA